>MDTD01153516.1_pt1 | contig 13809 bp, 12 predicted proteins | sample 811221 | NCBI WGS metagenome assembly MDTD01 (sample SAMN05326646, study PRJNA326480) | marine metagenome | isolation source: seawater | place: Pacific Ocean: South West | collected 2011
CTTTCCAGCATTTATAATATCGGCATCGACCTCATTTTGTTTTGGGAATGGCCCCATACCAAGCATACCATTCTCTGATTGCAGTGTTACATTCACACCCTCCGGTATATAATTTGCAACCTTTGTTGGCATCCCAATTCCAAGATTGCAATAGTAACCATCTTTTAATTCTTGTGCCGCAATATTGCACATTTCTTCTCGAGTCCAAGACAAGTTAATTTCCTTTATTATTCAGTTAAGGTTATAAATTCTATTTTTTTTCCAGTATAGGTACCTTCAAATATCCGATCAACATAAATACCGGGAAGATGAATATGATCAGGATTCAATTCACCCGTTTTAACAAGTTGTTCAACTTCAACTATACAAATATCACCCGCCTTGGCCATCGGGGGATTGAAGTTTCTTGCGGTCTTTCTAAAGATCAGGTTTCCTGAATCATCACCTTTCCATGCTTTTATTATAGATAAATCACCTCTAATTGCCTTTTCCATAAGGTATTCAACACCATCTATAATTTTCGTTTCTTTCCCTTCGGCAATGACTGTCCCAACCCCAGTTTTAGTAAAAAAAGCAGGTATGCCCGCACCACCCGCTCTGCACCGCTCAGCCAATGTGCCCTGAGGAGAGAACTCTAATTCTAGATCCCCGTTTAAGTACTGTTCTTCGAATGTTTTATTTTCACCAACATATGATGAGATCATTTTTTTAATTTGGCGTGTTTGTAGTAGTGTACCCAAACCATGACCGTCGATCCCGCAATTGTTTGAAACAACTGTCAAATCTTTTATTTTACTTTTTTTTATCTCTTCTGTAATATTTTCTGCTATACCGCAAATGCCAAAACCACCAGATAAAATAGTTAGACCATCACGCAGAATCCCATGCATTGCATCATGTGCATTTTGATATACTTTTTTTGATGACATATATTACTCGATTTTTGTCTTCATACAAATATGCATATCATATAAATTGAATTTGTTTAATACAAGAACTTTGTTATGATTACATTATGTTAGGAAAATCAACAAATCTCAATACAGGCAAGCAGCTTATTGACCCATTTGATAGAGATATAACATATCTTAGAATATCAGTCACAGATCGCTGTGATTTCAGATGCGTTTACTGCATGTCTGAGAATATGACCTTTTTGCCAAAGACAAGTCTCTTGACTTTAGAAGAATTGTACAGACTGGCGTCAATATTTGTTGATTGTGGAATTACAAAGATCCGGCTAACAGGCGGCGAGCCTCTTGTAAGAAAGAATTTGATGTGGCTTATCGAAAATCTTTCAGAAAAAATTGGTAAGACAAATCTTGAAGAAATTACAATCACAACAAATGGTAGCCAGCTCGTAAAATTTGCAGCAGATCTTGCCAAGAATAATATCAAAAGAATTAATGTATCCATAGATACGTTAGATGATATTTTATTCAAAAAAATAACTAGGTGGGGCATACTATCAAAAGTTCTCGATGGAATAAAATCCGCCCAGGATGAAGGTATCCGAGTTAAAATTAATACAGTTGCTTTAAAGGGTATAAATGATCAAGAGATACCATCAATTATACAGTGGGCTCATACTAATGGAATGGATATTAGCCTTATTGAAACAATGCCGATGGGAGATATTGATGGTGATAGAACAGAAAATTACTTACCGCTATCTGAGTATAGAAATTTCTTAGAAAAGGAACTAACCTTAATTCCCTCTAATTATAATACCGGCGGACCTTCACGTTACTATAACTGTCAGGAGACAGGCGGCATACTTGGACTAATTACGCCGCTTAGTCATAATTTTTGTGCTGACTGTAATAGAGTGAGGATAACATCAACGGGAAAAATGTATATGTGTTTAGGTCAAAATGACTCAGCTGACTTCAATAAATTAATGCGAAGTGGCGCATCAGATGGAGATATTATAAGATTAATACATCACTCAATAAATTTAAAGCCAAAGAGTCATGATTTTAGGATTGACAAATATAATAATGCCCCTGCTGTGGATAGACATATGTCTGTCACAGGTGGTTAGTTAAGAAGTTAAATCACTATTAGCAACTTCTTCGGTATAATTTAGTGGTAATGCCGTTGTATATTTAATTTGCTCCATAGAGAAACTTGTTGAGACGTCAGTTAGATTTATTCTCTCTATCAGGTTTTTATAAAATCGATCAAAGGCAGAAATATCAGGTACAACGACTCTCAATAAATAGTCAATATCCCCAGCCATCCGATAGAACTCTACTACCTCAGGAAAATAGTTTATGATTTTTTTAAATTCAGATAGCCATTCATTATTGTGTTCATTTGTTTTAACTGCTACAAAAGCGGTAACATCCGCATTTATCTTCTTTGGGTTTAATATCGCAACACGTTTTGAAATTATTCCTTCTTTTTCCATTCTTTGTATTCTTCGCCAGCAGGGAGTTGAAGATAAAGCAACTGCGGCTGAAATATCTGATACAGACATCGTACAATCTTCTTGAAGAAGATTTAGTATTTTACGATCGATCCTGTCTAGTTTTGTTGCCATATTACGCCCTCTAGTAAATTAGTAATATATTTTATTTATATTAATATTATAGTATTTTGTTCTAATTTCAATTAGTATTTGTAATTTAATAGTAAAATTTGCTAAAAATAAAATCAATTTCAAATTATTTATATATTAATAATTTTCTTGTATTAATAACAGACTAGTATACTTTCAAAATTTATTTAAAAATTTGATTTGTAATTTATATATCAGACATAAAAGATGACCAAAGGCAGCTCAATAAATACTTTAAAGGCGTCACTACCAAGAGGCTTGCGAGACGTTAGAAACACCGAATTAAGCCTCATCAAAGGTCTAACATCGAAGATTATTCCTATCTATGAGTCATACGGTTTTGAAGAGCTATCTACACCTTCATTTGAGTACACCTCTGCTTTAGGTAAGTTCCTACCAGACGCTGATAGACCAAATGCTGGTGTATTTTCGTTCCAAGACGATGATGAACAGTGGCTTTCTTTACGATATGATCTAACATCACCATTAGCGAGGTATGTAGCAGAAAATTTTGATAAAATTACGAAACCTTACAAGAGATATCAGCTTGGGAATGTATGGCGCAATGAAAAACCAGGTCCGGGCCGATATAGGGAATTTTTGCAATTAGATGCAGATATTATAGGTTCAAACTCTTACGGGGTTGATGCAGAACTGATAATGTTATCTGCTGACTCGTTGAGTGCGCTCGGGTTGAATGATCAAAATTATAATATTCGGGTATCAAGTAGAAAGTTATTAGACGCTATTCTTGAACTTGTTTCGGAGTCTGAAGATATTGATGAAGTTCGCAGACTTACAATACTTAGGGCAATTGATAAACTGGATCGTGTTGGTATTGACGGCGTTCAACGGCTATTATCTGAGGGTAGAAAAGATGAGTCAGGCGATTACACCACGGGAGCGATGCTGCAAAAAAATAGTATTTCAAAAATACTTGATTTCATATCAATAGACTCACAGAGTCGGGATGGTTTCATGACGCAGGCTATTGAACTTGTAGGTAAAAATGATCTTGGTCAATTAGCAATCAACGAATTACGTGCTATCAGCAATATTTTGGATAAATTGAATTACAAAAACTCTATTACATTTGATAGCTCAATTGTAAGAGGTCTCGAATATTACACAGGTGTTATCTTCGAAGCGAATTTAATAGCTACGGATAAGAAGAAGGACATGCCAATTATTGGTTCAGTGGGCGGCGGCGGCAGATATGATAAGTTGATATCAAGATTCCGAAAAGATCAGGTTGGGGCGAGTGGTTTCTCCTTTGGTATAAGTCGCCTTTGTACAGTAATGCAAATGATGGACTTTGAGATATTAGGAGAGAGTTATGGTCCAATACTCATTTTAAATATGGATAAAGATTTTGAGTATAGCTACTATCAAATGGCGCAAGAGCTTCGAGCATCTGGGATCAAGACAGAGGTTTATCTTGGTTCTGCTGGTATGAAGGCCCAAATGAAGTATGCAGATAAGAAAAATTCCCCATTAGTAATCATCGAGGGAACTGTGGAACGTGAAAAAGGTATCGTGACAATTAAGAACCTTATAAAAGGAAAAGAAGTATCAGCGACAATTGAGAGCCGAGATAATTGGATTAAAAATAATGAGATTCAATTTGAAGTGAACAGAAGTGATGCCATAAAAAAAATTTTACAGATTCTAAAAAAAAATAAAACTTGAATGTGATACAAAAAAATGGACAAAGATCCCGCCTTAATCAGAGAATTTTTCATCAATAAAGGATACGCCTTCTGCAATCCAGCCATGACAATATCGGCTGATATTGTTATGAACTTTATGGGCGAAGATGTAAGGAATAGACTGCTTTTCACAAGTTCACCAAGTGGGGATGAAATTTGTTTGAGACCAGATTTTACCCTTCCACTTGCGATCAGCTATATTAATAACGAACTAGACTCAAATAAATTTGTATATGATGGATATGCATTTAGATTTCCGTCGATAAACGAAAAAACAAGGCATTGCCCAGAGTTCAGGCAAATAGGAATAGAAAATTTTGGAGATAAAAATAAAATAAAAGCTGAGGGCGATATTATATCTCAGGCACATGAGATACTCTCCTCGTTTTATGATCAAAATCTAGAAGTAAAGATTAGTGATATCTCTATGTTTTATCAGTTACTCAATCACCTTAAAATTGATACACACCTATTTAATAGAGTTAGAAGACTTTATTGGAGGGGCCTTAATGTAACTGAAATAAAAGACTCAATTAAAAAAATAATAAATACAAGATTTGACGCCAAGCCTCGGTTTGACCTAATAGAAGAGTATAAGAAAAATAATTTATCTAGTACTGCTTTAATTCAAGAATTAACTGGATCCGAGGATTTATCGATATTTTCAAGTAGGCAGCCAGATGATATTGTAAAAAGTTATATCGATAAATCTGAATTCACTAATAGTACTGAATTTAACGACATAATAATCGAACAAATAACCGAATTTTTGTCTATTAAGGGAGATTTTTCGAAAATAAGCAAATTATTGGATAATTTTCAGAAAAAATATCGTATTGACTTTGCTGAAGGGATTGAAAATTTAGAAAACCGACTAAAAATCTTGCAGAAAAATCAAATATCAACGGATATGATTGAATTCAATGCAACATTATCGAGAAAGGTTGAATATTATACAGGTTTGATATTTGAAATAAGAATGAAAAATGAAAATAAGGTTGAGCCAATTGCAATAGGGGGTCGTTACGATAAAATATTTGAAGAGTTAGGATCCAAAGAACCCATTCCAGCTGTTGGATGTTCAATTTACGTTGATCGGTTATTGTTCGATGAGGGTGATAATGAGTCGTAAGTTAATTTTAGGTATCCCAAATAAGGGTAGATTACAAAAACAAACAGCAGACTTTCTGAAAGAAAAAGGCCTTAAGATCGAGCGTGGAAGGGGAGATCGGGGATATATTGGTAATTTGATAGGATATGATAATATCGAATTGATTTTTCTTTCACCAAAAGAAATCTCACTTGAACTCACAAAAGGCACAATAGATTTAGGAGTTACTGGCCTAGATTTGATATATGAGTATGTGCACTTACCAGATATGAATATAATCAATTTACTAGAGCTAGGCTTCGGAAAGGCGGATGTAGTTATTGCCGTTCCTATTACATGGATTGATGTTGTGAGTATTAATGATTTGGAGGATATTGTTTACGACTTCCGATTATCAACGCGTAAGAGGCTCAGGATTGCAACAAAATATCCAAATATTTCACGTGGTTTTTTTGAGAAAATTGGCCTATCTGATTACTTGCTTGTTGATAGTCACGGGGCAACAGAAGGCGCCCCCGCATATGGTTCTTCAGAAATAATAATTGATATAACAAGCACGGGATCTACACTAGCTGCAAATCAGTTAAAAAGAATAGACTTTGGTACTCTACTTAAGAGTCAAGCTTGCCTTTTTTCTGGGATAAATGCAAATTGGAGCAAAGATAAAATTAAAATAGTATCTGAACTACTTGCTCTTTTGGGCTCTGATAATGCCAACATATCTAAAATAATGAATTTATTATGAGATTAAAAAAAACCCTCTCAAAAGAGAGGGTTTAAAAAATTTTTTTTTGGGATACCGGTAGATTACATCATACCACCCATACCACCCATACCACCCATGTCAGGCATTGCAGGCATTGCAGGCTTATCTTCAGGAAGATCACCGATCATTGCCTCTGTGGTAATGAGAAGACTTGCAACAGATGCTGCATCTTGGAGTGCTGTTCTCACAACTTTTGTTGGGTCGATAATCCCAGCCTTCACAAGATCTGTATATGTTTCTGTCTGTGCATCAAAGCCAAAGCTATGAGCGTTGTTTTCTAGCACTTTGGAAACAACAATTGATCCTTCAACACCAGCATTTTCAGATATTTGTCTTATAGGAGCTTCGAGTGCTTTTAGGACAATATTGATGCCAGCCTGTATGTCAGCATTTGTATCTTTGAGCGCCTTCACTGCCTTTGTGCATCTGAGTAGTGCAACTCCACCACCTGGTAGTACACCTTCCTCTACTGCTGCTCGAGTTGCATTGAGTGCGTCATCAACACGATCCTTTTTCTCTTTCACTTCGATTTCTGTTGCGCCACCGACTTTAATCACCGCAACACCACCAGAAAGTTTAGCGAGACGTTCTTGTAATTTCTCTCTATCATAATCGGATGTTGTATCTTCGATTTGTGTGCGTATTTGGCCAACACGAGCTTGGATGTCTTTTTTGGTTCCAGCCCCATCGATAATTGTGGTTTCCTCTTTTGTGATGGCAACTCTCTTCGCGCTTCCAAGCATTTCGAGTGACACATTTTCGAGCTTGATGCCAATATCTTCAGAAATTACTTGGCCGCCCGTTAATATTGCAAGATCTTCGAGCATCGCTTTTCTTCTATCGCCAAAACCTGGTGCTTTTACTGCGGATACTTTCAGACCGCCACGTAATTTATTGACAACCAAAGTAGCAAGCGCCTCACCTTCTACATCTTCAGCAATAATGAGTAAAGGTTTACCATTTTGTACAACTTGTTCAAGTATCGGTAACATTGGTTGTAAAGTTGATAGCTTCTTTTCGAACAGAAGTATGTACGGATCTTCTAAGTCACAGATCATTTTTTCTGCGTTTGTGATGAAGTAAGGTGATAGGTATCCTCTATCGAAGAGCATTCCTTCTACTGTATCCAACTCAAACTCTAATGCTTTTGACTCTTCAACTGTGATTACACCATCATTACCAACAACTTGCATTGCTTCGGCAATTTTTTCACCAATAATTAGTTCACCATTTGCGGATATGGTACCAACTTGTGATACTTCGTCTGAGCTCTTAATTTTCTTTGATTTACTGGTCAAATCTTTAATTGCAGCAGAAACAGCAACTTCTACACCTCTTTTGAGGTCCATTGGGTTCATTCCAGCGGCAACAGCCTTGACGCCCTCTTTAACAATTGATTGTGCAAGAACTGTAGCTGTAGTAGTGCCATCACCTGCAACATCATTTGTTTTTGAAGCGACTTCACGAAGCATTTGAGCACCCATGTTTTCAAACTTATCTTGAAGCTCAATATCCTTCGCTACTGTTACACCATCTTTTGTAATTCTTGGCGCACCAAATGATTTGTCTAAGACAACGTTTCGACCCTTTGGGCCAAGTGTCACTTTAACAGCATCCGCAAGTATGTTGACACCATCTAACATCCTGTCTCTTGCTTCTGCTGAAAATTTTACTTCTTTTGCAGCCATTATTTTCTCCTCTTAATAAATACTATTCTACAATACCCATGATGTCAGACTCCTTCATTATCAAGAGTTCTTCACCATTTACGTTAACTTCAGTGCCAGACCATTTTCCAAATAAGATCTTGTCACCTTTTTTTACATCGAGAGTGACTCTGTTTCCATTATCATCTCTTTCACCAGGACCAACTGACACGACTTCACCTTGACTTGGTTTTTCTTTAGCAGTATCTGGAATTATTATGCCACCAGAGGTTTTTTCATCTTCATCGACTCGGCGAACTAATACACGATCATGCAAAGGACGAAAGCTCATTTCATATTCTCCAATTTTAGTTACGATTGTTAATAGCACTCACCCTACACGAGTGCTAAGAAAGATATATGTTTTGTAGTCAAATTTGTCAATAGCTTATATATGTTATTATTAATTTCAAAATAAATACACAGTGAAACCCTTATTGAAATATTAATCAATACCCTCTAATAATGGACATTAAATTACTGTTGAGACAAGGAATACAATGACCAAGCCACAGTTGAGTGAAATATCGAATACCTACTCACTAATACTCTGCGATATTTGGGGCGTCGTGCATAATGGAAATAATCTTTACCCAGAAGCTGTAAATTCCCTTTCTGCTTATTTAGAAACCGGAGGTGATATTTGTCTTATTACAAATGCACCAAGAAGATCTAATATTATAAGAGATTATTTGATAAATATGGGAGTGAGTAATGATATTTGTAATAATATCATATCATCAGGGGATTGCTCATACTCATGGCTTTCTTCTGTAAAAGATCGTCCCCTGTTTCATATTGGGCCTGAGAAAGACAACTCTCTATTTACTGGATTAGATCTCAAAAAAGTGAGTGAATTTGAATGCCTTGAATGCATATGTACTGGTTTTTTCAATGAGTATATAGAGGCAATTGATGACTATCAAAAACTATTAGAAACTCTTCTTGAGAGGGGTATTGTAATACATTGCGCAAATCCAGACTTATACGTGAACAAAGGCAACATAAGGCTGCCTTGCGCAGGCTTAATTGCGCAGTCATACTCACAGATGGGTGGTGAGGTTGTATATTTTGGGAAACCACACCCATTCATTTATGAGTTGGCGCTCGATAAAGTATGCAAGTTAAAGCAAAAGAGTATGCCGAAAAATCGTATTTTAGCTATCGGGGATGGTCTGAATACTGATATTGCGGGTGCGAGTAATTTTGGAATAGACTCGTTTTTTATTATCAACGGTGTTCATGAAAGAGAATTTCAGAAAAATAATGATACATCCGAAATTGACAACGAGTACATAAGAGACTACATCAATAAGTATTATGCAAATATTGCAAGCCCAAAGTACATTATGAACAGCTTAAATTTGTTATGAAAATTCAAAATAGACAATGAAAATCATTAAAAACTACAAAAATATAGACGATGGTTACAAGGGATCTGTAATTGCAATCGGAAATTTCGATGGTATTCATAATGGTCACAAAGCCCTAATCAACAACATTATTGAGCTTTCCAAAACCATGGGGAAAAAATCAGGAATTTGCACCTTCAACCCACATCCAAAGAATTTTTTTGCCAATGGGCAAGCAATAAATCAGATCACATCTCAAGAATTAAAATACGAAATATTTAAAAAAATAGGAATTGATGTTCTCTACGAAATAGAATTTAATTACGAGCTATCTATAATGTCGCCCGATGAATTCTTTAATGATATTCTTATTGACGGTCTTGGTATTGCTCATGTTACAGTTGGATCTGATTTCAAATTTGGTCACAAAAGAAGTGGCGACTCAAGCTATTTAAGAATGCAATGTGATGCCTGTGGCATCAGTTTTCAATCAATTGAGAAGCAGACAGATGGAAATTCACAGATATATTCATCTTCTCGCATTCGGGATTTTATATCGCGCGGTGATATTGTTAATGCCACAAAATTCTTGGGATACTATTGGTATATTGATGGACAGGTAATTAAGGGTCAGAATAAAGGCACTGATATGGGATTTCCAACAGTTAATCTGCGTTTAAATGAAGCGATAAAACTGGCGCATGGAATATATGCCACAAATATCTACATAAACGGGCAAAAATATGGCAGTGCTTCATATTATGGGACTCGACCTACATTTGAAGGGCATGAAGAATTTCTTGAAACTTACATATTTGACTTCAGTGATGATCTTTATGGTAAATCCGTGAGAGTTGAGTTTATAGATTTTATTAGAGGTGACATGAAATTTACAGATGACATTGCATTGGCACAGCAGATGAAAATTGACTGTGGTAATGTTTTAAATAAATTGCAAAATTACGACAAAAATCTTAGTTTATTAGAAATATAGAAGAATTTAGTTAAGTTAATGGATAAAAAAGCAAATGGTGAGATAAATTGGGCGCAAACAATCTTATTGCCCAACACAGAATTTCCAATGCGCGCAAATCTACCTGATGCCGAGCCTCAGCTTCTAAAAGATTGGAACGAGATTGATATCTATGCAAAAAACAGAGAAATAAGCAAAGATAATAAAACTTTTACGCTTCATGATGGTCCACCCTATGCCAATGGTAACCTTCATATTGGTCACGCATTAAATAAGATACTAAAAGATTTAATAGTGCGGTCAAAATTTATGATGAATTATAATGTATCTTACATCCCTGGGTGGGATTGTCACGGCTTGCCAATAGAGTGGAAAGTGGAGGAAAAATATAGGAATAAAGGTTTGGATAAAGACGCTATTCCAATAAATGATTTCCGTGATGAGTGTAGAGACTTTGCAGAACATTGGATTGATGTGCAGAGAGATGAGTTTAAGCGATTGGGTGTTATTGGCGATTGGGGTAATCCATATACAACAATGAAATTTAGATCAGAAGCTTTGATTGCAAAAGAGCTATTAAGAATTGGTATGCAAGGTGCTTTGTATATGGGATCAAAGCCAGTAATGTGGTCTGTCATAGAAAAAACCGCTCTAGCAGAAGCTGAAGTTGAATACCTTGATTATACGTCTGATGCTATATGGGTAAAATTTGATCTAGATGCCGAAAAATCTTTTGATAGTGATGCCCAAAATCATAAAATACCTGATAATACCTCTATTGTAATTTGGACAACCACCCCGTGGACAATTCCTGGTAATAGAGCTATATCCTTTTCATCAAATATTTCATACAGTCAATACGAAGTCCAGTCAACCGATGGAGATGTCTGGGCAAAGAAAGGTGATAATTATATAGTAGCTGAATCCCTAGTCGATGAAGTTATGGGTATGGCAAAGGTTACAAAATATAAAAAAATTAGTGACACTCCAACAGATTTACTAAAAAAAATAATTTGTAAGCACCCATTTCACAGTCTCCTAAAAGGGTTTAATTTTGATGTCCCCTTGTTGGATGGGGGTCATGTTACAGATGATACCGGTACAGGTTTCGTTCATACAGCGCCTGGTCATGGTATTGATGATTTTGAGATTTGGATGAAAAATAAGAAAAATCTGGATGAGAAAAATATTGATAGCACAATCCCATACACAGTGAATGAAGATGGAACCTTTGATAAGAATATCGATGGTTTCGATGGGGTATATGTGTTTGACAAAAATGGAAAAAAAGGCAAGGCAAATGAGCATGTCATCAGTAAATTAGTCGACTCCGGATCCATTATCTCCCGAAGGCGCTTTGAGCATCAATATCCCCACTCGTGGCGGTCAAAAAAACCTGTTATTTACCGAAACACTCCTCAGTGGTTCATTTCGATGGAAGATAACAAAACTGATGGTTTGCGATCAACTGCACTGAGATCTATCAATGATACAATTTTCTATCCACCAGCGGGAAAGAATAGATTGCACTCTATGATTGAAACGAGACCAGATTGGGTTCTGTCGCGACAAAGAACATGGGGTGTTCCAATTTCGTTATTTATTAATAGAGAAACGGGCGTTTTTATTCCAAATAAAGAATTCGATAAATCTGAAAAATTAATTGATCGTATTTATAAAATTTTCTCTGAAGAAGGCGCAAATTCTTGGTTTGAGGAAAATGCTAAAGAGAGATTCTTAGATGGGATTGTTGATAATTATGATGACTGGGAAAAAGTTGATGACATATTGGATGTCTGGTTTGAGTCGGGTACAACTCACGCCTTTGTTCTTGAAAATAATCCCGAAACAACTTGGCCAGCTGACATGTACCTTGAAGGAAGTGATCAACACAGAGGATGGTTTCACTCATCTTTATTAGAGAGTAGCCTGACCAGAGGTCGCGCACCTTATAAATCTGTTTTAACTCACGGCTTTACAATGGATAAAGACGGAAGAAAGATGTCAAAGTCTCTTGGGAATGTGATATCTCCCCAAGATATAGTAAAAAAATATGGAGCAGACATACTAAGGCTTTGGGTAGCATCCACAGATTATACTGATGACCAACGAATTGGTGAAGAGATCTTAAAGTCAATAATTGAAGCTTACAGGAAGATTAGGAATACAATAAGATGGATGCTAGGTGTATTATCAAATTATGATCAGAGTTGGGTTTATGACTATGAGAATTTAGATGAATTAGAGAAATATATGTTGCATAGTTTGACAAAACTTCAAGAGGATGTGCGTGCTGCGTATGAAGCTTACGATTATAAGAGAGTGACAACATTGCTCGTGAATTATATTAACCTAGACCTGTCTGCCTTTTATTTCGACATTAGGAAGGACTCTCTCTATTGTGATCCTTACTCAAGTGAAAAAAGAAGATCATCTTTATATGTAATCAATATTATATTCAAAACGATTTCAAAATTATATGCACCAATCTTAAGCTTCACAATGGATGAGGTATGGAAAAATTATCCATTTGCTCAGGATAAATCGATTCACCTATCACGATTTGAGATGGTAAATAGTAAATGGAGTAATGAAAATATAAATGAAAAGTGGAACAATGTAAGAAAGTTACGCAAGACCGTAACTGCTGCTCTAGAAATAAAAAGGAGAGATAAAGAAATCGGGTCAAGCCTTGAAGCAGGCACTCAAATTTATCTGAATGATAAAGAAATAATAGCTTCCGTCACTGATATCGATCTGGCTGAAATTTGTATCACAAGTAGCTATGAATTGATTAATAAAAAGCCTGATAGTAAGTGTTTTGTTTTGGATGAGCAGCCTGAAATTGGCGTGATTGTTCGGATTGCAAGTGGTAAGAAATGTAAAAGGTCTTGGAAAGTCACCCAGGATGTCGGTTTGGACTCTGAATACCCAGAGTTATCCAAGAGAGATGCCGATGCAGTAAGGGAATTTCTGAGTATGAGCCAAAATTAGTATAGATGAATAAAAACATCTTTAGACTTTTGAGGGAATATAAAAAAGAGATCACTGTCTTTACTAGTTTATTTATTATAGATAGGCTTATAAAAGTTTATTTATTGCATTTTCTTCGAGAAAACCAATTAAATTCATACAGGCTAAATGACTTCTTTGAAGTGGTTCTTGTTTGGAATAAAGGCGTTAGTTATGGTCTTTTTCCACAAGATGGTTACATGGGACAATTGCTTATTGTATTGGTTTCATTAATTATTTGTGTTTGGATAGTAAAATTTATAATAAACTCCGATATTAGATATCCTAAGATAACATTAATCTTAATTATAGCAGGTGCAACTTCGAACATAATTGATAGGTTGATTTATGGAGCTGTAGCTGATTTTTTCCACTTTGAAATTGCCAGTTATAGTTGGTATGTCTTCAATATTGCGGATATGTATATAGTTAGTGGGCTAATAATATTGATCTATGCATTTATTTATCCTAACATTAAAAAAAGCCCTTAAACAAATAGTGTCTATCATGCGCACCTACAAATTAAATCGATATTTGCCTCTATTAATTATTTTTTTATTAACCGGGTGTGGTCCGTCATTGAAAGAATTTGTGTCAGCCTCGTCCACTGGGAATGC
>MDTD01093069.1_pt1 | contig 13808 bp, 9 predicted proteins | sample 811221 | NCBI WGS metagenome assembly MDTD01 (sample SAMN05326646, study PRJNA326480) | marine metagenome | isolation source: seawater | place: Pacific Ocean: South West | collected 2011
CGGAGTTGTGGTGCTCGACAGCTTGACTGAACTTCGTACCCATCCAGAGTGGGTTGCGGAGCAGCTTTCCCACCGAGGTCTTGGCTGGGTTCTTGTCATGCACTGGACAACGGGGAAGGCTCCTCGCGGTGGCTTGGAGCCTGCCTACGCCGTCGATGTTCGAGGTGTTGTTGAAAGTTTCAGCCTTCGATTGATCAAGAACAGGTGGGGCCGCTGCGTCCCATCTGTTCAAAGAAGGAAAGGCAGCCTAATGTGGCAAAAACGAACCATTCACCGAAATAAGCTCTATCTGTTGCTGGTGGCCATTAGCATCCTTGCGAGCCTGAGTATTCAAGGCTGTACTGCAAGCGCTGCCAGATCTACAAATGCTGCCAGTCCTACAAATGACGATAAGAACCCCCGGACCCAGGCCGAAGATGAGCTCGTCGCAGACGTTACGGATGCGCTAACTGAACTGGCAATCACGGCTCGGCAGCAAGATATATATGTCGGACAGATAGAGCAACCACCGGTACGGGTACAGGATTTTGTGGCGCCCAGCAGTGATTCGGCCCTATCAAAGTTTTCCGATACGGACGGCACATGGCGCGTGATCTTCTTCGGTTATATGCACTGCCCGGACTTCTGCCCTTTAACGCTGGTTGGTTATCGCAATGTCAAAGCGTTATTAGGCGATGACGCTCAGGAAATCACGTTTGTCTTTATAAGCGTTGATAGTATCCGCGACACCCCTGAGCTGATGCAGCCCTATCTGGCGAATTTTGACTCGGATTTCATCGGGTTCGCGCCGGATGATGCCACACTGAGCCAGATGCAGCCGGACTATGACTTCTACTACGAACGACGCATGGATAGCGGCTCCCAGGCGATTTACACCGTCGATCACTCGACGCGGACTTATTTAGTAGATCGTGATGGCATGTTACGCGCCAGCTTCGCCTATGACAAAGATCCGCAGATGATCGCAGATGCACTGCGTTGGTATTTGACGAACGAGTGAGGAGACACATTTCATGCCGACCTTATCACGCTGGTTTATCAAGCTGGGGATGCTTTACTTGCTCGTGGGATTATTTATCGGTTCGCTGATGCTCGTCCAACCTACATTCGGTTTATCACCCAGTTTGCAGGTGCTACGTCCCGTTTATCTTCACTTCTTGTTCATTGGCTGGGTGACACAGATCATCATGGGCGTAGGCTACTGGATGTTTCCCAAATACTCTAAAGAAGCGCCACGCCGCAGCGAAAAGCTTGGTTGGTTTGTACTGATTATGCTCAATGTCGGCTTAGTTCTTCGCGCTATCGGAGAGCCAGCTATGGTGCTTTCGCCGCAGCCTGGTTTTGGCTGGATGTTGGCGCTGGCCTCTATGTGCCTGCTGCTAGCTGGCTGGGGGTTCATTTTGAATACCTGGGCCCGCATTAAGGAGCGCTAATCATGCCGAAACTCAGCGTCTGGATGATACGTGCAGCTCTGATTCATATGGGGATTGGGTTCCTCTTTGGCTCACTCATCCTGCATCACAAGGGCATCCCCATCTATGACTGGACCTGGAGATTATTGAATCCACACATTGAAGTTGTGGTCTTCGGTTGGGTGATGCAACTGGTCATGGGTGTTGCCTTCTTCGCCTTGCCGCGCTTCCCGAAGCGAGAAAAACGTTATGGAGCAGAATGGCTCGGCTGGTTAGGGCTTTATTTGCTGAATGGTGGTGTTGTGCTGACCTCCTTCGCTTACTGGTCAGAGAATACGACCGTCATCATCGTTGGGAGAATCTTAACCTCACTCGGACTGGCTGCTTATGTGGTGTTGATCTGGCCACGGGTGAAGGCCTTCGCTGCCGATGTGGCTTTGCAACAAAAATCATCAGTAGCACATTCAAAACAGTCAAATTGACAATAAGAAAGTAACTATAGGAGAACGAAACATGGATACCATTGATGTACGCACGATCATACCGCGAGACAGACATCCCCTCATTTTCCAGACGTTTGATGCACTGGCAGATGGCGCTGGTTTCGAGCTGGTGAACGATCATGATCCCAAACCGCTTTACTATCAGTTCCTCCATGAGCGTCCGGGCCAGTTCACGTGGCAGTATCTTGAACAGGGGCCCTCAACCTGGCGCGTCGCCATTCGCCGCCAATCGCAAGACAACCCAACCGACAGTGGAGCGCAAGATCATGACTGACGAATACACGCTATATGAAGACCTGGGCAGTCTAGTCGACGCAATTCAGTCGGATAGCATTGTGAGCCGTACTTTCTATAAAGATGATCAACTCAGAGCAATCTTGTTTGGCTTCGATGCGGGACAAGAGCTATCCGAGCACACCTCCAGCCAGACGGCTGTAATCCATATTATTGAAGGTGAAGCGCGGGTCAGCCTGGGTGAGCATACACATGATTTAGAACCGGGTAGCTGGGTGCATATGCTACCCAATCTAAAGCACAGTATTTATGCTAAGACCCCAGTGAAGATGATTCTGCTTATGTTAGGCAAAGGATGAAGCGTCCGCCCATGTTCGCCTTACGTAGCCTTCCACGTGCTTTGATGATGTTTGTTGTGGCCCTCGCCCTCCTGGGAGGGCTGGGGTCAGGCTTAGCTCGACTCGGTTTTCAGATGGATGCACTCAGCCAGAGTTGGATTCTTGTGCATGGACCGCTGATGATCGGCGGCTTTATGGGCACACTCATTTGTCTGGAGCGTGCTGTTGCACTTGCATCTCGTTATCGCTGGAGCATGGTGGTCCCTGTGATAAACGCAATTGGGGCAGCCGCGCTCCTCATCTCAGATGACGTTGTCGTAGCGAAACTACTGCTAACGATTGGTAGCCTAGGCTTAGTCGTGTTGTTCGGGCTGATGCTGAAACTACATCCGTCTAGGGACATGCGGATCATGGCAGCTGGGGCGTTATGTTGGCTGGTCGGTAATCTTCTATGGTTGAGTGGCCAACCTATTTACCAGGTTGTGCACTTATGGACGGCCTTTCTGATTCTGACGATCGTCGGTGAGCGACTTGAATTATCACGTGTGCGGCGACTTAGCCAACGTAAAGAAAAAGCCCTTGAGTTGCTAACAGCCATCTATTTGAGTGGTGTCGTATTCACAATCTTTCATCTTGATATGGGTATCCGATTGCTGGGGGTTGGTGCTGTGCTGATGGCTATCTGGCTGTTTCGCTATGATATTGCGCGCCGAACCGTTCTTCAGACGGGACTGCCACGCTATATTGCTAGCTGCCTGCTAGCTGGCTATGCGTGGCTAGCATTCGGCGGCATTCTGGCTATCTGGAAAGGCGCAGTAATTGCTGGACCAGACTACGCTGTTGTTCTGCATGCTTTCTTGTTGGGCTTTGTCTTCTCCATGATATTTGGGCACGCTCCCATTATTCTTCCTGCACTAACAGGCTTGAAGCTCAACTATACGCCTGTATTCTATGGGCATCTTTTGCTGTTACATGGTGCGTTGGTCTACAGGACATATGGAAATCTGACAATGAATCATGTCGCATGGCAACTCGGTGCCCTGCTCAACGTGGTTAGCATTCTGCACAATATTCGTTCCCTACCTGGCATCTATGCTGAAAAGACGGGGCAACTCAATGGGGGCGAGTGGGCAACTATCTTGGCTGGTCCGATCTGCGATGGAGGATATCGCTGGTGGCAAATCCGAAAAGATAGTGGTTTGGTCGGCTGGACGGTTGATGGTGGCAACCGAGAAGCTTGGCTCTACAGAGATGACATGATTACGCCTACGATAGCATTCACGCCGACACCGTCGATGACCTTTACGCCCTCACCAACCTATACGCCAAGTAACACGCCAACGCCAACACTATCTCCGACTCCTTCTAAGACACCAACGCCGTCGCGCACACCAAGTCCGACGTTCACACGAACGCCAAGTCCTTCGCCTACGCCGGAAGGGCCAGCGCGCGTACTTGGCATTCGGTATGAGTACTATCTGGGAGGGCTTGGTTTCCAGATTGACCTGGAAGTGGATGGCTACGCTAATCAGGAATTGAATGTTTTCCTGTATTTCAAAGATGGTAATGGCAATACCGTTTATACAACTGCCGTAAGCGACCCATCCCTGGCGACAAGCGCAGATATTTTCTTCCAGTTAGTCCAGATACATCCCTGCTGCGAAAGCACAATTTACACCTTTGAAAACGACCAAGCCATCTTTATAGGTGTCCCATACGGCACTCTGGTGGGTGGAACCACTGTCTATCCGGTTGTGGAAGTTCAAACAACAGATGGCTACATGATTGGATACTTTGTCAAAGAGAACGGTTCGCCAGCGATTTCTATTGGTGGATGCACCAGCGATCACGATTGTGATGGTGTGAGTGATGCTGACGAACAGAGCATCGTCGATTTCTTCAAACCTTATTTTGAGTTTGATGAAGATGAACCGGCTGATGTAAATTGTGATGTTGTATCAGGTCTCTCCCGGTAGATCAAACGGCATGACAGGCGTCTGGTTGGCTATCGCTGTGTTGTATCGCTACGACTATGGCATCACTGCGATGGATGTTGATGGTGTCAACCATCTTACGTGCCTAGGTGGTCTGGGAGACGTGGCCGCATGGATAGGCAACAACGGTTATGATGCGCATCTGGGGGATAGTGAATCTATCCGGTTATTCTTGCGCTCAGAAGATGGTGGATGGGCACTCGATCATCTCGAGATGAAGCGCCATTTTGATCCCTGGGAGGAGGTCGAACTGAATGAATTTGAGCGCATCATCCAGGACGAGACAGGATACCATGTGCTGGTGATGGCATCCGAATCCAAGCACGGCATGTATACGAGCAAAGACCAGTGTGAAGACTATAGCCATGATATTCATGTGCCAGTGCTTGGCCTGCCTACAGGTTGCTCGTTTAATATTGAAGACTGTGCTGACGACCCTGACCACGAATATTGGATACTCAATGCCCCCTTTGAACACAATGTGGGTGAGATGTATGCACCCTACAATCCATTCTCTAGGCAATCTCTAGCCCAGGATTTCTTTGGCAGCAACAACCATGCATGGAGTCATCTACCTTTCTGCGCCGGAACCGATGTCTTTGTCGGCCACTTTGACCCACCTGATCTTTATATCGGCAACAAGGCTGTATTTACATTCCACTTTGAGGATTGTGCTGGATCTTTGATAGGTAAATGGCTCCATCCCAGCCATGTCTTCATCGGGGAGTCGCCCGATACTGATCTGTTTAATCTGCAATGGACGCGCCCGATGCTGCGCACTTTGGCGCAACAGGATGAACACTTTGCACCACTGGTCGAGTGGGCACCGTTTTTTGCCCGTCCAAGTACGCCAGTGCGTATAGGATAGAACTTAGGAGCCTGTGTTGAAGACTAACCGATGGTTAATGCTTACTATTGTTTTGATCGGCCTTGCCACATCCTATTCTGCACAAGACACGATCCTCGATACGATTATCGCACTGTATGATGATGCATCAGCTGCGCTCGCTGAAAACGATTTAGCAAGCGCTCAAGCACTGTCCATGAGCGCAAGCAACATCATCACAGGCGACTTAATTGAAGGCTGTCCCTCGTTAGCCGGTGTTCAGGCACTACTTGCTCAAATTGAGGATTCGCAGGATGTCACAGTAGCTACTACGCTTCTCAACAGCGTAGGCAATTTGCTCGCAAATTGTAAATCAACCTCGACGAGTGGCAATCGACAAGTCGCGAGTCCACAAGGCGTGCTTCCGTTAGGGGGGAGTGCAAACCCCATCGGCACACCATCTGCAGTAGTGCCCTCACTTCAAGATGCATTGCAGCTCGCTCGTACTTTTGACAGCGACCAGAACCACGATTGGCAGCCCTTTGAGTACGATTTCGAAAGGGTAGCTATGGTCCTGGTTCCTGCTGGCTGCTTTATGATGAGCGATCAATCCAAACCCATGCCGACACCATCTACACAAATTTGCTTTGAATCGCCTTTTTGGATCGACAAGTATGAGGTGAGTAACGCACAGTTCACGACATTTGGTGGTGAAGCCACTAATGCAAGTCAATGGACCGAAGCCGAACTACCTCGGGACAATATCACGTGGTCAGAGGCTGATGCCTTTTGCAGACTTCGGGGCGCCCGACTACCTACCGAAGCTGAATGGGAATACGCCGCCCGTGGGCCCGAGTCGTGGCTATATCCCTGGGGTGATACATACAATTCAGACAATGTCGTCTGGGCAGATCCGCAAAAGCTCCTCGGTACAGCGCCTGTGGGCAGCATTCCATCTGGCGCGTCTTGGGTTGGTGCCCTGGATATGGCTGGCAATGTCATGGAATGGACCTCATCGCGTTACCAATCATATCCTTACGACGCTGATGATGGCCGTGAAAGCGACCCCAATGATCTGACCCGTGTTGCACGTGGCGGAAGCTGGGACCTACATGAGATCAATTTTCGGGCTGACAGACGCGGGTGGTCTGAGAACTTAGATACAGCCATTCCAGGTAGTACAGGATTACGCTGTGCGCTTGACTCACAATGAAGGTTTAAATGACAGGATGTAGGGATGTCTCTTTTAAGATGGCTTAGTTTACTCTCGCTAGTTGTCATATTCTCTGTTCCGATTCACAGTCAATCCACTTTGGCTGCTGCTGCTACACTGGTTGAACAAGCGGCTGAAGCACTTGATAACGACGACCTTACTACAGCACAGTCTCTTGCCGTAGGTGCCAACGCCCTGATTACGGAAGATTTGATCACAACATGTCCGGCTCTGGCAGGTGCCCAGGCACTCCTATCACAGGTCAGTGCGGCTGAGAACATTGAAGGAGCAGATGCGTTAATCGACAGTGTTCACACCCTGATTACAAGCTGTGACGCAGATTTAGCCCAGGATGATGAAGCACCTGACGAAGAGAGTGAGCCGCAAGGTATTTTGCTGCCACAAGGTGGGGCGCCGCAAAGTGGCAGTGCTACTGGTAGCAATTCACAAAATGGCAACAATCAAAGTGGCAATACGCAAAACAGCACTACACAAAACAGCACTATACCATCAACCGCTAGCGTAACAGGACTAGCGTCAGAAGTCATCACGGTACAAAATGCTGACTTAGTTGAAGAACTACTCACGCTAGGAAACGGATCTATATCAGGCGCGGTATGGTCACATGATGGGCAGCGTATAGCTGTCGGAGGTGCTGCGGGTTTGTTCATATTTGACGCCAATGATCTGACTGAACCCATCCAGACATTGCGAGGATATGGTCCGGTGCTGCAGTTGATGTTCAGCCCTGATGACCAATTCCTTCTTGGGCGTAATTACAGCGAAGGATCGCTGATCGTTTACGACTTGAACAGTGGCACTGAGCGCGTACGACACGAAGTTTTAGGCCTATTTATCACGTTGTCACCTGACGGTCGTTTTCTCGTATATGCCACAGCGGAGTCAACCTATAAAGGATTGAGGTTCCTCATCGACTGGCACACGACCTCACCAACAATCGTTGATTACTCCTTTGACCAGGGCACAATAAGCAGAATCAATATAAGTCCTGATAGCCAGACAGTCGTCGTGGCTCTAAATCAGCAAGATACCTCCATGCTCACGTTCCAATTATTTGATACGGGCTTTCTGTTTGACTCGTCAATAACGCCGAACCCGGATATGTTTCCGTGGATATATGAAGACAGAACGGCAAGCAGCGCAGAGTTTGTGAGCAATCATGAGATGATCTATTATCTCGGGCACTTCTCAGACATCGAGATTCTTCGATTCAATTTTCAAACAGGTGACCAAGACCTAGTCGGTCGTCTAGACGATGTACCAACGTATTGGATTCTGGATGTACAACAGGGTTATGCAGTACTCAGCGGGTCTAAAGCACTTGAAGAGCCTATGTTGAATTACAACGATATAGATGGGGTAGGATGGACTATTGCTAGGGCTGTTAACAGTGCAGATATTTCACCAGATGGAACTGAGTTAGTTGGGATTACTTATAACGGCGACCTGGAACGCATTTCCACAGAAGATGGCATGATACTCGAAGTAGCCTCACCGTATACTTGCGACAGCAAAGCTCTATCATGGTCGCCAAATAGCGATAGCATAGCCATAAGCTGTATAGGACAACGCGCGCTGGTCTGGTCATTAGGAGAACCCGACCAACCAGCAGTTTTCGGCAATCCTCGCTCCAATCTGACGCCCGATAATCTAGTCTGGATGAATGCTGATGAAGTTTTGTGGCTTGGCACCAACGGTGGTGAGATATGGAATCCTGAAACAGGTGCACTGACACGCACACTTCCCGAAATCACCTCACACGAAGACAATCTTTTCGCTCTATCTCCAGATGGCCAGCGTGTGGTGGTAGAAGGTGGTTATTGGACACATGCAGCCCATATCTATGATATGGCAAGTGGGCAGGTGCTCCATATTTTGGAACCCCCTGGTAGACGCTTCCGCCAATTGATCGGATGGTCATCCACAGGCGAAATCCTGACTGTAGGACATGCAACCGACGAAGTTGAAGCAGAGATGTACCAGATACAAGTTTGGGATGGTGAGACTGGACAAACGGTGAGTGAATACTCTATCGATGGTTCTTATCACTCTGGATTCGCTATTGCTCCTGATGGGAAAACCTACGCATCAATAGTTAACAATCAAATCGTCATATATGATCTGATGTCAGGTAGCGTCGTATCAGCCATTGATTTACCACCTGGAGGCGCACGTAAGCTTGTTTACAGTAACGATGGTCGTATCCTCGCATATGCGTATAGTGCAAGAGGTAGCGGTGTCATCGACCTATATGATGTCGAAATGGGCCAGTTCCTTGCCCAACTTACAGGACATCTCTCCATTGTTGATTTGGCAATTTCACCGGATGGAACAATGCTCGCTTCAACAGGTGGTGATGGTACGACCAGAATATGGGGTATATCGCCGAGGTAATTTACATCTCTCGAAGATCAACGATTAGCCAACTGATGTTTTAATGGTGGTTGTTGGGCAAAGGTACATCCATAAGCGGATGTACCTTTCTTTTATAATATGTAGTTTGCTAGTTGGAGATGACCAAGTCATTCTATCCGGTCTTCATCTCTCTCTGGCATTGACAGAGAATACTGAACTTAGGGCTTCGGTAAGACGCTTAGATGCTTTGTTCGAAGAAACAGTCAGACCATTGAGGCTCAATGGCCAGGTTTCGAATCAAGTTCACTGGAATCTCTCTAGGTTAACCAAAGTATACGAGCCTGCGTTCATTTTGGTCTTAATGTTGATGCAAGGCAGAAGTGTCAGTTTGCAGAATGAGGATGACACGACGACTATTCTTCCCGGTTTTCTCTTCGATATGAACAAGCTTTGGGAATGAGTCTTATCTCGCTTTTTGAAGGAGAACTTACATCCGTATGGAGTAAGGGATCAACATAACTTACACAACTTAATCACGTATAATCCCAGGCGAAGGTCGGCTCCAACTCCTCGGTCGGAGGTAGAGCCGTAGATACATAAATGCCACCCCAAATAGTATCAGAGGTATTTCTCTGCGAGCCAATTGCGATAGTTCGTCAACAACTTCGGGAATTGCTGTCATGAACAAACAGACCGCAAGTGACACGAAAAATGGAATACTTTCCAGGACTTAATAGATGAGTTTCCTACGTTACCGATGCACGTTTTCAGGGATGATGTTGCATGATCTCATTTATGATTTCTTCGTATGACTGCTGGGAACCATCGTGCATGCTTCCAAAAAGTTCATCTTCGGTCAGATTTGCGCGCAGGATATCAATGATCGGCTTCAGCCTGTCCCGTTTGGCAATTTCAATTTGCTCATATAGGAAGCCCACATACTTTGCGGCTAGTAGAGGCTTGCCGATATGAATCAGGATCTGGCTAAATCGTTTGATTGCAATATCAATATTGAGATTTGAGCTTATTGCCTGGCTTTGCTCCAGGGCTTGGTAAAAAGTCTCATCGGGCATTGAGCGATTGCGCATCGCTTTTATGTACGATAATTCGAGCAGAGTTTCAGCATGTTGTGTTTTGATATCCAACGCGTGGTTTATTTCCAGGCTGCGTAAAAGGTATGGCTCGGCTTTGCTGTAATCTTCCAGCTGGGAATAGAGACTGCCAATGGCCATAAGACTATGTGCAATACTGGCTTGGTCATTGATGGCAGTGCGGATAGCTAGGCTTTCTTCATATAGCTCAATGGCTCGCAAGGGGTCATTCAGATTCACCGACAACTGAGCGAGATTGCTGAGTGTACTGGCAATGCCATGTTGGTCCCCTAGTTCGCGCCGTATGTTCAGCGATTTTTCATAGCATTCAGAAGCCGCATCCCATTGACCCTGTATCATATAAACTGCGCCGATATTGTTATTCGATGTGGCGATACCGTGCTGATCACCGTGCGCTTCTCGAATCGTGAGATTTTTCTGAAAGTATTCAATTGCTTGCTTGTATTGGCCCTGACGGAAGGCCACAGAACCAAGGTTGTTATATGCTATGCCAATGGCAACTTCATCACCCAACTGTTGCCGTATATCGATGCTCTTATGATAATACTGAGTTGCTATGCCCCATTCGGCTTGAGAATAGGCAATATTCCCAAGTGAGTTATAGGCTTTTGACAATATATTATCTTTCTTCAGTCGCTTGGCATTTGCGACAGCATGCTCTAGATACTCCTTGGCAATGCCATAATCCCCAAGACGAAACTTCGTTGTCCCATAGGCAACATGATAGGCTACCAGAATAGATTCGTCTTCCAACAAGAGCATCTCCTCCCATCGACAGATGCGCGACAAAAGTGTGTCCTGATAATTCCAGTCTCCCAGATAGTCAAGAATCGAAACCATATCTAGCAGAATTTGAGCATATTCATCATAGGTAATGGTGGGCGTATTCTGTAGTGACCGATCGAGTCTTTCATATAGCTTAAGCGCTTGTCGGTAGGCGAACGCATTTTTTGCTGCATCTGCTGCGATGGGTGTCCAGCGAAGGAGTCGGGATACATCATCTGCTTGCTGAGCATGATAGACAAGGCGATTGATGAGTTCTGAGCGGTCACTATCAGCCAGGATGAGAGCGCGCTTCTCAAGGAGTTCAACCACGCGACGATTGATGGATTGCTTACGATGATCCGGGGTCTGGTCCTGTACGATTTGCTGGATCAGAGAATGAGCGAAGTCATAACGGAGATGACCATTATCCTGCATTGTCATGACTAGCCGTGATTGTAGCGCGTTGTCCATCGAATTTATGATTTGTTCATCGGCTTCACCTGTGGACGCAATGATTTCCGCGAGCGTCGAAGGATAATTCACAATGGCGAGTGTTTCGAGTGCATTGAGATGATTTGCTGGCATGCGTTCAAGGCGCTGTACGATGATTTTCGATAGGCTTGGTGGTGCAGGTAATTCTGGAGGGATAGCGCCTATTTGCTCTAGTTCATGAAGAATCTCGATGATATGCAGCGTTATACCTGATGTATGGTCAACAAGTTTTGTGGTCAGGTCAACTTGCTGAGATAATTGTGGCCACTGTTTTTGAATCATTTCATTAATGGCTGAGACGTCGAGATTCTTCAAAGTCATCCGCTTGTAGGCAGAATGTGAGTCCCACTCGTCTAGGGCACGTTTGAGAAAGCGATTGTTTTCTGATTCCTGTATGCGCTGCGATGCCAAAAGCAACATGGGTGTCGTTGATAGTCGATTTAGAAGTAATGAGAGCAATTGGACACTGGTTTCATCTGCAAAATGGATGTTCTCTAGAACGATCATCAACTTGTTATGCTTAGCGACGAGAGAAAAAACATCAGCGAGGGCATTCAGTAGAAGAGCAGCATCCAGTGGCTCGGACTCTTTGGTTTTGCTTTCGTCAGATTGAATATTGAAAAAATCTGGAGCGATATGTATTAGCTTCTCGTGCAAGGACTGCGGTATGAGAGATGGTTTGTTTTCTTGCGTCCAGCTCAGGCAGTCGCGCAGGATTTTAATCCATGGGGCCAGCGCCGACGAGGCAGTGCTCTCGTAAAAAGTCCCGTAAAACGCCAGTGCGTTGATGTCAGTTTGTTTGAGGAATTGGCCGATTAGCGCTGATTTCCCCATGCCCGCGTCGCCTTCTAACAGGTGAAACTGGCCCGTTCCTCTGGACAAGTAGCGATATCCTTGCTGTAGCTGTTCAAGCTCTCTGGTACGTCCCATAAAAAAGCGATCTGGATGCAGTGCACTGGGAACCTCGATTACCGTCTTTTGCCACAAATCGGGTAAGTTGTCATTCAGAATGTGCTGTTTGAGTTGGGTCATCTTCTCGCTGGGTTGGTTGCCAAACTCGCTTTGAATGAGCTGTTCGTATAGCTCGTATTGCTTTAAGGCGACCGTAGCTTGTCTCTGTCGAGCATACAGCCAGATAAGCCAATAATGTGCGTCTTCCAAAGTTGAATTATGATCGACTAGTGTCTGTGCCCACGTTAAAGCTTTGTCGTAAGCAGAGTTCTTGGCTAGTTGTTTGATGAGTGTCATTGTGTACGACTCGTACATTTGACTGTATTGGGCACGCTGCCCCAACAGCCAGAATCCAAAGTCATCTAACTGCGACAAAGAGAATCCTGCGAGTAGTTCTCCGCGATACAGCGAAAGCGTCTCCTCAAGAAATTGGACGTTACCTTGCTGCTTTTGTTTGAGTGCCGCAGCAAACTGTAAGGCATCTACAGAAGCTTTATCTAAGTTGAGTGCGACCGTATCACCTTTAAGGTGAAGTATGTCAGGGCTTAGACTGCGCCGGATCCGGCTGATATGCCAGCGTAAGTTACCAGCAGGGTCGTTTGAATCATGGAAGAACAGTCGACTTAATGCATCGCGTGAGACCGGTTTTTGTGTGAGGGCAATATAGGCCAGGATAATGCGGGACTTGCGTCTAAAAGTGCGTTCCGCAATGGCTCCATTTGGGGGTTCAAGCTCAATACCGCCAAATAATTGTATGTTGAACATCGCGCACTTCTCTCTCAACAGCTGAAGAATGTGATGATTCCACAGGTCAATTTATTTACATCTACCGTTATTCCATCACCATCATAGTATGGAAAAAGCAGACTTATCATCTTTTGAGATGAATATCTCACGATTCAATATAAGTTTTTAATACCTATTAAAAGACTGTAAAGATGCTTATGTTCCATATACCTGCACACGCGTACGCACACGCATCCCCCTTAGCATGAAAACAAAAAATACGAAATACATTACGAAGGGGGATTTGAGATGTATACCGTGTCACAATCTGCAATTCCTGCAATACGTGCTGGAACGCATGATAAACCATCACCTCAGCATGGTCTGGATACTTTTAGAGCAAAGGGTTGGCTAGAAGTCTACCGCAAGAGCCTAGGTGCACTCTTGAAGGTAAATCCTTCGCTCGCGATTCGACTGGCAACGGACCGATTCTTTTATCCTCGACGTCGTTCACAATCTAGCATAAGTAAGCTGCCCGCAGGGTATCAACCCATTTGTGTCTACCATAATTTGAAAAAGTTGGCCGCCTATCGTTGGGGGACAACGGGTCCAACGGTCCTGCTTGTGCATGGCTGGGAATCGCACATGGGGTCAATGGCTGCGTTTATTGAACCGCTTTTGGCTGCTGGTTACTCTGTTATTGCGGTAGACGCGCCTGGGCATGGGCGTTCGCCGCAGGCTTACACCCATATGATGGACTTCGGCGATGCCATTCTGAGTGTGATCGAGCAACATGGTCCAGTCTGTGCGATTGTGGCCAATAGTCTAGGGGCATCGGCTGCCGCCTTGATGCTCGCACGGGCATC
>MDTD01177677.1_pt1 | contig 13808 bp, 11 predicted proteins | sample 811221 | NCBI WGS metagenome assembly MDTD01 (sample SAMN05326646, study PRJNA326480) | marine metagenome | isolation source: seawater | place: Pacific Ocean: South West | collected 2011
TATCTTTTGTTTTCCAAAATTTAATATTTTGTTTTGACCGAGTTTTACAAAAAATTTATGAGGGACAGCAAGTATAATTGCATCATAAAAGTTTTTTCTAGGGTTGCTCTTGAAATTAGATTTAATCAGATGGGTCAGCTCTGATTTGATTACAAGTGGATCAAAAATATGGACTAATTTATGATGTTTTCTAAGAGATTGAAATAAGTCAAATACTTTAGAATTGCGAATATCATTACAATCTTCTTTGAAGGTATAACCTAGAATTAATACTTTTTTAGATTTTAAATTTTTATTTTGAAAAATTTTATTTTGAAAATCTCTAGCAACATATTTTGCCATATGATCATTTATTTTTCTTCCAGATAAAATTGTTTGAGGGTAATAGCCTGCTTTTCTAGATCTATATGTTAAATAATAAGGATCTACACCTATACAGTGTCCACCCACCAAACCTGGTTTAAATTTTAAAAAATTCCATTTTGTCTGAGCAGTTTTCAATATTTCATTCAAATCAAGATTAAGTTTATTAAAAATTACTCCTAATTCATTAATAAAAGCAATATTTAAATCGCGTTGAGTATTCTCAATTACTTTGGCAGCCTCAGCAATTTTTATCGACTTTGCTTTAAAGGTCCCTGCATTAATAACTTTTTTATATACATTATCAATGTAAGATGCAGCAAAACTATTAGAACCTGATGTTACTTTAATGATTTTTTCTACTGTTCTTTTTTTATCAGAAGGATTTATTCTTTCAGGACTATAACCTAAATAAAAATCTTTATTCAGTTTCAAATTTGATTTTTTTTCAATAATTTTCGCACATATTTCTTCTGTTACACCTGGATATACAGTTGATTCATATATAACAAAATTTTTTTTTCTAATTTTTCTTGCTACTAATTTAGTTGCATCAATAATCATTCTTAAATCAGGTTTTTTATTTTTAATTGGTGTTGGAACTGTAACGACAAAAAAATCGACATTTTTAATGTTCGAATGATTACTTGTAAAAGTAATTTTTTTATTTTTTTTTAAAATAGTTTTTTTGATTTCATTAGTTTTATCATAATTATTTTTCAATTCAGAAATTCTTTTTTTATTTATATCGTATCCCAGAACTGTAAATTTTTTTGAAAAAGCAAAAGCCAAAGGCAAGCCAACATAGCCTAAGCCTATAACACAAATCTTAGGATTAATTTTTTTCATTATAAACGTAATTAAAATATTTTTTTATACCTTTAGCAAAGCTCTCTTTTGGAGAATATGAAAATAGTTTTTTTGCTAATCTTATATTGGCTTTTGAATTTTTTATATCACCTTTTCTAAATGGCTTTCTTCTTATTTTAATCTCAATTTTTTTTTCATTAAATAAATATTTTAAACTTTTAATAAGTTCCAATAATTTAATTTCTTTTCCACAAGCTAAATTAATAGAGATAAAATAATTTTTTAAATTAAAGAATGCTGAGCATATAATACCATCCACCACATTTGAAACATATGTGAAGTCTCTTGTTGCTGAACCATCGCCGTATAAAATCATTCTTTTTTTGTAAAAACCATTATTTATCCATTGAGCAATTACTGCAGCATAAGGACCATCTACATTTTGTTTTGGACCAAAAACATTAAAAAATCTTAAACCAACAGATTTAATTTTAAAATTAAAACTTATATTTTTGACATATTGTTCAAAAAATAATTTTGAAAAACCATATGGGCTTATTGGATTTAATTTATCGTTTTCTTTCTTTGTTTTATTTTTATTATCTCCATAGACAGAGCTAGAAGATGCAAAAATAAATCTTTTACAATTAAGATCAGAAGCTAGTTTAAACATATTCATTGAACCATTTAAATTAACATCATTAGTTTCGAAAGGATCTTTAATAGATCTAGGAACAGATCCTAATGCAGCTAAATGAACAAAAAAATCAGCTTTAAACTTTTTATTTATTATTTTTTTTTCTCTTATATCTTTTTTTATAAATGTAAAATTTTTATTTTTAAAATATTTTTTAATATTTTTTAAATTTCCACTAAATAAATTATCTATACAAATTACTTTTTGATTACTTTTTAAGAGCCTTTCAATTAAGTTTGATCCAATAAAACCCGCACCTCCTGTGATAATCCAAAGATATTTTTTTTTAGTAAGTTTTAATAAATGTTTATTCATTTTATTTAAAAAAAAGAAATTTTAAATTATGGTAGATATATTGAACTATAAAAAAAAATATATAATAAATTCCTTTTAACATCTTGCCTGTATTTTGAAAATTTTTAAATACAACATATGCCATATAAGCGTAGGTTTTTATGGATTTTGGTTTTTTATCCTTATAATGTTTTATTAAATTTTGACTTAAATTTGCGTACTTAAAATAAAATGAACCTCTTATCCATAGATCGTGATCCTGTCCTCTAATTAAAGTCTCATCATAACCATGCAATTTATCAAAAAAAGCTCTTCTAAAAACTACACTTGAGTGAATAAATTCATTTTTAAAATTTATTACCTCCTTTATTTTTTTATCAGATAATTTCATATTCGACTTTTCATAAACGCCATTTTTATCAAAATAATCAGCATTAGTTCCCAGCAAAAAAATATGGGGATTTTTAATTAAAAATTTTTTTTGCATTAGAAACCGATTTTTTTTACTTATGTCATCTGCATCCATTCTAAAAATTAAATCCCCTGAGGATTTTTTAATGCCCTTATTTAAAGAATAAGCAAGACCTTTATTAGTTTTGTTTTTAAAATATTTGATATTTTTTTTTTTTATTACAGATAAAATTTTTTTTTCAGAATTATCTTTACTACCATCATTTATAATTATTATTTCGAATATTTTCTCTGATTGATTTAGTATACTTCTTAAAGAATTTAAAATAGTACTTTCATTATTATAGAAAGGTAAAATTACGCTTATTTTCATTTATTCGCTAAAAATTGTTTTTTATGCCATTTAATAAAATTTATATATTTTTTACGAAATTCTGAAAATTTAATTTTCCCAACTGTTTTTTCAAATAATAAAGTATTTGTTTTTGTCTGATCTACATCTGATAAATTTTTTTTTAAAAATTGTTCTTTAAACTTAATTGGATAATTTAATTTAATCAAATTAATTAAATATTTTAATGTTACTTGCTTTGGATTGCCAACATTAATTGATATATTAATTTTATTTTTGTAATTAAATTTTTTAGTTAATATATAAATACTTTTTACAACATCACTTACATGCGTAAAAGATCTCTTGCTTGATTTATCTCCATAAATTGTAATTTTTTTATTCTCTAAAATTTGATTTAAAAATTTATAATAAGCCATATCCTCTCTTCCATACTCTCCAAATACAGTAAAAAATCTTAATCCAATAAAATTAATATTAAATAATTTATGATAAATATTTGAAACAATCTCTGATGCTAGCTTAGATCCAGCATATATAGATGTAATATTTTTAAAATTTAAATTTGATTCTTTAAATGTTTTAGTATTTCCATAAGTTGAACTTGATGATGCATATATAATATTTTTAATTTTTTTTTTTTTAGCAAATTCTAAAAGATTGATATAACCATTTATATTATTTGAAAAAGTTTCCACAGGTTGTTCCATGGAAAGTCTTACTCCAGGTTGTGCAGCTAAATGAATAATTAAATCAAATTTACCATTTACTTTTCTTAATGAATTTGGCTTTTTTAAATCAATTTTATAAAATTTGAATTTCTTAATTTTCTGAAGTATTTTTGTCCTAATTTTCTGAGTATTTTTGCTTACAGAAGAGAGGTTATCAATACCAGTTACTTTATAATTTTTTTGTAATAAGAACTGTACTAAATGGAATCCTATAAATCCATTGCTTCCGGTAATTAATATTTTTGGTTTATAAATTTTTTGACCACTCATTTAAACAAATTAATTTCCAAAGAATTATACTATTATTAAAATTTGTCTTATCTTTTTTTAAATAATTTACAATATCTTTAAAATTAAAAAAATTATTATGCTTAAAAAAATGGTTTTTACTCAATTGCTTCAAATAATAATTAAAAAAATATTTTTTCAGCCAAATTGTTTGTGGAGTTTGAATTGGTCTTTTTTTTTTTATCAAGTTAAACTTCATTTTTGGATAATTTTTCATTAAAAGTTTTTTGCTTAGATATTTAGAAATTTTGTTTTTTACGTGATGTTTTTGATCTAATGATAAACAAAAATTCACAAGATCTATATCTAAAAATGGGTATCTAACTTCAACACTTTGATCCATTGCAATATGATCACCAAACAATAAACCTCTTCTAAGTTTAGACCCAAACAAATCTTGTATCATCAACTCTTTTGGGCTTTTGTATTCTCCAGATGTAATTTGTTGGTTTTCCCAGTTAAATAAATTTTCTAAATTTACATTTGTTGAATAATTTGTACCTTGTATAGGAGATTTAATTTTTGGTTTTATTTTTTTGAAGTAGTAATCGTATCCATACTGAATTTCATCTGAACCTACACCTGAGAAAATGACTTTAACATTATTTTTTTTTGCTAAATTCAAACTTTTTTGAGAAGATAAATTATTTAATCCACCATGAGGCTGGTCACATACATTAGCAAGATAATTTAATAGAGTTGGAAATTCTTTTTTTGTCATTATAGATGTACTAAGTTTAACATTTGCTTCATAAGAAATCTTTTTTGCAAAAGAATATTCGTCATTGAAATCTTCACATTTATGATGAAAAAAAAAAGAAGGTTTTTTTGTGTTATATTTTTGTGAATAAAGACTTACTAAAGATGAGTCTAAACCTCCACTTATAAATGTTCCATAATTAATATGATCATCAGATACTTCACACCTTTTTATTGATTTTTTAAATAAGGTTTCAAATTTTTCAAATACTTCATTGTTATCTAGTACATTTTTTTTATTAATATTAATCGTTACAAATTTTTCGGATTTTGTAGCAAATGTTTCTTGATTAATTGTTAGTATATTTCCAGGTTCTACAGATTTTATGTCTTTATAAATTGTTTCATAATTATCGCAGTAATTATTGTTAACTAAATAATTGTATATAAAATTATAATTAATTTCTTGATTTCTTATTATTTTTTTTATGGATTTAATTTCAGAAGATATGATTATTTTATTATTTTTAATATAATAGAAAATCGGTTTTATTCCAAACGTATCTCTTACTAAAACTAATTTATTATTTTTTTTTATTAAAATTAATGCAGCAAACATTCCTCTCATTTTTTTGAAACATTCATTACCCCATTCAATATAAGCTTTTGCAAAAACTTCAGTATCAGTATTAGTCTTAAATTTATATTTTTTTTTAATTAATTCTTTTTTTATAGATAAATAATTGTAGATTTCTCCATTAAAGGATAGAATTAAATCATTATCTTCATATGGAAAACTTGATTTACAATCAGAGTCTATAATTGCTAAACGAAAATTAGAAATTATAAAATTTTTATAAGTTTTGTTATCAAAACCATCTGGACCTCTGTGGTTTAACAATTTATTATAATTTTTTATTTTTAAACTTTTACTAAAACCAAAAATTCCACACATTATCTGTTCCTCATTTTCTCAGTTTAAAAATTAATTTATTTTTTCTGAACAACTGCAAAATTAATAGTTTGATTACTTGTTAATTCCCCTTTTTTTAAATCAAAATTTTGCTTTATAAAGCTTAATACTTGATCTCTTTGCTTTACAGCCTCAATTGTATCTTGAGCATGCCCATCAGATAAAATATAATCAAAGAGTAAATAACCTCCAGTTTTTATCGATCTATGAATATTTTTCACCACCTCGAGTGGATCTGGTAAGTGCTCCATTACTGTAACTAAAAAAACTGCATCAAATTTTTCTTTAAGATCTTCAAGCGGATTTTTGTAGGGTTTTATTTCAATAAAATTTACATCCTTAGCTAATCTCCATCTAGCAAAATGGCTATTAATTTGTCTGATATCTGCGATATGGAATTGTAAATCACTTTTAATTGAGAAATTTTTTAGTGAATATGTAATAGGCGCAATACCACATCCATACTCAAGAAGTTTATCTCCATTTTTAATAAATTTTTCATATTTATAACAATGTAGTGGTTCATATGAAAATCTTCTTACGGCACTAAAAAGTTGATAAATAGTATCTTTATTTTGCCATGAATTTAAAAATTCTTTTTCAGTTGAATTTTCTGGAGTTGTTACTTTTTGAAATTTCTGTCTATAAACCCCCAGTAAAAAATGAAAATCATGAAAATATAAAGGTCTTCCTTTTAAAACATTCATCCAATATGATTGAAACTCTTCAAACCAATTTAAAATAATTCCACTATTTATAAAAACTTTATATGTTTTTGTAAAAATTAAAAAGCCTATAAAATATCTTTTTATAAATTTTAATATTAAATTTGTGTCTGAGCTTTTGCTATTTACATAATTACTGTCTTCAAACAATTTATTTATATCTACTGATAAGTTATCAAATTTGTTCATTGAGATAATTATTTACACTATAATTAATGATTTATATATAACAGAAAGGTATAGATATGAAAAAAATTCATTTACTGGGATTAAAACAAAGATGGGTTCCAGGTATAGAATTTAAATTTTTAGACATATGTCTTAAAAAATTTGGATATAAGATTTCTAAGTCTAAGTTTGCTTTTAATTCAATAGTTTATTTACCTGGTAGATATAGCTTAAAATGGTCTTACTATCATTTACTAAAAAATAAAGTTGTTTTTGATTATTATCATGGAAACCCAGAAACTCATCCAGAATTTAAAAAAATTTTTGAATTTATTATTAATAATCAAAATAGATTTCATAAAATAAGGGTAACAAACTCTAAGACAAAAAAATTATTTGAAAACCATGGGATAAAAAATAAATTAAAAATAATTCCAATTGGAATTAATTTAAATGATTTTAAAATTATTACAGAAGATAAAAAGATAGAAATTAAAAATAAACTTAATATTCCAAATAATATGAAAATTATTGGATCTTTTCAAAAAGATGGCATCGGATGGCAGGGAGGAGATAAACCAAAATTAATTAAAGGACCTGACATTCTGATAAATTCAATTAAAAAAATTAACGATTTTAGAAAAGATATTTTTGTTTTGTTACTTGGTCCTTCAAGAAATTTTGTAAAAAAAGAACTCGCTAGATTGAAAATTCCCTTTCTACACATTTTTGAGAAAGACAATCAACAAATATATAAATATTATAACTTGCTTGATTTATATTTAATTACATCAAGAGATGAAGGTGGTCCAAAATCGATGTTGGAGTCCATGGCTTGTAAAGTACCAATAGTATCTACTCCTGTAGGTCAATGCATAGATATTATTGATAATGAGAATGGTATACTTTGCAAAACTTTTTCACCTGATGAGATATCTAGTATGGCAATTAAAATTTTAGATGATGATCATGTTGCAAACAATATTATTAAAAATGGTTTAAAAACTTCAAAATTACATGATTATTTCAATCAAGGTGAATTATGGAGAGATTTTTTTAATTTTTAATTTTCTAAGTAAGATAGATATTTTCAAATATTTATTATAAGAAACAAAAAAAATGAATAAACAAATAACATTAACTGATAAATTTATTGTAAAGAAATATCTTGATCTAGCAAAAAATGAATTAAGTACTATTAATAGAAGTATATCTGGCAAAGGTACACTAAAACTTTTAAAAATAATTAAAAAAGAATTTAATAATTTTAAAATATCTAGAATAAAATCTGGTTCAAAAGTATTTGACTGGAAAATTCCACCAGAATGGAATGTTAAACAAGCCTATGTTGTTGATAAGTTTAATAATAAAATTATTGATTTAAATAATAATAATTTACATCTTGTAGGTTATTCTGTTCCTATTAATAAAGTTATTTCAAAAAAACATTTACTAAAACACCTACATTCACTTCCAAAACAACCAAAGGCTATTCCTTATATAACTTCTTATTATAAAAAGTATTGGGGCTTTTGTATTACTCATATTCAAAAAAAACATATAATTCAGAATTATAATTCAGCTGATAAATTTAAAGTTATAATTAATTCAACCTTTAATAAAAATGGTTATTTAAATTATGGTGAAATGCTTATTAAAGGAAGATCAAAACAAGAAATCCTAATCTCAACTTATATCTGTCACCCCTCTATGGCAAATGATGAATTATCTGGAACCATTGCTTCAATGAGCTTAATTAAAAATTATATTAATAATAAATTAGAAAAGTCTTTGAGGTTTATATTTATACCTGAGACTATTGGATCAATTGCATACCTGAGCAAAAATTTAAATAATTTAAAATCTAATGTGGTTGCTGGATATAATTTAACTTGTATTGGTGACAATAAAAAACACTCTTGTCTCCTAACTAAATATGGAAATACTCAAGCGGATATATGTTTGCTCGAAGCTTATAAAAAACTGAAAATAAAATTCAAAAAATATAGTTTTCTAGAAAGAGGGTCAGATGAGAGACAGTTTAATTCACCAGGTATTGATTTGCCCATAGCTTCAATATTTAGAACTAAATATAGAGAATATCCTGAATATCATACATCTTTAGATAATTTTGATTTGGTAAATCTAAAAGGTCTATTAGGAGGTTATACAGTTGCAAAAACTGCCATCGATTTTTTGTTAAAAAAAATAATCCCTATTAATTTAGTATTATGTGAACCACAAATGGGCAGAAGAGGATTATATCCAATGCTGTCTGTTAAAAATAATAAAATGAAACTTGTTACAAGAAATTATATGCACTTTTTGCAATATTGCGACAAAAAAAATGATCTCGAATCCATAGCTAAAAATTTAAAAATAGATAAAAAATTAGCACTTAAAATTTATAATATTCTATTGAATAAAAAATTAATATTTTAGATTTATAAAAAAAAATTAATTAAATTTTATGAACAAAGGTATATTTTCAATCCCAGTATATAAAAAAAACGTTTCAATGGATTTGGTGATTGATGAAATAATCGGTCAAACCATCCAAGCAGAAAAGTGGGGTTTAGATGAAGCTTTTTTTGGTGAACATATAACTGATATGCATGAAAAAATTACATCTAGCTTACTGATGGTATCAACTCTATCAAGATTAACAGAAAAAATAAAATTAGGAACTCTGACAACTAATTTAAATTTTTATAAACCTGCGGTAATTGCATCAATGATAGCTATGGCTGACAACTTAAGCAAAGGTAGACTGATGCTCGGTATAGGTAGTGGTGCCAACATGTCAGATATAGAGTCCATAGGTTTTGCAGAAAAAAATAATCATTCACTCATGCTTGAAATTGAACAAATTTTACAAAAAATTTTTAAAAGTCAAAAACTAGTCAATATTAAAAGTAAAAACTATAAAGTTTCAACTCAAAAGTTTGGGGATAAAGATTTAGGCCTTGGTATTTTTAATCAACTTTATAAAAAAAGAAAAAATTTAGAAATTGTTATGCCTGCATTAAACAAAGATTCTTATAATGTAAAGTTATGTGCAAGAAATAATTGGTCAATAGTGATTTCCAATTTTTGTTCTGAGGAAATAATTGAAAATCATATTTTAAATTATGTTAAAAATTCACATTTAAGTGAGGCAGATGCATTAAAAAAAATAAAGTTAAGCAAATTAATATTTGTAAATAAAAATAAAGCTAAAGACCTTGTTTTTTCAAAAAAATCACCTTTTATGGAAGTTGTAAAAATAATTTTCAATAAATTAAAAAAATATAATAAACACCATTGTTTTGGAAAAAATGTTTCATCCGTCCTCCAAGCTGGAAAAAATACTATTTTGTTTGGTGATCCTGATGAAATTTCAAATAAATTAAATAAAAAATATAAAAAACTTTCATCTATTTTATACGTGACTGTACCAATTACCAATGACAAACAATTTGATATTTCTTTAGAAAACTTTTCAAAACATGTATTTATATAAAAATATTTTTATATCTTCTGCGACTTCAAAAAATATTTTGGACTCTATAATTAATAAAAAAAAAATAAATTATAAATCTGCTGATATTAAAAATTTTAAAGATAAAATAAATAAACTAATTGAAAAATATGAAAAAAAAAGAGATCTAGTTAAAATAGTAGATTACAAATATAAAATATTTTGGAAAATTGTTGAAGATTTATATGGTGAAAAATTTTATCTTAAAAAAAGATCTCAGGAAAAAAAAGAGGAAAAATTTAACATTATATATTCAGAATTCTCTAAAATTTTGGGTTATGTTCCATCTCTACTAACTTTATTAATTTTTGAAGATGAAATTAAAGACTTGATGAAATATGAAGACTTTTTTAGAGACTTGATTAAAGCCGGAGAATTTGACGAGATAAATTTTGAACAGAAAATATCATTTATAAATAGAATAAAGCTTGGAAAAATCAATATTGTTACTCCACTTTGTCCAGATTATGAGCATGTGTATTTAGGTTTAGGATTATACAAATATACCTTTGATAAATTAAATAATGGCCTGGGATTAATTGGTAAAAGATTAAAAAAAGTAGTAGGAAATATTCACAGAGTTTTATCCAAGTATGAAATTGCTTTTGAACACTACACTTACTATGGAGATTTTGAAGCATACTCCAAAGATATATGTATGAGAGTGAAATCTACTGAAGATCAATTTATAAAAAAACTTAAACGGAGTAGTAATAAAATGAAAACTTCAGTCAAAGAAATAAATTATGTTGGACTGCTAGTTCAAGATTTATCAAATAAAAAGAATTGGAAAAAAATCTGTAAGACAAATGAAAAAAAAATAACAAAACAATCAAATTCTGATTTAAAATTTAAAGCATTAATTTTAGATATACTTTCTTCTAGAATGGATCTTTATAAATCTTGGTACCCTAATTTAAAAAAAAAAGATTACATTGACCTTGTTGCAAAACAGGGCGCAGAATATGCGACGATGGGAGAAATATTTAATAAAAAACTAAAAAATCCTGTTGTTTTTGGTCTAGATCATCCCAAAATGGGTTATTTTTATAATCTCAATACTAATATTCCAGTGCTTTATGCTAAGCCTCGTTATGTCTGATTTTCCACAAAAATAGATTAACCACTTTTAAAAAATTTTGTTATATAAAGAAAAATGTCTAATCAAAAATTTATAGATCTAAAAAAAAATTATAAAAAAAGAGGGACTATTTTGGTCTCTGAAGATAACAAATTAAATCCAATCAATAAAAAAGATTTTATTGAATTAAAAAAATACTGCGAAAAGGTAAAAAAAGAATTCATTCAAATTGGAGATGCTGGAGAAAAGAACCATTTGATGGTTGGTAGATTTATGACGGATATTAAAAAGCCTGAAATTGTAAAAAATAGATATTCTAAGAAAGTAATATCAATATTAAAAAAAAAAAAAATTCTTAATTTTATTAAAACAATTATCAGAACAAAAAAGACTTTATATATAAGAAGAGTACAATTTAATGAAATTGTAAAAAACTGTTTCGTGGGATATCACTTAGACGTGGATAGTAATCCTGATTATATAGCTGCCTGTGTAATTCAATTAGGTACAAATTTTAAAGGAGGTAAATATAGGGTTTATAATAAAAAAAATAAAAAGATTTTTTTTGATTATCCTCCTACACTTGGAAGTTTAATAGTTAGCAATTGTCATTATCCGCACGAAGTTACAAAAGTAAAATCTGGTAAAAGAGGTTCGTTAGTTTTTTTTGTATCATTTAATAATGGTTTAAATAAAAGAAATTCGTAAATGGATTTTTCAAAATTAAAAGGTAAAATTTTTTTTAAGAGAAAATTTATAGATTCACACAAAGCAAAATTACATGTTTTAAATCATTCACTACATTTTGCGTCTTCAATATTTGAAGGTATAGGTGTTTATAATGGAAACCCGCTTTTTTTAAAAGATCATATAGACAGATTGTATGAATCTGCACATATTATGAGATTAAATATTTTATATACGAAAAAAGAAGTTGAAAATATATGTAGAAAAATTTTAAAAATTAACAATATTAATAATGGGTATATCAGACCATTAGTTTTTAGATCTAATCATTCTATGTCACCAGATACAAAAAACTGTAAATCATTACTAGCAATAGCAGCATGGGAGTGGGGTAAACTTTTTGAAAAAGATTCATTATCACTAAGCATTTCAAATTATCCAAAACTCAGAAATGATATATATCCAAGTGAGGCAAAATCATCTGGATCTTACCAGATTTCAGTAATTGAGAGGTCAAAGCTAGAAAAAACAAACTATGATGATTGTTTGATGTTAGATTTAAACAAGAATGTTGCGGAAACCAGTGCTTGTAATATTTTTTGGTTAAAAGATAATACAATCTTTACACCTTTAGAGCATTCTATACTTAATGGGATTACAAGACAATGTATAATAAAGCTCTGTGAGATACATAATATCAAATTAAGAATTAATAACTATAAATTAGAAAAGTTATTGAACGCAGAAAGTGTTTTTATAACTGGTACAGCAGCAGAAATTCAAAAAATTGGAAAAATTAAAAAAAAAAAATTTAATACTAATTCAAAAATAATTGATTTTCTGAAAGAACAATATGAATTTATAAAAATTAAAGGTCCAAATAAGATAAATGATCTAAAAAAATTTTAATTTTAATCAAACTTATAAATATTATTTATGAAAAATCTAAAAAATAAAAATATACTTAAATTTTTTTTTAACAAATTATTAGATAACTTTAAAAATTCCGATAAATTATTCTATTGTTATTTTCAAGAAAAGCATACCTATAAAAACACATATATAAAATTAAAAAAAGTTAATTATGTCTTGCACAAATCTAAGAAGAAAAGAATTGCTGTTTTCTCAGATAAATCAATTGGGTACTATATTTCAGTAATAAGCATAATCCTCTCAGGAAAAACTTGGATCCAAATATCAAATTCTTATCCTCCAAAAAAAATTGCGGAAATAATTAAGTTTGCAAATATCCAATTTGGAATCGTTGATAAAAGCTTTAAGTATAAAAACAAAATTATGAAATTGAATAACTTAAAATTAATAGATTTTGAAAATATTATTTCTTCAACAAAAATAAAAGAATTTGATACTAGTAAAATTCATAAAAAAAATATTGCTTGTATATTTTTTACATCAGGTTCTACTGGAAATCCTAAAGGAGTAAAAATAAGTTACTTAAATCTTGCAGAAACAGCCAATTATCAAATTAAAAACATTGAATACAACTCTAGTGAAATTTTAGCAGATTGTCACGACACAAGTTTTGTGATGAGTTTAAATACGATATTTCCAATTTGTGTTAAGGGTAACACAATTTCACCATTAATAAATTTGAACGATAAAATTTTTCCTTTTGATCATTTTAAAAAAAATAAAGTAACGACTTTGATTACAGTACCATCTTTTATATTGTTTCATAGGAACAAAATTAAAGATCTCTCAATCAAAAACTTAATTCTTTGTGGTGAAAAATTTCCAATTAATATTTTAAAAATAATATTAAAAAATGTTAAATTCAAAAACCTATATAATTTTTATGGCTCAACAGAATTATCTTCTTGGGCATTTTATTACAAATATAATTCAAAAGATTTGGACTTGATTAAGGATATGGGGCAAGTTCCGATTGGAAAAGCATTTAAAAAAATAAATGTAGTTGTTAATAATAATGGAGAATTGTGTGTGTCAGGAAATATAGTTTCGCAAGGTTATCTAAATAATAATAAAGA
>MDTD01035326.1_pt1 | contig 13806 bp, 12 predicted proteins | sample 811221 | NCBI WGS metagenome assembly MDTD01 (sample SAMN05326646, study PRJNA326480) | marine metagenome | isolation source: seawater | place: Pacific Ocean: South West | collected 2011
GTTCCCATAAGAAAAAATGAAGCGATTGATCAAATACCCCGCCACACTTCTAATAGAGAACTTTTCTACGAAGATTCCATTTTTTATGGCCTTAAAAGGTGGGATATTGGAATTGGTGACAACCGCTTCCTCTCACCCACTCTTGAAGTTAATGGGGTGAGATTAGGTGGTGATAAGATCTCCCATATTACTTTTATTGGCCTGAATTATTACAAGACTTTTAGCTTCTTTTTAAAGCGATATAAGAAAAAGTATTCAAAAGAAGTCGCAACAAAAAAAGCAGTTATTAAAGCGATTAATTTTGGAATCCTCCAAGAAAAAACATTCACCGGAAGAAGCCGCCTTATTTCAGGGCTTTTTTCTTTTGGAGATATGGAGGCAAACTATCAGGGCCTACGCCTTTTTCACAATATTTGTGGAAGTGATAACCCTTACGTCATTAAGGTTAAAGGAAAATGGCACCTTCGAAGCTTAGTCGATATCACACCTTATATCACTCCTGAATTAGATGAAACTTATTACCCCAGTGCTTTTAGAAAGTCTTTTTGGAAAAAAGTTAAAAAAAATCTTGCAGGATACTGCAATGAAAGCACTTTTAAAGCACTAAGAAAAAGGTGGACCTATTATTCAACTTTTAGAAAAAAATCATTTTCTTATCATTATTTACAACAAAAAATTAAAGAGGGAAAAGTAAAAGACAATTCTCTTTTCACTCTCAAAAATGTTTGCACCCATAAGGCGCAACAATGGAACTAAAAAAATTCTTATTGTGGACGATGACAGAGACCTCTGCGAGGTTTTAGCAGGCCACGTAGTCAATATTTTTGACGATATTCAGGTCGCTTGCTGCTATGATGGTGGAAAGGCCCTTCAAGAAATCAATTTTGGAGGATTTGACTGTATGGTCTTTGATTTACAATTACCTCTCGTCGATGGGATAGAACTCATTAGAAGGACAATAAGTAAACCCGAAAACGAACAGGCCGAAATTTATGTAGTATCAGGGAATATAGACGAAAATGCCCAAAGGTCTTTAGATGAAATGAATATAAGGGGATATATCCACAAACCTTTCACTTTCCAAGACATCTACGACATGATGAGAAAGTAAATTTAAAATGCTTTTCATAAATTTAGCAGTGGCTCCATTTAGGTCTTTAAGTTAATTAAATAGGGCAGATCAATAATATAGCTTGTCTTCTGTCCAACAATACTTGTTACGATAATAGTTCCTCTAAGACCCATAACAGTACTTTTTACGGCGTTCATGCCTACCCCGCGACCAGAAATATCAGTAACACTTGTTTTAGTTGAAAAACCAGATACAAAAATTAAATTAATTAACTCTTTATCATCTAATTTATTTATTTGTTCCTCTGTTTTTATTTTCCTTTCTATCGCTTTCACTTTAATAAGGTCAGGATCAATCCCCCTTCCATCATCTTCTAAAATAATCCTTACCCTCTCGTTTTCTCTCTTAAAAGATAAGTGGATCGTGGCCTTTTCAGGTTTGGCCCTTTCAATCCTTTCTTCTTTGGATTCAACTCCATGATCTATAATATTTCTAAAAAGATGAATCGAAATATTAACAAGTGAATAGTATTCTTTGGGATCTACAAGAATTTTATCTCCGCTAATCTTTACGTCTACTTCTTTCCCTTGTTCCTCAGCAAGATCCTCTAAAATCCTCTCATAGCGGTAAAATAGGGATTTAAAATCTTTCAAGATATAATTTTCGAGGACAAAGGTCTTTAGTTCCTCAATTGATTCCACCTCATACATTTTATGATTTAATTCTATAGCATCGATAGTTTGGACCTCATCAATGATAAGCTTATTAGCCGCTTCAATAACGTTCCTATGCTTTTTAAAAAAATCTTTTAATATATTATCAATTTTTTCAAACTCTTCTCTAAATTGTGACCATAAGCTTTTTGAAATAATTGTTTCCATTTTATTTATCGTATAGGTCAAGTTCTTTTGTCCGAATTGGCCATAACGCGCTTTCAAAGTATGAAAAGTTCTAAAAATTTCTTCCTTTTCCGTTTCTAGTTCTCCCTTAAAGGGAAAGTCTGTGAAAAGCTCTGTTGTATCGTTCATCAAGTCGATAAATTCAAGAGGCCTAGAAAGGCAAAGTTTAATAAATTGAACATCCTCCCTGTCGATTTCAATTTTCTTTAATAACTCTGCTTCTTTCGTTTTATCACTAGCAACACAAATAACTTTATTAACTCTTTTATTTTCATATATAGCTCGGAATTCAAGTTGCACAATTTGTTTTTCTATTTTGTTAAAATGACTTGGGGCAAGTGCCAAAAGGTCTTTAAAAGAAATAACACCTTTCCAAACATTTTTACGCCAGTTTTTAAAATTTTCCTTCTCCTCTTCATTAAGGCGTAAAACATCATCAATACTTTTTCCTTCCGGCTCACATTGAAAAATATTTTTAGATGCCAGAGTGGCACCATCCTGAATTAAACCCTCTTCATTAAAGATCATAAATCCCTGGCCTAAATTTTCAAGAAGGTTTTTAAGGTCCTTTCTTTGGGCATCTAATTGGTTATTTTTCCTTTTAGTATCCTCTAAAAGTGCCTTAATTTTGTCATTAATTATATTCTGCTTTTTCATATTGAAAAAATAGTTTAAATAAATCAGTAAAAAGCTGGAGGTAATAAGAAGAACTAAAGGAAATAATATGGAAATCAAAAAACTTGTTTTTTCTATAGCATCAGAAATAGAAGCAAAGTAAAGGTGATTATTTAACCTTATAAAGAGCATATTTTTTTTATAACTATTCCATTTATACCGGGTAAGTCCAACTAGATTATTGGCCATAAAAAGTTCTTCCTCAAAAGAACCCTTAAAATCATTTTCAAAAAATCCCCTTTTTCTTTCATGAAGCTTAATATTTCTTTCAATAAATGGTAACGTTTTCTCTTTTATATACTTTTTCTCATAAGGATTAAGGTTTCTATACTCATCACCAAAGTCCCTCATTAAAACATCATCAATTTTTTCAGTAACTTTTCCACTCGTATTTAGTGAAATACCATCCATTGGCCAAAGAAAAATTCTATCTTTTTGATACCTATTAAAAATAGACTTTCTATCTTCTGAACTTTTTGCCATTCCAAATTTTGTGAGCCCAACTTTGGCCAAGTCTTGTCTTGTTGGTTTCTTTAAATTTTCTCTAATCGTTAAAAATAAAAAGAGGCATTGAAATATGATTAAAACAAAACTGATTAAAAGAAAATTCCTTTGAAAATTTTTTCTCATTGGGTCAAAAAGAGACGGTCGATCAATCGTTTTAGTATCATGCATACCTTATCATTCGGTATTAATAAAAAAAGTATTTAAGGTAGGTTAGTGTTTTAGTCAGAATAATAATTGCAAGAATTAAGGTGTTTTATTTTTTTTGGTAATTAATTTTTATAAATCAGGTCATTTTTGTCTTAATTCTTTCCTAATTAAGACAAACTTTCCATCTAGGCTTGGTCTATTAGGATCAAACCTGTACTCATAAACTATATGGCTATGAGAGGAGCTTCCAATAAACATAGAATTAAATGCCTCAGCATCTCCAATAAACCACTTAAGGCCTAAAAAGATAATAAAAAAAAGTAAGTTAAAAAATAAAGCTTTCAAGGTCCCTCCAAAAAATCCTAATTGCTCTAGTGTCTTTTATAATTAAAATTTATTTACTTACCGAGGATCATATTTTTAAACAATAAAAACCCCATTGTTATTTTGATTATATGAGATTTTGCACCATAAAAAGTGGTGAATTATTGGTGTAATAGGCCTATTTTTAGTGCAAGGTTGGTGCAAATAAAATTTTCAATAAAGGTTATTTAAAAGATTAACCTTAGGCTTAGCAGTCAAAAAAGAAATCAAGTAACTTAATAAAAAATTAGGAAAAAGTGGAGGTAAGTGGCTTACCAATTATTTGGTTAAGCATCATTTAAATTTGCTTATTTTGGTGGAGAAAAAATTCATATAATGAGAGAGGATAAAGAGCTACCTTTTTTTATCAAAAGTATTCAAATTGGAAACAAAACCTAAAAAGTGTTAACCTATAAAAAGTTAAAATCCCTAAGGAGTTTTTCTATAACAACAACATTTCGAATTTTTTCTTTCGCCCTCAATTTACTAATATGGTGTTGGTTTTTCAGCGATGGTCCCCACAGTCTTGGACTTGACCCACATCCTGAATCATGGGGTGGTCGTTGGCGCTTTCTTACCTTTTGGGGCCTAAGTATAAACCTGATCATGACAGGAGGTGCATTACTTTCTGAATTTAAGTTAGTAAAGTTTCCTACTTGGTTTTGCACACACGCCGTCATTCACTCAACAGTTGTCATAATTCTTTATTGGAGTCTAGTAGCAATTGACCCTCATTTAGTTCGGGTCCCGGGTCGGTACCTTCCTTGGTATATCGAGTACCACGTCCATCTTTTGTCTGGCATTTTATGCTACTTTGAAGCCTTTAAGTTGACTGGATGTTTTAAAGAATTAAAAAAAGACCTCATTATGATTAACGTTATGAATGCAGCATATATAAGTTGGATAGAGTTTGTCATATTCCCTTTGAGTGGACATCCATGCAACAAGGCCAAAACTGTTTGCGGCTTCCCCTATCCTTTTCTAAATGAAATACCAACTTCTGAGCGAATAGGCCTTTATGTTTTTTCCACCGTTTTTGTTTTAATGTTTTATTTTTTTATTAGAAAAACAATTCTTCATTTTAAAAATACAACTTAATTCCTGTAATTTTTAAATCGCAGAAGGAATTTATATGAATAACCGTCGTTTTTTTTTAAAAAATTTTAGTTTGTTAACTCTTACAGGTTTTACTTCTTCCCACTTATTGGAAGCCGCAAATACATGTAAAAATAAATTAACCCCTAAACAATCACTTGGCCCTTTTTATCCAGAAAAATTCAAATTAGAAAAAGATGCCGATTTAACTCAATTAAGAGGTCACAAACAAAAAGCAAAAGGTCGATTGGTCCATATTTCAGGAAATGTTCAAGACGAATTTTGCAAACCAATTGTAAATGCTATCGTTGAAGTTTGGCAGGCCTGTTATTCTGGTAGATACAATCACCCCTCTGATACTTCAGAAGAAGCTTTAGACCCACATTTTCAATATTATGCGATGATGAAAACAGATTCTAAAGGAAAGTACTCTTTCAAAACTATAGTCCCCGGTGCTTATAAGGCAAGTCCAAATTGGATGAGGCCTCCTCATATTCATTACAAAGTAAGTTTGAGAGGTTATCAAAGCCTAGTCACGCAACTCTACTTTTCAGGTGAAAAATTTAACCGTGAAGATGGTATCTTAAACAGTTTAACTTTAGAAGAAAGGAAAAAGGTTATTGTTGATTTCAAAAAGGACAATAAGGGAGTATTAAAAGGGAACTTTAATATTTTTTTAAAAAAACATTCGCTTTAATTTAAATTTTTTTCTCGTAACAAGCCTTTCAAAGAAGCCGATAATTCAATACAAATTTAGTTAAATTAACTTAATAAGGTAATAAAAGATGTTGAAATACTTGACATGGAAAAACCTTTTAAACGAACTAAAAACAAAAGGTAGTTTTCTTCTTCCTTTAAGATTATTTTTAGGCCTTGGTTGGTTAAGAGCCGGTATGGCCAAATTGACTAAGCCAGCATGGTATAACGGTGAAGCTTTACAAAAGTTTCTAACGGACCACATAGACAAAGGTGATATCATATTTCCTCATTATGAATTTTTAATTAATAATTTATTCTTACCAAATGCTTTCATTTTGGCTTGGATTATTATTGTAGGTCAGATTTTATGTGGCGTAGGCATTTTGTTTGGTGCGTTCTCAAATATTGCCCTTATGATGGGAATCATAATGAATCTAAATTTCATACTTGCTGGGGCACCAAATCCTTCAGCTTTTTATGTGGTTATTCAAATAGTTCTTTTATTATCCAATACTGGAGCCATTTTAGGTTTAGATAAATTACTTTCCCATAAAATTCATTATGCTTTTTTAGTTGCACAGCCTGAGCATAAGACGATTAGACCTGCTTCCGAAAGATATTTTTTCTTGACCCTTGTTTTTATCACTTTTTTCAGCGCAATTTATTCAGGTTTTTTTATTAAAGACTTTAATCCAAATAGTATTCATGATGTAGGAATGATTTTATTTGTATTAGGGTTCATAAGCTCAGCAGCATTTTTCATAAAATATTGCTACCTCATTCAACATAAAATCAAATTTCTAGTTGTCGATGATGAGAGTAATGCTGTGGATGTTATGGAGGATTATGTAAATGAAAACTTTGAAATTGAAGTGGTAAAAGCAACAACAATTTCAGAAGCTCAAGAAAGATTAGTAAAAGATCCAAATATTGTTTTAATTATTTCAGATTATAATATGGGAAAAAATAATGAAGACCGAGATGGTGGAGATTTATATTTGTTTAATAAGGGATATAAGAACCTCCCTTTCCTTTTATTTTCTGCAGAAAAAGTCGGAGACCATGAAAAATTAACTAGCTTTTATGATGACAATATTCATAACCATCCTATTGGAAAGCCTTTTGATAAAGACAAAACAAAAGAATGCATTGAGGACATACTGGTTTATTATTGGGTATAAAACACCAAATTTTTAAAAATGCTCCTATAACTATATAGTGTTAAGTCCTTTTTTTTATACTATAATACTTTAATGTTATTATCTTTTTGGGAAGGATTCATTTTACAAGGAAGTCTTATTTTGGCCTTCGGGGCCCAAAACCTTTTCGTTCTTGAATCTGGCTTAAAAAAAGACAACCAATTTATCGTTGCGTTTGTTTGTACACTTTGTGACTTTCTTTTAATACTAATTGGCCTCTTGGGGTTTAGTTTTTTGTTCGATCAATACCCAGAAGTCAAATTCATTTTTGGAGCATTGGGAACTATTTTTCTAACAGCAACAGGTTTGAATAAAATTTTTTCCAAACAAAATATAGGTCAAACTAAAGTTAATAGAACTCCGCTAAAATCACCCAAATTGAATACGGTATTAAAAACCCTGGCCTTTAGCCTCCTAAATCCTCTTGTGTATGTAGATACGGTTTTTTTAATAGGAGGCACAGGGGCAAGAATAGAACATATAAACTCAAAAATATCATTTTGGCTGGGGGCATCTTTACTTTCCTGCCTATGGTTTTTTGGCCTATCTTATCTTTCAAGCCAATTAAATTTACTTAGATTAAGGCCCGACTTTTTAGAGAAAATTTCAAAAGCCTCAGGTTTTTTACTTATTATTTTTGCTGTAAAGATGGCCGCTCTTTCTTTTTTATAATTAGGATGCCTTTTTATCAGAAAAAGCGTATGGAACAATTTTTTGTAAGAACTTTATAAATTTGATATTATCCTTGCCCACTGGTAATGCATCTTCTTGTTTAAGCTCGTTATAAAAAATTTCCTCGATAAGCCTTTCGAGGGTGCCAATTAAACTTTCAAATTCTTTATTAGAGTCATCATTATTTATTTCAAAATACGCAAGGCTTGTAACAATACTTTTCACAAAGTCTAATAAAATTGGATCAAGATTAGGAACAATATGTGAATCGTCATCTAACTTATTTCCACTTCTATCTAAAAGGCGCTTTAATACTTTTATTATGTTATTAAAGTAATCTTTATTACTGATTATGAAATGATGTTCAATTGAAACACCAAATTTAAAAACACGACTTTCAATTTCAGCTTTTTTTTCTAAAATATTTTTATAGGGTTCTATTAAGTTATGCTTGATAATTGATTCATCAAGTTTTTCTCTTTCTGGCATTAATTTTACTAAATTTGAAAGCCTACCATAATATTGAGCTATTTTATCCTCACCTATTCCTTTCAAAAGAAAAAATATAAGCCTCGATCTCTGTTGGATTAGATCTATGGACCTCTCAAAGTCCGGATAAAGCTTAGCAAGATGAAGAACCTTCCCTATTTTTTCCTGGTTAATACTTTTTACATTGCGCACCCAAAAAACATATTCAAATAAGTTATTAAATTGAGTTTCAAGATGCTTTATTTTTTCCATAATGAAATCAACAGATTTAAAATTTGCTTTAAATTTAATTTTAAAGAACAGAGATCCTGTAGTTTTATATTGGAAAAGAGTATCCAAAATATCACATATAATATTTGTGGCTTCAATTTGAGGGTCAATTTTTATATTTCTTTCCTCAATATCAATAATTTCCCAACATCTTTTTTTAAATATACCGACTAACAAATGAAGTTCCTTCAAGTCATTCTTTACTTCATTAATAAATTTAATTAATTTTTCCTCAAAGTATTTTGCCTTGTATGTATCTGAAAGAGGTGAAACAAAGTCTTCAAGAATAGAAAAAGCCTGGTCTGTGGTATTTTGCAAACCTCTTGCGAGTTCTTTTTTATTATCTATATTTCCAACTTCTTTTAAAAAATCAAAATTTAAAACGCTATCTGAAGACTTGATATAATATCCCTCCGAATCGCTCACATCCTCAACGATACAAAGAACTTTATCAACAAGGTTATTTTTATTCAAAATCGGTGAGTAGGAAAGCTTTAGTGTCATAACACTTTTTTTATCTTTAGAGGGCAAATGAACTTTTTTAGGAAGACCTCCTGAAAGGGCAAAAAACTGAATCTCATCCTGATCAAAAACCATAGATAGACAAGAGCTAAGATCACTGTAGACTTTAGTTCCTTTTCTTATATTATAAAAAAGAAAATCATATATATTATAACCAGTAATATCGAACCCAAAAACATTTTTTGATTTCTCAGAAACTGGATAAAGAACTTTGAAGTTTTTTCCTATAGCAAAAACACCTGAATTCATATTATCTAATAGGTCTTTAATCTCTTTTGTTCTTTTTTCAATACTTTTTCCAATCCGTAGCGAACATCTTCCAAAAGATTGGATAGATCTTTCTCTTCCTTTAACTCATGTTCCATTCCTATTTTTATTTTATTAAGAGGAGCCATTCCCAGGATTAAAAAATGAATTGTCACCCCTGCAAAAATTAATTCGACGTCAAATAAAAAACTAGAAAAAAGTCCTATAATTAAAAAAGAAAAAGCATGAATTAATATTTTTAAGTTATTAAATTTTTTCTTTTGAAAAAATATTAAAGATATAAAAAAACATATAAAAAAGATGCACAAGTAAAGCATATGTATCGAGTATTTAGTCAAAAAAGGCGAAATTAAAAGGAAGCTACCTAAACTGTAAATTAAATAATTTGAAAAATTATTTAAACTCAGACTCTTTTCTCTTAAGTCAAAAAGATCTTTAATGAAGTAAAAATATAAAATTGAAGTTATTAATATTGATAGAGAAAATACTACTTTTGATAAATTAATATTAATTTCACTAAACCAAAAGAAACTGCTAAAAGTCCAAAATATTATAACACCTATGTAAATTAAATAACTTTTTGACCTTATGTAAAAGTAAAGGACCAGATTATTTAAAAATAAAATAAAAAAGCCAGACAAGAGAGTAAGGTAAGAGTTGTTATTAAACCCTATTTTCTGAAACTTTATATTTCCCGAAATACCTGAACTAAATTGAAAATTTTTTTTTGCTTCAAAAACAGAAGCATTTAATTCTAAAAAGGAACTAAAAAGAAAAATAGTTAATAGTAAATATAAGTAGTTTCTTGGCTTCATAATTTATTCATAACTTATCGACTGTAAAGATTGAAAATAAAATAATTTCAATTATTTGTTATGAATAAAAACAGTTTTAAAGTCTAAATAAAACCTTCAAAATATCCGATTCAACAGTTTTATTCTTTAGCAAAGGAACCTATCAATTGAAAAAAGACCACCCCTTTAGTGAGGAGTTACTTGAAAAAATATACCTTTCTAAAGTACTGTTTCTTTATATTTCAAAAAAGGGAACAATATTAGCTTCTCCAACAATTACGGGCCATATTAACGCTCTAGATATCGATTTATGGGATCAATTAGTCGCAAAGGAGTCCAGAAAAGAGGGTCTTCTCAAATTTATAGAATATATGGTTCTTCAAAACTTCGAATGCGATTATAGGGAGGAGGAAGAAAATATCACTCTTACACTTCAGCCAAAAAATTAATTTTTTTCATCTTCGCAAAATTAAAATAAATAATTTTCTACTTTAAAAATATGATTCGATAAAAATTAAGGGTCATCATAAAATTCATATCAAATACCTTATTTATCACCAAAGCCCCTCTCTGCTTCAGCAAGTTTTTCTAAAGTCCCTTTTTTACAGTCAGTTTCACACAAGCTCAGGTGCTTCCTCAAAGCAACCTTATACTGTATATAATTGTGATATTTTATAAAGGCGAAAATATCCTTGCCGACTCTGGCATTTTTCCATGAATGGGTGATGAGCTTTAAGGCCTTTTCTCTAAGTCTCTGGCCCATTTTTTTATCATGATACAAAGGAAGCAGTCTATGGCCTACATGCTTATAGCTTTTCTTTATAAGATTTCCTGGAATTTGAGGTACCGGATCTTTCTCTAACATGATTCGAGCACTATTTTTTATTAATTTGTCATAAGCTTTTTGGAAAGCTCTCCCCCCGACCCTTGGCGAAGCTCCAACCAAGACATTGGGTTTAATTCCAAATCGAAGACTTAAATGAGCACCACAGTGAGTGGCCAAAGCAGCACCCAAACTAAAACCAATGCAATATATATTTGGATTCTTTTTATTTTTTTCTTGAAAGGATTCAATTCGCTTACTGATTGTTTTTTTAAATCGATTGTATTCCTTATTAAAACCATTATGGACCTTTAGATTTTTCCACTCTCTAAAATTAGATTCCGTTAGACCTTTCCATTTTTTGATGCCAGCTGGGCCGGAAGATGGTAGCCACATTATCTTTTTTAAAAGTAAATTCGAATCTGTTAGTGCATTTTTTATCAATTTTAACTTATAACCTTTCCCCATTCCCTTTACACCTGTCCCACGAAAGACAACGACCAAAGTATTGATTTTTTTATTATAGGCAACATAGGCCCTACCGGCACTTGGTTCAATAATCCCCTCTTTAGCAGTCTTTGCATATAATCCGCTTTCACTAATAGGTGCCCAACCCTTTTCAGAAAGAAGCTTTAGAGTTTCACGACTTTCTTTTTGCGTAACCATACATGAATGGGTCATGGCTGACATTGCTGTTTTGATTAAGTCAGAATCGTAATTTTTAATTGAACCAAAATAATTTCCATTTTCATACTTCTGACTTTTGCCTTTTTGATCAACAGCAAAACAATTCTCTACCTTTGCATTTCCATTGACCGAAATAAAAAAAAGAAATGTGTAAAAAATTATAGAAGTTAAATTTATTTTATAAACCATCATGAAACTTTTCCTTAAATTTATAATAAACTAAATTTTTTGAGGTAAATAACCACTTTTTTAAATTAATAATAACTGCTTATCGTTCCATTAATAGAAAAACTGAGGGGTCAACTTCTTAGTCTAAAATTGCCAAGTTTTTATTAAAAAAATGTGTTTAATTCTCAAACTATCAACACAAAATGATAGAGGACCTTTTACAAATAAATTTCTTTTCATTATTTTTCGCCCAAATTTTAATTGAGGGGTTTTTAATGAAAGGTTTTATTTTCTTATTTATTTTATTTGCTTTTGAATCAGGAGCTGCTTTTACGTCCCAAAGAAATGACGTCATGGGCGGAGTGGTACTCCAAACGAACAATGGGACTCCTTGGGGAAAATGGGGTGGAGCTCGCTTTTGTCCAGCGAGTACCTTCGCAATAGGCTTTAGTCTAAAGGTGGAAGGACATCAATCTGAAGATGATGATACGGCCGTTAATAATATTAAATTAGTTTGTGGTGATTATTCCATTTTTGAATTTGAAGGTGACTCAAGATCAAGTTGGGGATCCTATGGACAAAATTCTTACTGTCCTAATAACAGCTTTATTAAAGGCTTTGCACTCAAAGTTGAAAAAGATCAGCCTCTAGGGCACGACGATACAGCTGTTAACGATATGAAAGTATTTTGCGGAAACAACTACGAAGAGGTCGGCTCTACAAATGGCCAAAGATTTGGAAGCTTTGGTAGTAACGCTTATTGCCCAGGTTATTCTTCAATTTGTGGGTTCTCTTTAAAGTCAGAAGAGCCTCAAGGTATGGCAGATGATACTGCGGTGAACGATGTTGCTTTTTATTGCTGTCATCATTAAATTACTAAATCACTAATAAGTTCAGAATAACCAAAAAAAAAAGGTCCACGGAGAGGGCCTCATATTTTTATCCTGATAGTCTTCCACTTTGACTCATCACTTAAAAAACAAAGCCATTTCTTTGTAAAACACTGCATTAAATTGGGCTAAATCGCATTAATTTGCATTAATTTTTTCCTGAGTCCTTATCGTGCAACACTTTTAGCTTTAAGCATCCCACCTATCACTTTACTTTACTTCCTGTTTATGATCATTTTTATAAAATTCAACTTTGGAGGATTTAAATGAAAAAGTTAATGACGCTTTCCATAGCGTTAATGCCTATGGTTCTTAATGCCCAATCGAGAACAATCCCGACCAGACCAATTCCTGGAATTAATCCTGGGATGGTCAGAGATTTACCTGTTCCAAATATTCCGGAACTTAAAAAAGTAGCAAAGCTTGGTTATAAGTACAAAGGTAAGCTACGTTTTGGAAAGCCCTCTAGTAAGCTTATCAAGGCCACCAAAAGCCTTAAACCAAGGAATGATAAGGAACTTGTTTCTTTTCACGAATTCCAAATGGCTACAAGAAGCGGCCACAATATGACAAAGAAGCTTTCCCTTAGAGAACTGAAAAAAATTGGTAAGGTTAAATTAGGCTTCGATGGTGGATTTTCTCCTAAAATAGGAAGAATTCCAGCGAAACCAACAAGTGGAGCAGAAGTTTCTGAAGTGACCTACAGAAGACCTGATAGAGGTACACCTACAAGACCTATCCCAAGAAGACCTATTCCAAGAAGACCTATTGTAAACCCTAATGGTCTAGACAGTATTGATCATTACGATACAGATTCAATGGACTTCGAGGGAACAACAAAAAGTATCATTCCTAATTCTGATTCAAGAGTTCAAATAGCTGGGACCAGTGCTTACCCATGGCGTGCCGTTGGGCAAGTTGGAAGTCACTGTAGTGGTACTCTTATAGGTCCTCGTCACGTGTTAACAGCCGCTCATTGTGTTTATAACATCAAGACGAACTCATGGTATAGCAATCTTAATTTCACTCCTGGAAGGAATGGGACCAACGGTAAACCTTACGGAACGATCGCGTGGAAAAAAGTCATTGCAAAAACTGGTTACACAAGAAATCACAGCTCAAACTATGACTGGGCGATTATTATCCTAAGTCAACCAATAGGAAATACAGTTGGCTGGTTCGGTTACGGTTATAATTATTCTCAACTAAAACTTAACCTTAACACAGCTGGTTACCCAAGTGATAAAGCAAGTAGCACTATGTGGCATACTTACTGTGCGAAAACTCCTTTCAACTATATTTCCAAAAGAGTTTCCCATCAGTGTGACACGTGGAGAGGTCAGAGTGGGTCTGCTATGTGGGTTTACAAAAAGCCTAACTACAGAAGTATAAGGGCCGTTCACACAAGTGGAACAGGATCTCTTTGGGCCAGCTCAACAAGCTCTAAAAATGGCGGTGTCATTATTAACAGCTATATGTTTAACACATTAAAAAGATGGAAAAGACAAAACCCTTAATATTTAAAGTCAATGTTTACTATTAGCTTTAATATTAGGTTTCAAATTAAA
>MDTD01082571.1_pt1 | contig 13805 bp, 7 predicted proteins | sample 811221 | NCBI WGS metagenome assembly MDTD01 (sample SAMN05326646, study PRJNA326480) | marine metagenome | isolation source: seawater | place: Pacific Ocean: South West | collected 2011
AATCCAGATGCCATTTGGGGTCAAACCATAGCTTCCATTGATTCCCATCCCTCACCCAAGATTTAACAACTTGCTGCCAAGCTCCGCCGTTCCTGACAGAGACATTCATTATTTGTTTCCAATTGGATCCATCTCGAATGCTACCGTCTGCACCGAATTGGTAGTAGTTAGATAATGCTGGAGCACCAGTTCTAGGTATATTAGACATTAATAATTAACCCCTTTAGATCACACTTGATACCACACCGCACCTTGGTCGGCAGATCCTTCTGGAGTGCCGCCGCTGATAATAAACCTAGTTGACCATTTAGAGGCACTTCCAGACCCTTGAGATATTAGGGTCTGGTTGGCATCACCCGCATCTGAACCACCAGCTAGTAGTGCACCATTAGCATTCACTCCTAACTTTGATGCTCCACTAGACTTAAATATGATACTGCCTGATGCAACGCCTATGCCTCCACCAGCACTAGTGTTTATGAATCTGCTGCTACTTCCACCTACCACCATGTTGCCGTTTCCGTCGATAGTCAGAACTGTGCTGCTTCCATCTCTGCTGAAGGTAAAGTGGGTAGCGGTGTTTGATAACCCAGTACCAGCACCGCTGTTGGCAGCATTGGTATCAGCCTTGAAATTGAATGTACTGTTTGAAGTCATCACTGAGGTAGAGGCGAAGTGAATATCAGACTCAGAAGATTCTGACTTATTAAGGAGTATACCCCCAGACTTACCACCGTCAATTCTAAGCTTTTTGCCGCCAGAGTCTACGGTGGCAGTATTTATCCCTACTTGATTATTTACTGGGTCAACCCTCAAACCTATCTGTCCACCAGTTACTGCTGTGGTGAAGAAAGCGGCAGCAAAAGTGAATCCAGTTCCCCCACCAGAATTGAGGATATATCCAACACCACCAGTAAGACTCCCCACTGTGTTGGGTATATCCTTACCATCCAGCGTCATGTGGCCGAATGATGTTCCAGTAACCCCGTTAATTTGTAATAGCACACCTTCTACCAAACCACTGTTGCCTATGGGACCAGTTCCACTAATAGATGAGACACCAATTACATTGCCAGTCAACCCATTGTATTGGTTTACTAGGTTACCAGTGATCGCCCCTTGGAAGTCAATACCCCCTTGGAAGGTGTGACCGCCAGGTATAGTAGCAGGTAAGATATAACCGATAGTGTGGTTACCATCACCGTCTGCCGATATGGTTATTCCGTCTCTTCCGAATACCATGTCTGAGGTTATGCTATATACTTCGATAGGGTTGACCTTATCTATCAAAGTATCTGTCTTGGTAAACCAAGTATAAAAGGTATCTGATAAGAAAAGACTTGAAATCGGATCGTCTTTGGGTGGTGTCGTGCTAGATGCCATTTTTTAGCTTCCTCTGATATCTACTTCTATTTATGATCTCTTCAAGGGTACTGCCCTAAGGTCTTGTATGATTGGTACTCTGTCTTCAGGTAAATCATCATCCACCTCTATCACAACTTTAACACTATATTTAGTGAATTCACCTAGGGAAGTACCAGAGGAAGGCGCAAAGGTCATCGTTTCAGTTGTATTACTTGTGATGGTGGGGTCAGTTCCTCCATCCCTGAATAACTGCGTGTAATCGTTCTGATCGAAGTTAGATAGCACACTATCAGTTTTCACGAACACCTGTACATTACCTCCGTTAGGTCCTACCTTGAGATAGATCCTCATATCATCCCCAACTTTATTCTCAAGACCAATTATCTTAGAGACGTATCTAGAGACAGTGTTAGCACCAGCAGAATCTGGTTGGGTTTCGCCAGCAATATCATTACCAGGCGTGCTAGATTTTCTGTCTGAGATGATGGCTGACACTCTCTCGGTATCTATCACTGGTGATACCTGATTAGAACCAGAAGCATTGAATTCCACGTCTAGTGCCAGATCTGTGCTGTTGGTTACGTTTAGTCTCTGATCCAGCTCAATATCTTTGTTGGGTTGGATATTAGACCTATTACCAGCGACCCCAGCACTAAATGTGAACAGGGGTCTGATGGTCTGGGAAGTGAATAGTTGGTCGTTGCATGTGAAGTTAATTATCTGTCCAGCCTTGGAAGTATCCAAATTGGTGTCTGGTATAAATCTCAAGGTTCTAGACTCTGCTCCACCGCTAGCACCAAAGAAGCTGCATCTGTCTATAGCCATGCACAATACCTCATTGGTTCTCCTAACTCTACTTCCATTATTCAATGGAAGGTAGAGACTTCCCAGTCTGATTCCCAGACCACTGTTGTTAAGTGTGTAGGGAGGTTCTGTGGTGTCTATATTCCCAGATACGTCCAGAAGACTCTCTCCCACCACTGATCTGAAGATCTGATGGTCTGAACTGTTGCTGATCAAGCATATGGCATACTTGCCTGGGGCTAAGAATACTGGGGATGAGAACTGGAATCTGGTGGGTCCGCTAAGGTTAGGACCGTTGTTGGTGACTGTGGGAACTAGGGTTGTGGTAGAGAAAGGAACTACCACAGAAGGATGTGGAGATCCATTCACCATCGGTCTGATCTGAATCGTCACTGGTAGTTCGTCATCCACCTTTTTAAACCACAGCTGAACAGAATTAATGAACATTCCTAGGGGGAATACGCCAGGGTTCACAATTATTTCCTGTGCCAGAGGCTCTAGACCGTTGACTATCTCTTCAAAGTTGTCATCCAGATTCTGCTCATAAGAGTCTGAAATGATTCCTGGGCTAGTTACTGACTTCCTCCTAGTCTGGGGTGTTCGGGTAGATGATACAGTTAGATTCCTACCATTCAATAAACCGCTGGAGTTGAAGGTGAAATCAGCAGCGGTCTTAGTTTCAGACAAGGTATCAGTTTGACTGTCTGTGATCCTAAGAAGTTTGGGACCAGTTAGATAGGTAGAACCGTTTAATACCAAACGGGTTTCTGCCAGTTTCCCATTAGAATCCACTTGATATCCTTCAGCACTAGATCCCACCAGTTCTCCATCGAAGAACGCATAGACAGTGGAATCAGGAAGAAGTCCCTCGGCAGAGAAAGTAATACCAACACTCCTCATGTAGTGTACAATACTCTTATCCACCGTCTTATCATTTATTACCTCTGTGATTCTTCCAGGCATTTTAGATCTAACCGTCCTCAATGGGTTCTGGTATGATCTAGAGTCTGGGTTCACATCTTGTAAGGTACTCTCCACTTCTTCTTGACCGATCCAATGTTGGACCCAACCTTGGTATACCGATCCGTGACCAAATGACCTTCCTTCTTGGAAAGCAGTATTATTAATTTCCCATACATTATTTTCACCTATTGAATTGACTAAAACTCTGGGATTAATAGAGGTGTCATAGAAGGTGTCTGATGATGGAACAGATTTAAGGAACCCCAAGAAATCGGTGGCACCGAAGGGGTTGATCTGCATTATACCAGTTGCTTTTAGTTTACCAGTTGGAGTTTGGTCGTTGTATGCTGCCGTCTCTGCAAATGCGTAAGTGGCGATCCCATCTCCAGATATATTTAGACCAGAAGGAGAGTCATTGTGAAGCCTAATAGAATTGGAGACATAAGGAGGTCTCAAACCTCTCCTAGAAGTGTCCATAGAGCAGTTGTAGTCTCTAAGGGTGACATCCCCGAACGCATGACCGCTGAAATCATCAACGAATACGCCTTCCTCTACGGGTGAGGTGGAAACTCCAGCGAATATGTTATCTCCAGAGGCTCTAGCGATGGCATCATTCTGTAGGGTCTCCAAATACTTATCAATCTCTACCCTTTCGACCCTCTCTTCGATCTCACCTATCTGTCTCATGGTGAATCTTCTGTTGTCGATATATTTAACCTTAACGTCCCTATCGACATCGAATACATAAGGCTTCATCACAATATAATAAAGGTCCATATCATATTCTGTAGTCTGGGGAGCCTCTGGGTTGATGGAACTGATTCCCTTAGCAACCCTATATGTCCTATCTCTGCACAATGACACCTTGTCGATTCTGGGTAAGAAATAAGAGTAGTTGACTTCAGTATTTGCCTGCAAGTTGTGGAAGGGAATTCCAAATTCAGTAAAGTCTTTATTATTAGAATTTTGTACGGGTCTAAAGTCTAAACAAGACTTAGAATCGAAGAACCCCCCACTCTCTGGGTCTGTGAAGGTGGGTAGTTGCTCATAAACCAAACCAGCATCCATATATGAGTCTACAGTAACTGGTCCTATCCCTGAATGTAGGAAATACTTGTAGCTTACATTTACTGCTGCATTGTCATCGTCTGGTTCACCCTCTAGGGATGATTTTGTGATCAGCAGCTCTCCATTGAGTATACAAGACTGTCTATCTCCAGTATCCAATATCACATCATTAGTTAGGTCTATTGAGACATTCTGAACAGCGGTAGATACTGAATCTATTTGCCTAATATGAGAATCAGTTAATGGGAACACCCCATATGCTATACCACCAACAACTCTTTCACCACTTCTTTGTACTGATCTAGAGGCAACGGTCGTCAAGACTACCGTTCTATATGGGTTTATCCCCGTTTCCAACAGGTTCTGACCAAAATATTGGACTGGATATATTACCGATGCGGTGGCACCACCAACAGGGGCAACTGTGTCGTTGACAATTTTTAACTGAAGTTTATTTGAATCGGAGCTGTTATCTATGATTATGTTATAATCAGAAGAGTCTAGTATTTCCGCTGGTTCACCTGCGGTGACACCATACACCACAATGAATTGGGAGTTATCTGTTATCCCCAATATGTCATGGTACGCAATGTTTATCGAACCAGTTTGACCCTCACTACCAGTCTGTTCTGGTATGTGGATCCCAGATTCCTTCTGAACTATGAATGTAGAAAACAAGGAAGTGGGAGGATCATGGAAGCCAGTGGAGTCGACTACTTTAGAACCGATAGTGGGTATCATCAAGGATCTAGAACCAGCCTGGAATGGACCAGTGAAACCCTGACTGTTTGACTTGACCCCAAACCATATTTCACCAGAGGTTGTCAGACCACCCTCAGATACAATGTATCTAGTCTCAGAGAATCTATGCTCTCCAGACATGGCAGTATTAAACAAATATGCTCTTAGTTCTTGGTTATTAAGACCTCTCTTAACAGTACGTATATTGGTGGTTCCAATGGTAATACTATCTTTGTTGAAAAGCTCCATTGTCTTCTGATCGGTGAGCAGACTCCATCCAGTGTCATCTGATGGACCCACAACCCCTTTACCGTAACCACCAGTATCGGTTTCATCCACCAACACATAGTTACCAAAATCAGTGTCTATCACCTCTCCACTGGCCTTACCTATATCTCTGGGTTTATCAAGTGGGAGGAAAGCGGTGCTTTGAGTATCAACTTCATAACCGCCCACATAAGATTTGTTGGAATCTATGCCAATGGCAAACTTGGTATCATCTGCTGGTGTGAAAGCATCCCCGTGGTTCAGAAGCCTAATGGATGGGGTATCTACCGTGTAGTTGCCAGACTCATCAAAAGTTCTCCTAGCAAGGGTCTCTTCTAATTCAGCATACTCGGTGTATCTTACCTTCTTGGTAGTGCTTCCCCCCACCATCCTCAGCAACTCCACATAATTAGTGGTGTCAAATGTTAGACCAGCAGCATCCCCTATAGTAGCCACAAAGGGTATTTGCTTGAGTGTAAGGTCTATCTTATACCTGTCCGAGCCTGGTGCATTGTAGTTGTTGAATCCACCAGCGGGATCCAGAAGGGTGGTGTCCGTTTCTGAGGTGACCACATCTCTACTGACACCCCAGCCGACAGAGGATGTGGGATTGTTGAATTCTCTATAATCTCCAGAGAAGTCATGGGGGACTATTCTTTGCTTTGTGCTTTCTACGAAATATCCATCAATGTAGAATAGCCCGTCGTCAACCGTGATGAGGGTAGACTCGTTAGATAACGAGGGTACAGTAGTAGAGGTAGGGGCCACATTGAAGGTGATACCAGTGTTGCCAGAGCCTGTGGTTCCCAATTCTGTACCAGTTTCAAATGAACCTTGGGTGAGATATTGGAAGAAAACTATCTGGTTGGGGTCTGAAGATAGTGTAGAACCCGCTAGAACATGGTATACCCTGCCGATTACTCCACTATCGGCATTATGAATTTTCTGACCCACTAGAGATTGCAGGTTGTCTGGGGATACAGATGTGTTGGTATCTATTCTAGCGAAACTTATCTTAGACTCTGATATTCCTCCGCCCAGAATCACAGCACCATCTTCGAATATGTGGTCTCCAAAGCTCTCGATCTGGCTCTGCAGAATAGTTTGGATCTGTGTAAGTTCTCTAGCCTGAACTGCTCTTCCAGGCCTAAAAAGTGCTTTTAGGTAGTTATTACTCTTATTAAAGTCATCATAATAAGGGGTAACATTGAATAAGCCTTCGTTATATGATAGGGATGGCATGTCTTATGGTATCTCCTGATTTACACAAGATCTATTACAATCTTAAGCTCTTCTTCCTGCTCGAAGTGTCTTTCTACTGGTTTGATGTTAGCAGCATGTATAATTTCACCTGAACCAGATAAGAATTTGGGTTGTTCAACCGTATTTATACTAGTGTTGGTGGGTAAGCCAGTGATGTTTTCTCCAGCGGTGAATCCATATTCTGAACCGTTAGATACTCCCATTACGTGCGTTAGGTATAGTTCTACCGTGGCACCAGTAGCGGATGCATTTGTCCAATATACTAGTCTTGCGGTGCCACCGCATGCACCAGTTATTCCCATGTCCTCAGACCAATCTGACTCTACGAATTGGTGGGCGACATCTCCAGCCGTAGGTCCGACCACCAGTTTAGTGGTTAGTCTGTAAGAATCAAGAGAAGTGGCAATCACTGGCGGATCCATGAACTCTACGAATGCGCTGTCGGTTCCAGCGGAAGACCAATTGCTACCTACAAGGTTGACTGATGCTAGAGGCTCGCTGGGATCGAATTCTCCACCCACCCCCTTCAGTTTAAGCACACCCTTGGCAATATCAGTGCTTCTATTCCATTTTACTATCTCTCCACAGGTAGAGGTATTCACTCCGAATATCTTACCCCCGATTTCAAATGAACTGGTAGAGAAAACAGAGCCTGTTGCTGCTCTGATTTTAAGATCATTGAATACATCAAGCTCCTTGCTCGCCACCTTGCCAGCACCACTATAACCAGTGTTAATTATAGGGTTCTTAAGGATCCCATATTGTCTAAAATCATTTTTGACTGGTATTTGTCCATCTTCATCCCTCTGAAGTTTTACTAGTATCATTGCCTTGGTAGGGAATATTTCACCTACTGGATCTGATGCATGTCCACCATACGGGCTGATTTGCGCATCTAGTGTGCATCCTCCACCCACAATAGTGGTAGAACAAATAGCAGTGGCACGTGTATAGCCTTGACCCTTGTTTAACATCTCTACTGATTCAACACCACCCACTGCATCAACAACCAGCTTAGCGGCTGCACTGGTTCCATCCCCGTCTATAGCCAATGCTGGTCCTATTTCATAATAACTAGTGTTGTCTGGCAATGTATCCCAGTTGACACTAACCGTCGCTATTCTGTTTCCACCATCATAATCAGATATGGTTCTTCTCTGACCAATACCAGTACCCGATACAATCCCTATCTCGTAGGTATTATAGATATCGTCTACGGGACTTTCTACAGGGTTAAGTGTAACTGTATTGGAAGTTGAGTCCGATATTATTGTGCGGTCACCTTCTGGACCGATCAATCTTACTGGTACAGATCTGTCATATTGATTGCCAGCATTGACCACTCTAATATTCTCGATAGAACCATTTACCGCATTGAACTGGGCTGCATACTGAAGGAATCTATCGTCTTCGAACTTGTCTGGCACATTAGGTTCTACCTCTAGATTTCTAATGGGTATCTCGGTATCGGTTATGAAGTCTACCTGAGACTCTGGTATTCTAAACATGAACTTCCACTTGTAACCATCGGTAGTTTGAAATACCTCTAGAGGGGATCCGAATGGAGAAGAGGTAGATGCAGCACCGTTGTTGTTAGATATACACTTATATACGTTGTTCTGGGTGTTAGTAACATAGAAAGTGGTCTTAGACATATCTAGGTCGTCTCTGTACTCTTGATAGATAGTGCCTTGAGTCCATGGATTTTTATCAGCCATTAAATATATGTTAGTGTCGGATATCCTCTTGGCACCCAGCATCCTTCTCCATGCGTCATGAAATGACTCAGAAGTGTCTTCGTATGTTGGTGGGAGTTGATCGCTAGCAGTACCGCCAGTCCACTCTTGTGCCCTGGCTATATAGAAGAACATTGCATCGTCTGATTTAAGTGAGAATGACTCTACCAGCTGGTTTGCTATGTGGGTAACGAACGAGTTTTTTAATTCATTTGCCATTTTTCTAATCTATGTCCTTGAGTATTCCGTGCACAAAATCGTTTACTTTGATGTAGCTGAATGGTGTATCAATGGAGTGAGATGAGGTACTAGAACTTCTTATACTATTTATATGGGCTGAAGAACCACTAGCACCTACCAATCTTCCAACTGAGCCTCCGTGGATGACTACATTCCTATCTAAAAACTGCCCACCACCTATATTAGTGATGGTAAGCACTTTAGTATTTCCCGTTTTGAACTCGGATAATATCACACCCAATGCGTCTTGACCGAAGGAGTTGGTTTGAGACACTATCTCATTTACGGTCCAAGTATCGCTAGAGGGGAAATCGTCATCATTATATAGCTCCAAATCTATTATAGACCCGATATTCGATAGAGGCATACTACCAACCCCCCTACTGGTAGGGTGGGGATATACTATCCAATGGTTACCAGAAGCGCCTGGAACACCCAGAGTAGAGGATCCAGTGCTGATTCCCCCGTTCTCAACTGCAAACTGCTCTCCCTGAGGTCTATTAAGTGTGTTAGTATTTGCACCGTGGGTGAACCCACCTAAAGGACCAGATGTACCGTGTACTAACCCGTATGGGTTATGAACTGAGGTGCCGAACTCAGGGGAATAAGTCCCACCCTCTGCTGCCGAGAACCCGTATCCAGAGGGGTAAAGATCCACTCCCAGGCTACCGCCTGCTAGCGATCCTCCACCAGTGCCGTTATCTCTTAAATTCCTGATGGTATTGAAAAGGTATGGTGTATAGTGCCCAGCAATAGGAACCTCATATGCTATCCTAGACTCGGTAACACCAGTGTCAATTTGTTTCAATTCCTCGAACAAAGCCTGAGAGAATAATTTAAGTCCAGCAGGGTGAATTAGTCTCTTAAGTATTTCACCATACTCGTTCAGGTTCATGGTAGACTTAACCACATAAGAAAAATCTTGGTAGTAATTATTATCTTGTATTCTTCTGTCAGATCCTAGCAGACCATCGTCCCCAGAGTAGAATCCAGGCCTAGTATCTAATGCTACCCCACCAGAACAACCCAAGGTAGCACCAGACCCGCTAAGGGTATTGATAGACAGGACTATTTTATCGGAGGATCTATAATTGACACCACTGTCCTTAACACTTATTGCCAATATTTGTCCTGTGCTGCTTACATCTGATATCTTGGCAGAAGCATTTCTTCCTTCACCCGTCCCACCTATGTTTATAGTATCTGTTATATTATAACCCGTGCCTCCGTCCACGATCTTAATATCTGATATACCAGGATATATGTACTCTCTAATAACGTTGCCATCTTCTAACTCGCACTCTATATAGCCTTCTGGTCGGAATGATCCGAACACACCAGACAGTTCTATCTCTGCTACCTCATAACCAGACACACCGAAGGGAACTACCGACTCTACAAATCCATACGATTCCACGCTATTGTCTTCTGGTTTTCTCTGTACAACTTGCCTTCCTATCATGTTAAACAAGTCTTCTATATTATTTGTCTGGGTTGTCTTCAATATAGTGGGTTCTACCCAGTTGCCATCGCTTAGTCTCATTAAGTCATTAGAAGGGTAATGGAATCTGGGAGTCTGGTTAAATAATATTCTGAACAAAGTCCTGTAAGATTCTTCCGTCCCCTTGATCTTATAGACATCCACAATTCTCTTGAGGACCTTATCCAGATCTGCTCTGCTATCTAACTCCACTGGGAAGTTTTGTAGGTATTGATTGTAGAAGTGTATCTTGAATTCTTCTATTGTATCATCGATATCATTGAGATCATCCAGCCCGAAAGATTGGAATTTAGGATTCCCCTCTTGTTGCATCCAGACGTAATATTGCTTCAAGAAAGATACGAATTTTTGGTGGTCTAAGGAAACAAATTCGGGGACTAGTTCATCTACAAATATGTCAACTGGTACATCAGTACCAGCAGATATACCACCAATAGATATTATATTGATGGTTTGTTCTTCACCTACTATTAGGGGTATTAACAACTACCAATCCTCCTAGGTCGTTACCCTTACTGGGTTCATTGTAATCTCTAGAGCGTTAGGGTCACTCTTGTCTATCGTCAATATAGTATTCTTGGTTGAGTCTATATCTAAGAGTCTTGGTTCCGAGAATATTCTTACAAAGGCCTCATCCGCACCAGAGTTGAATGTTAGACTGATCAACCTTAGAAGACCAGTCTCATAATCTACCTGACCAGCATCCGTAGAGAGGTACGTCTTAATTCCTGAGTTAAAGTAATAAATCCTCAGTTTCCCCTGACCATCATCATCGAAGAAAGCATCCCTAGTGATGCCATTGATATCAGTATATTTGAAAGCAGTTGATGATATAACTGATTCGTAACCAGAATAAGGATGAAATAAAGCATTACCGAAGTTTATTTCGTATGATCTGCTCTGACCTGTGGTAGGGAACAATCTGTACTCCATGCTTACTTTGGTTTCATTGCCAAGGATAGCAGGATCGGTGTTATCTATCTCTCTCACGAATTTAGAGTGTCTAAGTCCCTTGGTGAACTTCTCTAAGTCATTGTCAACGAACTTAGTGATCTTGTTGTTGACTAAGGTCTTGAGGGATTGCTCTTCTACTGAGATAGACACTGGATCGTAATTCACAGTGGTCTTGATCAAAAGATTAATATAGTTGGGGTCGACTATTTTCGCCCTGATCGCTACTATTCCCTTATTCGAAACTAATGAGTTAATTATACCATCCTTAGTAGCCTGAGTGATAGTAGTACCTTGTTTAGGCTTGAAAGATATTATCACCGCTCCATACTCTGGGGGGTCATTTTCCTCCCCTCCCCACACACTTATTGATTCCACATCGGGGTAATCTGCTGCTAATAAAGACTTATAATCTTCTATTGTAACAGCCCTATTCTGAGCCTGGTAGGACTTGGGGGCATTGGATCTGATTGAGTTAGATGTTTCTCTTTCGGCACCACCACTAGAGAAAGATTTTACAATTACTTCGTTTCCAGAACCACCGTAAGAGAAGGTTCTATTTCCAGCTGCGTCTGCCACACCCAAGTTATTAGCGGCTGAACCAGATGAAATCAAATACTCCAGTATTACCAAGTTGCCGTCTGTGAGTTTCTTTCCTATTACGCCATCTCCGAAGTACACCTCAAACTTGCCGTCTTCCACCTCTTGTAAGAAGTAAACCTTGGAGGTAGAGGTCACATCATTGATGTTATCTGCCAAAGACCAGCTATCTGTATAACCTGTGGTATCGGTAGCGGACTCTTGTATTCTTACCGTAAGAGTCCTAGTGTCAGTCATAGGCTCAGTAAGTATAAATCTCTGCTCATCGTCTTGGGAATCATTTACATAGGTTATCCTGCCCACTCTACCTTCTGTGATAGCAAGATCTTTAACATGAATTCCATCGGCAGCATTGATATCAACGCTTGCTGAGGCCGTGTTTAAGAAGGTATATTGCCTACCCCCCGAAGAATTGACGAATTTACTATAAATTGGAATTATGGTATTAGAATCCATACCAGCCGTACTTCCCAGTTTAATATCAACAGAAGCAGACGCTGATCTAGGAGAAGATGGGGTGTAACCTAGGTGCTTAGCAATGGAAACTATAGAGCTTCTCTTGGCAGCACTGTCCATAAACATCTCATTAGCGATCATATTGTTATAGAACGCCTCCATATGAGTGTTGTAGGATAGAATATCAAGGAGGATAGACATACCAGACCCCTCGAAGTTGAAGTCCTTAAATTCATCTTGTGATTTCAGGTAAGTCTTAAGACTGTCTTTGATGGTGTCAAAGTCCAGGCTATTTACTGATAGGTTGGTCTTATTAGTAGACATTTATCTTAATCTCTCTAAGAATAGGTTTAGTATTACTGGTTCTTCTATGCTTACCACTCTGAACCATATAGTCACCTCAAATGCATTCTTCTCATCATCTGCTATCACCTGAACTTCCATCAGGGATGCCCTAGGTTCATACCTATTGATGGCATCCATGATGCTCTGCCTTATCGCCAATGCGGTTATGGGTGATAAGGATTCAAACAGAAATTGTCTGACCCCTCCATACAAGAAAGGTTGAAATGGTCTCTCATATTTATTGGTGAGGACTAAATTTCTGACAGATCTTTTCACAGCCTCCACATCTGTCTTGGAGGAGATATCTCCTGTAGAAGGATGCATCACGAAATCAAGATCTAGATCTTTATATCTGGCATCTTTCATATCTTCTTCTCCTCTGACAATCTGCTCTCGATATATCTGCTATACTCTTTTATATCTATGGGTATCCTGTCGTCGTCTATCATGTCTGCACTGTCCCAAGTGCACCACTCCAATAGCAAGAACCCAGAGATTAAAACCCCCCTAGAGTCTCTAATGGGTGCTATAGCAAAAACCAGAGTATGATTGGATTCCAGATGTCTTTTGAAATTGCAGTCTGGCAGATTAGATGTAGCCTCTACCTCAAGTACATCTTTAGACATCCTATCTAGCATTTCGACATAGGCAGATGCCAGCAGGTCATATCTGCCCGTCATTGACTCTTGTACGCCCACTGAGCACGACTCATGCGTCAGAGAGAATTTTTTCATTGAAGATCCATCTAGGAAGGACCCTCCGTTGTGGAATTGTAATACGCATGACCTATCTGCGTTCATTTTCACTCTGATCTCTGTTAGAAATTCGTGTATTCTAGAGTGTATGTTTCTGAAGTTGTTAGAACAGGGGTTAGTCTTATTCACCCTTTTCTTTTTGATCCAACTTCTAAATAGAGGGTAACCCATGCAGAATCCTACAATTAGAGCGGACATCGCTATCCCTATCTCCATCCAGGATCCCATCAGATCCACTTCCATGAATCTGTTGTATACTTCTTCTGTTGGGTATTCGACCATATTCGATTAGTCTTTCTTATATTATAATACACATTTATTTATTTATACTCTTTGCTACTCGATTGTTATAAGAGAGATTAATAACCACCATAGCCTCCACCATATCCTCCTCCGCCGCCTCCACCTCCAGAATCTCCACTGCCAGAATCTCCGCCTCCAGAGTCTCCACTACCAGAGTCTTCACCTCCAGAATCACCATCACTGCTGCTGGAAGAATCAGTTGAGGACTCGCTGGTAGTAGACTCTGGTGTGTCAACTGTGGGCGAAGTAGATTCTACACTGGATACGGGGGTACTAACAATAGGAGCACTTTGCTCGGGTCTAGTCCCTACCACTTCATTGGTGGTAGCGGCTCTTGTCTCTACCTCTACTTCTTCCTCTTCTTCTTCTATGGTCTGATCCATCTGGTAATCCCCATGGAATTGTAGTCCACTGCCTGGACCTCCTAGACCGTTTGGCATATAATAT
>MDTD01128605.1_pt1 | contig 13804 bp, 13 predicted proteins | sample 811221 | NCBI WGS metagenome assembly MDTD01 (sample SAMN05326646, study PRJNA326480) | marine metagenome | isolation source: seawater | place: Pacific Ocean: South West | collected 2011
ACTTTATCAATTAGCTTAGGGTCAATAAGAGGACAGTCAGAAGTTACTCTAACTACGTAGTCAAAATCTTTATTAGCTATGGACTGATAGAATCTATCAAGGACATCAAACGTAGAACCTTGAAAAACTTTAATATTAAGACTAGCAGCAATTTTTAGAACTTTATCTATTTCTTTTTCAAATGTTGTGACAAGAATTATATCATCTATTAATTTAGATTTTTTAATTCTTTCTAAGTGAATCTGCAATATTGATTTTGAGTCAATTTGCTTAATTACTTTGTTTGGTAGTCGTGAACTTCCTAATCTAGCTTGAGATAATAAAACAATTTTCATCTACCAGTATCTTGGATCAATTAATTTTTTGTTAGGTAATTTAATTTTCTCAATTTCCTTGAAAATCTTATGACCTTGTATTTGATTTAATGAACATACAATTTCTTTTAATTGCTTAAGTGAATCAAATCCTATTATGACTCCTTTTGGATTTTGATTTATACAATAGCTAATTGCTACTTGTTTAAGGTCTAATTTATATTTGGCAATAAGAGAGGTAATTTCTTCTAATAATGGTTTCAAAGGTTTTAAGTGATTTGGAATTTTATTTTTATTCATAAAAAAAAGTCCTTGGAGGAATATAGATCTAAAGGTAATTTGATAATTTTTTTCTCTTAGCTTATTAATTATAATTCTTCTTTCATTTAAATTATCTAATAGATTAAAAGGGAATTGTACTGAATTAATATTTTTTTCTTGTAAAATTTCCATGATCTCATTGTTAGTGTAAAGAGATACGCCACAGTTATCAAAGAGCTTGTTTTTTTGGATTGACTCTAAACAAAGTTGATCTTTATAAAATTTATAATCTGTAATCGAGTGAAAAAGCAGCTCATATATTGAATTTAGGTTTAATTTATTTAAACTCTTATCAACTTGGCTCATTAAATTATTGGAATTAGAATTAATTTTTGTAGTAATTTTTAAATCTATTTTGTTAAATCTTATAAACTCACCTAAAATACTCTCTGATTCACCATATGATTGAGCTGTATCAAACCTATTTATATTATTCTCAACACAATAATCTAGCATTTTAAATGCTTCATTTCTTGAAATCTTACCTAAACTATTATTGATTCCATAATTATTTCCAAATTGAGCTGTGCCAATAATTATTTTATCCTTCATAAAAATCAAAATAAGTTTTGATAGTCTTGTTCACTATCTAAAGTCTTAATAATAAATTGAAATTGCTTTTTATTCAACCCAGGAAAAATTGGTATAGAGATGGCTTCAGAGTAATATTTTTCTGAATTTGGGAGCTCTTTATAATTAAATTGTTTATAAAAGGGTTGCTTATAAACTGGTATATAATGAATATTTACATTTATTCCATTATTTCTGAATCTTTCGAAAATTACCTTTCTATTTTTTCCAGTTTCTTGATTGATTCTAATTATATATAAATGGAATGAAGAGTAAGTATTAGGATCTTGATACGGAGTAATTACATAGTCGAACGAGGATAGTGTCTTGTTGTACATTTTTGCAATTTTGTGCCTCTCAGAAACAAAGTCATCTAGCTTATTCATTTGACTAATTCCTAATGCAGCTTGTAAATCATTTAGTCTATAGTTATATCCAAGATCAATTTGTTCATAGTACCAGGGACCATGTGATATATTTTTCATGTCAGACTGATTTCTAACAATTCCGTGACTTCTTAGATTATACATTTTTTCGTATAATTTCGAATCATTTGTCATACACACTCCGCCTTCACACGTAGTAATTATTTTTACTGGATGAAAACTAAAAACTGTTATGTCTGAATACTTACAACTTCCAATTTGCTCATTTTTATATTTACCTCCAATACAATGAGACGCATCTTCAATAATTTTAAATCCATAAATATGTGATAACTTATTTATTTTCTCCATTTCACAAGATTGACCCGCTAAATGAACAACAATTACAACCTTTGGAAGTTTGCCTATTTTTTTTGCTTTTTTTAACTTTTCCTCCAATTTTTCATGACACAGATTGTATGTGTTTATATCTATATCAACAAAGTCAACTTTAGCGCCACAATAAATAGCTGCATTAGCAGTGGATACAAATGTAATAGGGCTTGTCCAAACAATATCATTGCTTTTAATATCAAGAGCTATACATGCTAAATGAAGTGCACTTGTTGCATTGACAACTGCTAATGCATATTTAGCATTACAGTATTTTGTTAGTTCATCCTCAAATTTAGGTGTTATAGGTCCTTGTGTTAAAAAATTAGATTTCATAACATTGACTACTGCATCAATATCTTGTTTATCGATATTTTGTTTACCATATGGGATCATGTATTTGCTGTTTTTAATTGTTTTCCGCTAATTTCATATATATTATCACATTTCTCCAAGATAGATTTTCTATGAGATACTATTATAATTGTTAATCTTCCATGAAGAGCATTTATTGAATTTATAATTTTCCTTTCTGTAATACTATCTAAATTACTTGTAGCCTCGTCAAGAACTAATATTTTTGATTTTCTATATAAAGCTCTTGCAATTGCTATCCTTTGCTTCTGTCCACCTGAAAGATTGATACCATTTTCTCCAACCATGGTATCTATTCCCATTGGTAGTTCATTTATCATTTCAAATAGATCTGCTGACTTAATAGCTTGAATTATTTGATTTTTTTGATTTTCATCATATTTAAGATCATTCATTTTTATATTATCTGCAATAGAAGCATCAAATAAAAAGACATTTTGCGAAATATAGGACAATTCCTGTTTAAATGAGTTTGGAATATTTTCAAATTTATTATTATCAATGTATATTTCTCCTTTATTAGGGTGCAATACACCCACTATGATATCAACAAGAGTACTTTTTCCTGCCCCAGATTTACCAACTATACCGATGCATTCTCCTTTTTTTATCTTAAGGTTTATGTTTTCTAAGACTGTCTTATCCCCTTCATTATATCCAAACGATATATCTTTAAAATGAACATGGTCAATAAATGAATATGAATTATCGACTTCATACACGTTGTTTCTTAATTGGTCTATTAATTCAAATTCATTTTGTAAAATATTAATGGAGTTTGAGTAGAATTTAATATTGTTTAAAGCTATAATTATTTTATTAACTGATGGAATCATTTTGAATGATGCTGCAATGAAAACTCCTATAATTGGAATTAACGATTTAATATCATTACCTACCGAAATGCTATAAATTATAAAAACAATAAAAACAATTATTGATATAAATTCTAGATAATGACGAGGAATTATGCTTAAGGTGCTCATTTTAGCTTGGATATTGGATAACATATATCTCTTTTGGGAATAGTCTGATGTATAGTAGTCTGTTTTATTAAAAATTAATAACTCTTTAAAACCGTTAAAGCCTTCCAATGAAATATTTGAAATTTTTTCTAATAAATTATTTCTAATGTATCCCCAATTGTTGATTTTACTTTTTGATATAAAATATAGAATTAAAGAGAAAACAATAAATAAGAAGCCAATTGCAATAGCCCCTGCAGGTTCAATAAAAAGAATTGTCAACATAACTGCTAAAAGAAGACCGATTTCAGTAATGAAAGATAGCATTCCACTTGAAAATGTGTAGAAAAAAGACATATCACTTGTTAAGTGTTTAATTAAGTTAGATGTCTTTAGGCTAGTAAATTTTAAATACTGCTGATTTAAGTATATTTTAAATAATTCTGATGAAATTCTTGCATTTAACCTTTGTAAAAATGAAAACTGTCTGTAATTAAGAAAGATTAAATAGATTGATTTTATTAAATAAATGAGAAAAATTAAAGTAAGAAAAAAGTAAACTTGATCATTATAGTTTTCCACAGACAGTGCGGAAAATATATTTTCGAATATCGGATATTTTAAAGTAATATTTTCATCTGCAATAATTTCTAAGAATGGAAGCAATAGTCCGATCCCAATAACTTCCATTGACATTCCAAAGAATAATAGAATTATTAGCATTATTAGTCTGTTTTTTTCCTTTGAATTTAAAAGAGATAAAAAGTTTTTAAATGAATCTAACATTTATCAAGGCGATTATTAATTACATCAATCAATTGATTTGATAATTCAGGTATAGTATATTTAATTGATCCTAAAAGTCTTTCATTATCAAGGCTCATATCTTTAGGTCTAATGACAAGATCTTTTTTTTGATTAATACTTATTGGAACTATTTGTTTTCTATCTACTTTAATTAAGTCAGCAATTTTTAAACCAAAATCATATTTTGTTATCCTTTCATTTCCGACAACATTATATATTCCCTTAAGTTCTTTATCCATTAATTTTTCAACGCAGTCAGCTAAAATATTGACGCTAATAGGAGTGTAGTATACATCCTCAAATAAATAAATATTTTTTTTGTCCCTCAAATCATTGATAATTCTGTCAGAGAATGAGTGCCTGTAAGCTGGACCATTTCCAAAAAAATTCGTTCTTATAATAAGTGAGTTAGAATTATTAAATAATGTTTTTTCTTCTCCATCAAGCTTTGATTTAGAATAAATATTTAGAGGCCTTGGTGTTGATTGTTCAGAATAATTTTTTTTTTTACCATCAAATAAATGATCAGTTGAAATTTGTATAAATTTTACATTCAAGTCTGATGCTATCTTGGCAATATAACCTGGTAAATCTCCATTTAGACTATATGCTAGTTCAGGTTTTTTTTGACATTGTTCAACACTTGTTAACCCAGCACAATTAATTATATGAGTTATTTTGTTTGATATTAATGTTTTCCTTAAAAGTTCTAAATTCTTAGTATCTATTGATTTTGTTCCATTAATATTAATTATTCTTTTATTTAGTCCGAGAGAAATATTGTAAGATTTAGACCAATATTTAGCCCACATATAAGCTAACATACTTGATCCACCAAAAAAAAGAATATTTTTCATAATTTAAAATAAGATGGATAGTCACTTAGTTTGTCAAGTAATATATTTCTTCCATCATATATGCTGATTTTATTTTTAAGACCATGAGTAAATGTCTTCCAATCATAATTCTTAAATTCGTCCCACTCGGTTATAATTGATATTGAATTAACATTATCAAGAGTAGAATTAATGTTGTTGCAAATAATGACTTTATCTTTATATGTTTCTTTATCCATAATTGCATTCAAGTCACTAAAAATTCTGTCATTAGTCACCATTGGGTCATATATTTTAATATAGCCTCCAGCATCTAATAATTTTTTTGCAATATATATAGAAGGTGATTCTCTACTATCGTTAGTATTAGATTTAAATGCCCATCCTAAAATCGCAATTTTGATATTTTTTAGATCACCATTAAACTCATTAATAATTTTATTTGCGAACCTGTTTTTTTGATAGTCATTTATTTTAATTACTTGATGCCAATACTCTGCAACTTCATTTAAGCCATAATGTCTGCACAAATAGACTAAGTTTAAAATATCTTTCTGAAAGCAACTGCCTCCAAATCCAGGTGATGGTTGTAAAAATTTAGGTCCAATTCTGTGATCTAGGCCTATGGCAACAGATAATTCTTCTATTCTTGCACCTGTTTTTTCAGATAATGCAGATAGGCTATTTATTGATGAAATACGTTGAGCTAACATAGCATTTGATGCAAGTTTCGCTAGTTCTGATGACCAAACATTAGTTAAAAAAATCTTATTTTTTGGAATCCATCTTAAGTATATTTTTTTAAGTTCTTCAATAGCCTTTTTACCAGACATTGTAGATTCACCGCCAATTAGAACACGATCTGATTTGTAGAGGTCTTTAATTGCAGTACCCTCCGCTAAAAATTCAGGGTTTGATAATACCTCAAATTGAACCTTATTGTTTTCATAATTTAATATTTCTTTAATTTTTTCTGCGGTTCTAACGGGAAGAGTTGATTTTTCAATAACAATTTTATCAGATTTAGAAAACTTAGCAATATCTCTAGCACAACTTTCAACATATTTTAAATCTGCAGCCATTCCTGCTCCAACACCTTCAGTTTTTGTCGGAGTATTAACGGCCATAAATATCATTTCGGAATTATTAATTGACCCCGCAATATCATTTGAAAAAAATAAATTTTTGTTTCTGACTTTTTTAATTATTGATTTTAATCCAGGTTCATATACTGGTAATTTATTAATATCACCATTCCAGGCATCAATTTTTTTTGAGTCTTTATCAACTACAGTGATGATTAGATCAGGACATTCTAATGCAATAACTGCCATTGTAGGGCCTCCAACATATCCTGCACCAATACAACAAATGTTTTTTACTTTCATTTACTTTTATTTAAAAGCCATGAAGAGGATTGAATCTTATCTCCAAGGCCTTCTAGTAATTTTATTCCTAGATTGTTACAAGTTGAGACCTCGGGTATTGATTTATTATCTTGGTCTCCTCCATTAGCAAAATAAAGATTAAAGGAGCTTGAGTAGTTATTGTGAACTTTCTCTATTGTTTTACATACAGTAGAATCTTTATCAATGGATAGCATTACTATATCTGTTACTTTAAGTTCATTAATTATTAAAAGGCGCTCTTCTTCCAACATAAATTCTTTGGAACCTTTTAAGAGTCTCTGCTTATCATTATTAACTATAACAATAAGTTTATCTCCATGTAATTTTGCATTATGGAATAATTCAATGTGACCTTTATGAATTGGATTAAAATAACCCGAAACTATAATTGCTTTTTTTTTCATTTTATTCTATTGTAATCATCTTCAACTCTAACTATATCATCTTCTCCAAAATATATACCTGTTTGAACTTCAATAAATATTAACTTATTATTTCCTGTATTTTCAATTCTATGTTTTAAAGTTTTAGGAATAGTAATTGTATCTCCTTGAATAATTTTTTGATCTTTTCCTTCAATTGTAACAACTCCTTCTCCCTGAATAATAATCCATGTCTCTGATCTTTTTTTATGGAATTGATAAGATAGCCTAGACTTTGGCTCAACCTCTATTCTTTTGATTTTATAGGATGAGTTATCATCTATTATAAAATACCTGCCCCATGGGCGTATAGAATCATTATTTTCTTTATTTGTCATCTTTATTAAATATTACAATGTTTGGTTTATCCGACAAAAATTTAGAAGCTAAATAAAAACTTACTTTTCTCCCTATTAGTTTTTCAATTTTTTGTTCTAGTTGACTTATATATTCAAAGTTTAAATATTGGCCAACTAATACAACCTCTATATTTTTACTATCAATACCTTTAGCATAGTCTTCAATTAAAATTATTTTTTTGACGTTACCCATTCTCTCTATCACAGTAGCAACCAAGTCTTCAAGGCCAAGGTGTTTATATACGACTTTTTTTAATGTATCATATAGTGGATGATCAGTATTCACACTATACTCAACTTTATTATCATGCTTTACTTTGTGAAGATATCCTGCTTGTTGAAGGTGGTTTAACTCTGTTCTTATTTTATTTGTAGAGCCGTCCATTTCCTTAGCTAGTCCATTTAAATATCCACTATTAGCTTGAGATATAAAGAATTTTATCAGCAGTTTTAATCTAGTTTTTGATGTAATTAAATCTTCTAACATTTTATTTTTGTTTACGGCTCCGCCATTTCTGTCACATTTATAACAGACCTGACTAATATTATTTTATTCATTATGCTAAGCAATATTTACTGTTAAAAACAGTCCAATACTTTTTAGCTCAAGTCTTAATCTATTATTGGAAAAATTAAGAATTTTGCCATTTATTCCTTTAAAAGGTCCAAATGGAATAGCAAAATTATTACCAACATTTAAATTTGACTTACTTGAAACACTAAATGATGAATTTAGCTCATTTTGAAGCATCTCAATCTCTGTATGTCTAACAATTGCAGGCTTTCCAAGCCAAAAAAGGTATTTTATTACTCCAGGTATTGCAAAAACATTAGATCTATCTTTCTCTAGTAATTTGACAAGGACATACCTTGGCATTAAAGGTTTTTTGACCTTTTTAGTTCTATCAGAATATTTTTTTAAACAATTGTAGGACGGGCAAAAGGCCTTAATACCAATTGAATTCAGACTATCAGCAACTTTTAATTCTGAGTTTGGTTTAGTATAGATTACATACCAGTTCATATATTAAACATAAATCAAGTAACAAAACTACTTAAAATTATGTTTTTACAAAAAAATTTAGAATTTTTTTTCAAATATGTTAACTAATTGAGTGTGAAATATCTTATCATCTTTGGTTAAAATATTTTTTTCTATCGATGATAAATAAAATAGCCAAATATTTCTATTTTCATTTTCCACAACTATGCTCTTCAAACTTTTTAACTTATCTAATCTTTTATTTTCACCAAGTATAAAGAAGTATAGTGATGAGGAGGGTTCGATTTGTGGTGATAGTGTGAAAATATATTCTAAAGTATTCTCCGCATTTATATAATCATTATTAAAAATATAATTTCTTGCTAACAAATAATGAGAATATAAACTATATGGATTTTTAGTTATTGACACATTAAGCTTATTTATAGCTTCGTTGTAATTTTTTTCATTTGTGTCATATCGAGATAAATATGTAAGTATTGGCACTGAGTTTAAAGCTAGTGATGGATAATAAAAGTTTAGGTTAGATAATTCATCCTTATTTATTGAAAACTCGTTTTTACCTACTTCCTTATCACGCTCAATGAAGTAAGATTGATATGAGACTGAAAGATATACATAATAGTTTGATAATGAACAAGCTATACATATAGAAAAAATTAAAATTAGTCTTATCATGATATTTATCTAAATTAAGTAACTTTAATGAATACTATGGATTTAATTTATTTAATAACTTTTTTTTTAAGTATCCTATTAAATATATTGTTTCAAAAATATTTTATTAAAAAAAACAAGTTTGATGAAGTAGTGTCAAGATCTTCTCATAATGTATTAGCTACACGAAGTGGTGGGTCAGCAATTTTTGGAACATTATTCTTATTAATACTTTATTTTTATATTCAATCTGATCAATTTTTTGATTTTTCTATATTAATTCCTTTAGGAATACTTTTTACAGTTGGTCTTTATGATGATATTTATAAGGTTGACTTTAAGCTTAAATTTATATTTCAATTAATTGTAGCTAAAATAATAGTTGATCAAGGTATCATTATCGAAACACTTAATGGGTTTGTAGGAATATATGAAACTCCATATCTGATATCACAAATTATTACAATTTTTTTAATTGTTTTTATAATAAATGCTACAAATTTTACTGATGGAATTGACGGTTTAGCTATTACTGAAACCTTAAAGTTTCTAATTTTAATAATTGTTAGTTCAAATGCAATAAGTACTGGCTATACATTTGTTTTTCTAATTATATCAATTGCATTAATACCCCTATACTATTTCAATTTTAAAAGAGACAATAAAGTATTCTTAGGAGATAGTGGAAGTCTTTTTTTAGGTGGGGTGATTTCTATAGGATTAATTTTGTTTATTAACAATGCTGGTCCTGATTTAGGCATAAATATTTCTTCACCAATATTAATTTTATTATGTTATATATACCCTGTTATTGATACAATTTTTGTTGTTACAAAAAGAGTGTTATTAGGCAATTCTCCTTTTGTAGCAGATAAGTCTCACATACACCACATCCTTATCTCAAAAGGGTACACACATGTCCAGAGCCTTTTAATGATAACTGGAACTACTGGTATAATACAGCTTATCTTATTGCGATATATTACAAGCTAGAGCAACTGAGGAGGAAAGCTTATATTTAGCAGAGTTAAGCTGTTGAGCCAAATAGCAACCAAAACTAGGTTTTTGTGAATTTATATATGATATAGCAATAAACTCTACAATAGTAGCATTGAAATTTACCATCTCTCTGTCTATTAAATTTTCATATAATTGAGTCACTTTGAGAAATTGATTATCCCTAAAATACATTTCAATTAGTGTCTCATAGTTATAAATATCATCTGGTATGTCCTCTACAATATCATTCATAATTTCTATACTATATTTTGGATTGGATGGAAATGTATCAATAGCAATTTGTTTTAACTCTATACTGCTCCTAACTTTATCCTCACCGTAAATAACATAGTCTGCCACTAACCTTAAATCTGCAAAAGTATTATATTTAGATTTTGCAATTTTTGCATTTTCGATAACCCGTAATGAATCCATTTTATCTAATCTATCAAGTGCTCCTGCTAAATAAACTTTCCAAATTTGATAATCGTTAGCATTATCTTTTATATTATTAAATATTATGTCCAAACTATCTATTTTTTCTTCCTGTAGCATTAATTTTAAAAGTAAAACATAATGTTGTGGGGCATTTGGAAGTTTAGAGACAGCCTTTCTGGCATAATGAGCAAAACTATCTTTCATGCCTAATTCCTCAAATAGGGAAGCATATATCATGTCTGTATAACCTAAGTATGGATTATCTTTTGCTCCCTCTTTAAGTAAGTTTAATCCTTTATCGATTGAATCGTTTATTATCCAATGAGCACCTAAAATACTTTTTAATGGAATAACAGTTGATGACAGATTTGGATAGCCAGAGGAAATACGCTCTCTAAAGGATTCTTCCATGCTATAGTCTGAAGTTGCAATTATATCAAAAATCTTTTCTTGTCCAATGTAAGCCTTAAAGACTTTAAAATTTGAAAAAATGGTTAATGAAGAAACAATTAATAGGAAAGCTATAAAACTATTTTTTTTCATTTATTTTTTCTTTATAATTTAATACTAAACACATAAACATTAGCAAAAAGAATAGATTTGCTGGACGTGATGAAGGGAAATTTAAATTTAAATCGATAAAATATACTACAAAGGTTAGGATTAGTAAAACACTTGGAATATGATCATCATGACTTAATATGTTTTTTCTTAATAGTTCAAATAAGTAATATAGAATAATAAGAAAAAAGGATAAAAAGAGAATTCCTCCAAAAATTCCTGTTTCAGCAGTAGCTTCAAGAATGTCATTATGCGCATTATATGGAATAACATAATTTACAATATTTTTTGAGTCATATTTAATTGATAAAATTTTCCAATTACCTATACCAGCTCCTAGTAGAGGATTTTTAGATATATGCGTTAAAGATTGCATATAATATCTAAGTCTGGTATTTTTTGAACTATCGTTCGTACTTGAGATAGTTGAAATTCTATCAGCAACATTACCACCTTGAGCGCCAGGGTCAATGGCTTTAATTGACATGAAATATGCAATGATACAAGGTAAAATATATAATAAAAGAATATATCTATTTACAAATAGAATATTCCTGTTATCTCTAAAATATTTATATATCGATACTACTAGGCATATTAAAATACAGATTATGATTGATAGATATGCAGCTCTAGATGATAATAATAATATGTTAAAAAATCCAACTGTTGAAATTGATAAAACTAAAAAATGTAGATAATTATTCTTCAGTCTAAAAGCAAGTAGAATGATCAATGGAATTCTAAATGCTATAGTAGTTGCAGTAATATTTCTATTACCGTATAGCCCAACTAGTCTCCAGTTATCTTCAATTGAATAGGGAATATTATTAATTACATATGGTATATATTGACCTAACGAAAAAAATATGTCAATTATTAGTGTTATTAATAGTATTACAAGGATGTGATTGGTTTTAATTAATCTTTCGTAAGTGAGAAAGATTAATAAAACTATCGTAATTGAAATAGTAACCAAATGACTCAATTCAACAAGAGACTCAACAACATTTATAGATTTAATGATTGATAATGCAGCTATTGCAACATATCCCAGAGATACTAGGACTAATGGATGCTTAAATGGCTTTGAGATAAAATCTTTTTTATAAAAAACTAGTAGACCAATAATAGCATAGATGTTTACTAGACTTATAAGAAAATACTGAATAGCCATTTTATCTAGCACTCCAAATCTAGGGGTATAAATTGAAATTGATAATAAGACTAAATAAGTAAATGCAAAGAAATTTTTGTTTAAAGTCATATGACATAAATATAAAAAAAAAGCCTCTCAAATGAGAGGCTTAATTTATTAAACTTCAACTAGGTTGGTTATTACCATCCTGTTCTGTTAGTTGTAACAGCAGCGACAGTTGAACCTGTTGTAGTTGTAGTTGTTGTACCAGCAGTAATGTCAGTAAAGCCAGTTACGTACTGTTGTACACTTGGGTAGTTAGCAAATGTTGGAGCGTTTGTTCCTAATATTAACAGATCCGCAGCACCATTCCCGGCAGCATTACCTGGACCAGCTACAGTACCATCATTAGCTATAATCGCAGTGTTAGAAACTGCAGCAGGTCTTAATGAAACTGCAGAAGCAAATGCACCAGTACCTACGTTTTTCATTGTAATTCTAATACCTTTTAACTCAGTAGAAGATACACTAAATGTAAAGTTTCCACTTGTTTGAGCAGCTAGGTTAGAAACTGTATCACCTTTTAAGAAGGTAGCAACAGTACTTGTCTGAGCAGCATCAATAACAGGAGTAACAGTAACTAGAGATGATAATGGTGATCTATCAGTAGTAGTACCACCTGAAATCATTCTAGAAACAATCAATTGGTTCCCGTCAGTTCCAGCAGCAGCACTAAAGTTGTGCGCTTGTAGAGCATCTCTTAAGTCTAACGTTAATGCAGCAACAGCATCGTCTGCTGAAGCAGATGCAGCATAAATTGTAGATGTAGCACCAGTTTCAGTAGTTGTAACGTTATAAGCAATTCTACCAACAGCAGAAATTGCACCAGCAGTTTGAGTTAAACCGTTATCAGCTGAAATACTATATGTCATAGCTAATAATGTTTGCTTAAATGCATTTCTATCAGCCTGAAGATCAATTCCTAAAGCATCAAGAGTAGTATCAGCATTAATATAAGCTACTAGGTCATCAACAGTAGTAACCGTTGAACCATTATAAGTATCACCTTGTTTGAATGTAGTACTTCCGTTTGTATACGAAACTGTAAAACCTTCGTTAGTAGCAAGAAGTTTGTCTGTATATGCAGGAGTGTTTCTTCCTACGTCAAATATGTTAGTAACAACTTGTGCATCTCTATTTCCAGTAGTAACTGAAGTAGTAGTAGCAGTTGTACCATCAAATTGGAATACATATGCGTAGTAACCTTCAAAACCTCCTGAGAATGTAGCAGCATTTGTTCTTGCAGTAGTATCATCCCATGCAGTTGGAGCTGTTAGGTTTGCAGTTTGGTCAGTGTAAGTTCCCCCAAATGTAGCTTGAGTTTCTAACTTAGTAACTGAGTCAAACCATACACTTACAGTACCTGAAGCAGCAATTGCGTCAGTTAAGTAAGCATCAAGATCTTTAAGACCTGAAGAAGTTGTTATTTCACCAGTATCAGCAGTTGAACCTGCAGTTACTGAAGTTGAACCATCTTCTTTAATATCTTTAATAGAACTTGCAACAAAAGCGTTTTGGTGAATATCTACATCAGTAGTTGTAGCAGTACCATTATCTTTTACAGCAGAAGCACCTGAAAGAGTAGCTAATTTAGGGTTCTCAGTAATATTAAGTACAGAAACGTCATCCATACCTAGAGTTAAAGAAGTAAGCTCAGCATTTCCGTTTACAGTAACTGAAACAGCAGTATCTCCTGTAGCAGTTAATTTAGTAGTAGCAGAAAGTGAAACACTTGTCATTGCATCGTTATCACTAAATGTTCTATCTTCAGCTTTTGAAGCATCCGTCCATGACGTAAGTGATGCATTTCCA
>MDTD01155138.1_pt1 | contig 13804 bp, 10 predicted proteins | sample 811221 | NCBI WGS metagenome assembly MDTD01 (sample SAMN05326646, study PRJNA326480) | marine metagenome | isolation source: seawater | place: Pacific Ocean: South West | collected 2011
CAACGAAATCACCCGCGACAACGTCATCCTCCGTCAGACCCGTGGCATGGACCCGGGCCGTCGCTTTGACCGCACCGGCCTGGAACGCACCCAACGCCGTCTGCGCGATGGTGCCCTGTTCAGCGACGCCAAGATCAGTATCCTCGGCGAGCCCGAAGACGAAGTGCGTGACGTGCTCATCGAAGTCAAGGAAAAGAACACCGGTTCGATCAGCTTCGGTGCAGGTATCAGTTCCGATGCCGGCATCATCGGTGCCATCGACCTCAAACAGCGCAACTTCGACATCACCGACGTGCCTGAAAGCTTCGGCGAGTTCGCCACCGGCAAGGCTTTCCGCGGTGCCGGTCAGTCGTTTGGTATCACGCTTCAGCCTGGTGATGAAACCAGTAACTACTCGATCAACTTTGCTGAGCCGTATCTGTTTGATACCCAGTATTCCTTCGATTCGAGCCTGTTCTTCTACAACCGTGAACGCGATGACTTTGATGAAGGTCGTCAGGGCGGCACCTTCGGTTTCGGCCAGCGTTTTGGCGATGTGTGGTCCGGCCGCATCGGTTTCCGTGCTGAGAAGGTGGACATCTCGGATGTTGATGTCAACGCCCCCACGGATATCAGCAGTGTGGAAGGCGAGAGCCTCATCACCTCCATTGGCGCAACCCTCACCCGTTCGACCGTCGACAGTCGCCTCAATCCGTCCAAGGGTTCGGTGGCCAGTGTCGGCCTCTGGCAGATCGGTGCCATGGGCGGCGATTATGAGTTCACCAAGCTGACCTTTGAGTTCAGCAAGTTCTGGACCGTTGATGAAGACTTCATGGGTCGCAAGACCACGCTGGCCTTCAAGAGCAAGTTGGGTTACATCCTGCAGGACGACGAAGCCCCGATTTTCGAACGCTTCTTTGCAGGCGGTCACCGCAGCTTCCGCGGCTTTAAATACCGCGGTGTCGGCCCCTATGGCACGAAGATCGGCGGCGGCGATACCGACGAATCCATCGGCGGCGACTGGATGTTCCTCGTGGGTCTGGAATACAGCATTCCCGTCTACCAGGAATCCGTCCGCTGGGTGTTCTTCACCGACACCGGCACCGTCCAGGACGACTTTGGGTTCGACGAATATCGCGTGAGCATCGGTACCGGTCTGCGTCTGCAGGTCCCGTTCCTGGGTCAGGCACCCTTTGCTTTCGACTTTGCGATCCCCGTCCTCAAGCAGGACAAGGACGACGAGGAAATCTTCAGCTTCGACATCGCCTTGCCGTTCTAAAACCGCTTGCGGTTTAGCGCGACGGGATTTGATGATCACACGTTTGGATTGCATGAGCATTCTTGCCAGGCGATTCACGAAATCTTTGACTATGTTATGATGTCTGATCTACCCCGAGTTGCTGCATCCCCATGTCGGGCATGTGTGTAAGGCTCGGTAAGTTGGACGAAAACAGAGAACGCAACAAAACCTTTGGAGTCAAAACATGCAAGTTAAGAAGTTGATGGGTCTGATGATGGTCGTGGCAATGATGGGGATGCTCAGCATGCCCTCCAAGGCGCAGGCCCAGGCTCGTCCGACCGCCATTGCGGTGATCGATGTCGAAAAGGCGATGGTCGCCCTGGAAGAAAAGACCCAGGTCGAAGCCGACATGAAGACCGAGTTTGAGCAGATCAAGCAGGAACACGAAAACCGTCGCAACAAGCTCAAGCAGATGAAGGAAGACATGGACCTTCTCCAACCCGGCACCGATGCCTACATGAAAAAGGCTGAAGAGTTCAACCTCGAAGGCATGCAGCTCGATGGCTGGTACAAGTACAAGCAGGCCCGCATGCAGTCTGAAAGCGTGCTCCAGTTGGGCAACATGTACCGCAAGCTCATGGAAACCATCGCCAAGATTGCTGGCGAAAGCGGTTACGACATGGTGCTCTTCAAGGAAAAGCAGCCCAACTTCACCAACGTGAAGCCCGAAGCGCTTTCGGCCATCATCTCCATGCGTAAGGTGCTGTGGGTCCGCAATGATCTGGACATCACCGACCAGGTGGTTCAGCGCATGAACAACGAATGGCGCAACCGCAACTGATGCCATCTGGACGCTTTGAGCGTCTTGCCTTAAAATCTAAAGACTTATTGTTGAACACCGGATTAAACCCCCGGTGTTCGCTTTTTGAAATACGCTTTGCACTAACGCACGGTTGGGATTCAAAACGCCTATGCCCGTATTCTCCATCAACCAGATCGCTCAACATGTTGATGGCCAGGTCTCCGGCCCGGCAGAGCTCACCGTCACTGGCATTGAGATTCTTGACAAGGCCAGCGACACGCAGCTTTCGTTCATTCGATCAGCCAAGTTTGCTGAACAATGGGGCGACTCCAAAGCTGGTGTGATTCTGCTTTCCAAATCCATTGAGGTGCCTGCGTCCTGCAAAGACCGCAGCGCGATTCTCGTTGATGATGCGGACCTGGCGCTCAACAAGGTCATTGAACTCTTTGCCCCCGCCAAGCTTTGTCCTGCTGCGGGTGTGCATCCGACCGCTGTCATCGCCCCGACCGCCAAACTCGGTGAAGGCTGCTGCATCGGCCCGCACTGCACCATCGGTGACAACGTCGTGCTCGGTGATGGGTGTATCCTGCATGACTCCGTGTCACTGCATGAAAACTCAACCTTCGGCGATCACTGCGAATTTTTCTCAGGCGTCATCGTCCGCGAACGCACGAAAATCGGCAGCCACGTCATCATCCACTCCAACACCGTCATCGGCGCTGATGGCTTTGGCTATCGCCCCTCCGAAGACGGCCGCGGCATCGTCAAGATCCCGCATATCGGCAACGTCATCATCGGTAACGGCGTGGAAATCGGGGCCAACGCCTGCATCGATCGCGCCAAGTTTTCCTCCACAGTCATCGGTGACGGCACGAAAATCGACAACCTCTGCCAGATCGCCCATAACGTGATCATCGGCCGGATGTGCCTGATTGCAGCCCAATGCGGTATCGCCGGTTCAACCACCATCGGTGATGGTGTCCAGATCGGCGGGCAGGCCGGACTCCGCGATAACATTCACGTCGGCTCAGGCGTCAAGCTCGGTGCCTGCTCCGCGGTGATGTGTGATATTCCTGCAGGCGAGACCTGGATGGGTGTCCCCGCACGTGAACAGTCAGTCTGTGCACGTGAAGTGGTGGCGGCCCGTAAGCTCCCGGAAATCGTCAAAGCTTACAAGGAATTCACCAAACAAATGAAAAGTGATTAAACTGGGGACGCTGCTGTCGATCTGGCCAACTTGATTGACCAGGTGACGACGGCAGATAGACGGAAACCGGAACGTATTTCTTCCGGGTACATAGACATGCAGCAGAAACAACAGACCATCGCCAAACCCGCACAACTTACCGGTCGTGGACTCTTCACCGGCCAGCAAGTGTCGGTCACGTTCCAGCCGGCCCCGGCGGACTACGGTATTGTCTTCTCCCGCAAAGACCTCAACGGCGAAGAAGTCCCCGCTCGCATCGACCACGTGATCCAGAAGGACCGGCGTACCATGCTCCAGCAGGGTAATGCCACCGTCATGACCACCGAGCATGTGCTCAGTGCGTTAGCCGGCCTGTCCATCGACAACTGCATCATCGAAATCGACGCACCGGAATTACCGGGCGGTGACGGTTCAGCCAAGATCTTCACCGATGTCCTGCTTGAAGCGGGTGTCACCACCTCCGAAGCACCCCGTCGTCAGCTCATCATCGACACGCCTGTCTCCGTGAGTGATGGCGATGCCGTCGTCGCAGCTGTGCCACATGACAAGCCCACGTTGCAGGTGGTCTACGAATTGGACTACGACGAACACAAAGCCATCGGCCGTCAGCTTCGCGTGTTCGACTTTGCTCATGGTGATTATGCAACGCAGGTCGCTCCGGCACGCACGTTTGTGCTCGAAGCCGAAGTCCGCCAACTGCGTGCAGCAGGTATCGGCAAGCACCTGACTCCCAGCGATATTCTCGTGATCAATCACGACGGACCCATTGGTGGCAACCACTATCGCTTCGACGATGAACCGGTGCGCCACAAGATTCTTGATCTCATCGGTGACCTGTACCTGCTGGGTGTCCCGATTCAAGGTCGCATCGTGGCTTACAAGTCGGGTCACGCATTAAATCACGAACTCTGCCGGGCGCTGCTTAAGCAGTACCGTGAACAGCGTCGTCAGCAATTGACGCAAAGTCACCGCGTGCTGGATATCCGCCAGTTGGCTCGCATCCTGCCGCACCGTTACCCGATGTTGCTCGTCGACCGCGTGCTGGAGATTGAAGGTTCGACCCGTGCGGTGGGCATCAAGAACGTGACCATCAACGAGCCGTTCTTCCAGGGCCATTACCCAGGCACACCCATCATGCCCGGCGTGCTGATCGTCGAAGCCATGGCACAGTTAGCCGGCCTGCTTGTCGGTCAGGAACTCGAACACACCGGACGCCTGGCAGTGCTCCTGAGCATGGACCGCGTCAAGCTCCGCCGCCCGGTCACCCCCGGCGACCAATTGATCCTCGAAGCCAAGACCATCCGTGTCCGCCGCCAACTTGCGCACATGATGTGTACCGCCTATGTCGGTGACGATATCGCTGCCGAAGCCGAGATCAAGTTCATGCTCATCGACGACGAAGAAGCGTAATTGCAGTCGGACTGTGTTGGCTGAACCACAGAGTCACAGAGACACAGAGCCCGAAAAAGACAGAGAAAAACTCTTTTTATTTATTCCTCTGCGTCTCTGTGCCTCTGTGGTTAAGATAATAACGCAACGACATTCAAAAGGACTCCGCCATGCCCGCCAAGCTTTCTGCGTCCAGTGAGAAGATTAAGACTGCGATTTTTGCAGGCAAGATTCTGCCTTCGATGAACTTTGTCGAAAAGGTCTGGGCGATCTGTGCCCGGATTCCGGAAGGTAAAGTTGTGACGTATGGCGACATCGCAACCAAACTCAAAAGCAAAGGGTATCGCGCGGTGGGGATGGCCATGAACCGCAATCCCTATTCGCCGGATGTGCCTTGCCACCGCGTGGTGGGCTCCACCGGCAAGCTCACCGGCTATGCAGGCGGGCTGGACAAGAAAGCCAAAATCCTCAAAAAAGAAAAAGTTCCCATGGCCAATGACAACACCGTTGATCTGGCCCATGCACGCCACCGACTGTGATGGGTTTGCGTCATGATTGACGATTTAAGGGTCGAACTGACTCGACACAACTTTCGATCACTTGAGCACCGGGTGTCAACCCGGTGCCCCATGGATCATCGTATGCACAACGGGCACCGGGTTAACACCCAGTGCTCAACTTTGAAATGATGTGCATCATATCCCTGCGCGGGAATGACGAAATATGAAGTGATATGCAGCTGCATGATTGGGAATGGATTAACTAAATTTAGTCAACACAGATGAACTTGTTCATACCTGTGCAGCATGCCAAAATCTGTCCGATAACCATGTGTGATCGGCTGAAAAACTGGAAGTTTTACCAAACAATATGGAATTGGGACTACATTCAAGTCCCGGTTTGTTCGACAATAACCGTAAAGGTAACTGGCAATATCCGCTGGACATCGGTACGTTCAGGTTTGAATTGTCGGCTACCCATGAGGACGAGTAACCGGGGAATGATTGGTGATCAGATCGTCCGGGGGTTCGGATATGGGAAGTAAATGACCACAATGCCCCAACAGGCTTCGAGTATTCCCGCAGATGGCAACTCCCTGGGGTCGGCTTCGACTCACAGCAGTCATCGTCCCGACACCGCCACCGCCAACGCAGCCCATCAACCCGCATCACCCCGACTCACCAAACTTCAGCAGGCACTCGTTGCCCAGGTCTTCGAAGACGATCAGGAATACCAGGACTTCGGCAAGCCTGAAACCGAACTCAGTCAAACTCCCAATATGGTCAACTACTGGTTTGCGACCAGTGGCCAGGAGACCACCCCCGAAGAGATTTTCGAACATCTGCATTGGGGCGGGACCTATGTCTTTCTCACCGAAGACTACGACGAAGCCGTCAGCGTCCAGCAGGCCTTCCATGACAAGGGCGGCTTCATCATCGAACAGCCCATCGCCCCGATCCGCACCAAGATCCTGGGCATGACCATCCCGCTGATCTCGAAAAAGGGTTACTACTTCATCGCCCGTAAACTCCAGTTGATCATGCCCGGCACGACCACGGAGCGGTTCACCTACCACGTCCAGTTGGCCAAGAACGAAAACGCTGAGTACGGCTATGTCGTCCTCAAGGAAGTACCTTCACTGGACAACGTGGTCTGGCGACTTAAGGAAAAACACCCGCAGCTGGATCATGAAGTGATCCTCAAGCGCGCTCGCAAACTCGTGGACAGCGTTTTCCCGATCTTCCTCTCACGTGAGACAGCCATCCTCAACATTCTCCAGCGTGATATGCCCGAGGACTACCGTCACCGCGTGCCCAAGGTCATCGGCTATGAAAAGGACTCACGCGGCTTTGTCCGGCGGTTGTATCTGAACTGGATGCGCCTTGGCGGAAAGCCCATGAGCCAGATCGAATTTGCCATGCAGTCCGCGGACCTGCTGCGAACACTGCATGACAAGGGGGGCATGATCCACCTGGACCTGCGCCTGGATAACATCATCATCTCCAACGGCCAGGTTGGCTTTGTCGACTTCGGCTCAGCTGTGCGTGTGGGCGAAGACCTCACCGAAAGCCCGATGCTCACCACCTTGTTCGAAGAGATGATGCGCACCAGCCAGATTCAACGGCTGCTGGGCAAATGGAAAGACACCGGCCGCGTCACCAGCCGGATCATCTCCGACCAACACCAGCGCGTGGATAAAGCCATTGACTTTTTCTATCTTGCGGTGCAGATGAACCGACCGCATAACAATCCCGAGTTCCGCGATCAGATTCATTACAGCAAGGAATCACTCGAAGCCCGTCAGATCAATAATCTCACTGGCTCGATTCTCCGCCCTGAAGACCCCCAACGCCCGGTCTTCCGATCAGCGATGGATATTCTTAATGGTCTAAAACGCATCGAGCGCCGACTCTACGATGCCAATCAGCATCCCAGTCAACTCGCTGAGTCCGAATAACGGATGTTATTCTTATCGTTCTGATCATCTTGATGACAAAATGGTTGTCATCACAATTTTGTTCCTGTGATATGGAATAAAGCGCTTGGTTGGCGCGTTTGGCCAGTACCATGAATGAACAAACACCCGCCAAAAAATCGTCGTCTTCTGTCTTTACGATCCTGGGTCTGAGCCTGCTGATTCTCGGCGGGGGGATCTGGTTGATGCTCAGCCCGTCCAATGGTGCTGAACCGTCGGATACCGTTGGTGGTCAAGACGCGACTGTTTCGGGCGATCATGGGACGCCAATTCCTTCACGCCTGGCAACCGTCAAAGGCAATGTCGTTCATCTGACGAAGTGGGGTTACGACGTGGACAAAGCGTTTGCGCTATCCAAGGAGACCGGTAAGCCGGTGTTGATGATGCTCACAGCCGACTGGTGTGGCCCGTGTCAGGTGCTCAAGAAGGAAGTTCTGAGTTTGCCCGAAGTCGATGAACAGATTCAAGCCAGGTTCACGCCGGTGGTGTGGGATTTGACCGAGCCGTCGGAAGCGGACATCAAGCTTGCTGAGAAGTGGCAGGTCGGTGCAGGTATTCCCGAGATGCTGATTTTTGATGCTCAGGGTGACATGCCCGTGAAGCGCATCATGGGTGCCGTACCCCAGAGTCAGTTTGAAAAGTGGTTGACCGGCGGGACCGCGGGTTGATTACAGGGTTGACCCGATGATCCGTTACTTTGAATTCTGTATAGAGCGCTAAACCGCAAGCGGGATTGATGGGATTTAATATCGCACTGTCAGGCCGCCGGGGGTGGGTTTACCGAACTCACCGTTGGTGGCTGTGGACGCATCGACTTTCATGTCGGAGATATTGCGCCCCATGCGCTTTTTGATCGATGTTAGCAGGGCGTCGAGTTCTTGCTTTTCACCTTCAGCAACCAGTCTCACCCGACCATCGGGCAGGTTCATGACAAAACCTGCGACAGCACAGTTCTCTGCACATTGACAGGCTGTGTAGCGAAAACCCACGCCTTGAACGTGACCTGAAAAATGGATGGTGTAGCGGTGCATGATTGTTGATTTGGGATTTTCACAAATGTGTGGTCTGTCATTCCCGTGCAGGCGGGAATCCAGTGGCATACAGTTGACGCTTGCAAGTTCCACTGGACTCCCGCCTGCGCGGGAGTGACGAGAAAAACGCTTGCGCAAATTCGAAATGTCTCTCTTATCCTGCTTCGATTCTGGCCAGTTCTTCGTCATCAATATCAAAGTTGGCGTAGGCCTTTTGGACATCGTCGTGGTCTTCGAGGTTGTCCATGAGGTTGTAGACTTTTTCCGCGTCTTTGCCGGTACAGGCCACGGTGTTGTCGGGGACCTTGGTCAGTTGTGCCGAGTCGGTTTCGATGCCTGCTTTTTCGATGGCTTCGCGGACGGTCATGTAGTCCGCGGTGTCGGTGACGACGAGCCATGCTTCGTCTTCGTCGATGACATCCTGCGCGCCAGCTTCCAGGGCGATGTCCATGAGTTGTTCTTCTTCGACCTTGTCCTTGGCGATGTAGATTTGTCCCTGTGATTTGAAAATGTAGGACACGCAGCCGGAGGTGCCGAGGTTGCCGCCTGCGCGTTCGAAGATTTTGCGGATTTCGCTGGCAGTGCGGTTACGGTTGTCGGTGAGGATGTCGAGCATGACAGCAACACCGTTGGGGCCGTAGCCTTCGTAGACGATTTCTTCGTAGGTCTCGGTATTGCCTTCGCCTGAGCCCTTTTTGACAGCATTGGAGATGGTGTCCTTGGGCATGTTCTCGGCTTTGGCTTCGTCGATGGCATAGCGCAGGGTCAGGTTCGTTGCCGGGTCACCGCCCCCGTTCTTGGCTGCAACGATTATGGCACGGGCGCACTTGCTCCAGATCTTGGATCGCTTGGCGTCCTGGCGTGCTTTACGGTGTTTGATGTTCGCCCATTTACTGTGACCAGCCATGTGTTGTATCTCCGAATTGAAAAGAGGGACACATTTTACGGAAAATTTAATAGTTTGCCTGATGTTTGTGAGAGAATTGTTTGGAAACAATTATGTTACTGTTATAATATCCACCAATCTTTAGATGATGATCGGGCTCTGCTTGTTGGCACGAGACGCCCTGAAACGGAATTTGTGGCACAAGTTCTTGATATCACTAGGTTAATCCGTTTTGATACCTTGCGTCGTACCGGCCAAACCTCATGTGAGGGATGTGATATCGCTTGAACTTGCAGGGCAAAGGATTTGTCAGGCTGTTTGGCAGCATCTTCTTTTTCCCATTCTCAACCAGTTGTTAGGCATCAGTAACACAACGTCAGGTCCCCGTCGGACTTGCATCACGTTTACGGTTTTGGGCAGAACATACCTTTTCAGGAGAATGGCAAATGTTAAAAAACCGCACATGGCTCATCGTCGCCACCCTCATCGCCGGTTTGGTCACCGGCGCTATGGCTGACGATTCGGTCGAGCAACAACTCAAATCGCTGCAGGCACAACTCAAGGCGGTGCAGCAGACCAATGCACAGTTACAAAGTCAGGTCGCTGAATTACGCAGCGCCAATGATGCCAACTGGCTCAACGAACGACGTGCTGAAGAAGTCAAATCGCTGGTCAAGGAAGTGCTCAATGACGCGGACACCCGTGCGAGTCTGCTTGAAGGTGGTATGTCCGCTGGTCACAACGGCAAGAACTTCTTCCTGGCCTCCGAAGACGGCAGCTTCCTGCTGAAAATCGCAGGGCAGATTCAGTTCCGCCACATCTGGGCACACCAGGACAATGCCTCGGATGAAGACGACACCGGCTTTCAGGTGCGTCGCATGAAGCTTAAATTCAGTGGTCACATTGCTGACCCCAAGCTGACCTATGCCATCAATCTCGAAGGGGATCGCGATGGCGGTGAAGTTAGTGTTTATGAAGTCTTTTTCGGCTATGACCTTGGCAATGGCTGGGGACTCAAAGCCGGCACTTTCAAGATACCGTTCCTGCGTCAGGAACTCATCAGTTCTTCCAAACAGATGGGCGTTGATCGCTCACTGGTCAACGAGTACTTCACGCTTAATTACTCCGACCAGGTTCAGCTGGCTTATGCAGCAGACAAATTCAAGCTGGCCTTTAGCATCAGCGATGGTGCCAATGGTGGTTTGGATGATATCGGTGCCGATGCCGTGGATTATGCCTTGGCATTGCGTGGTGAATTGCTCCTGGCGGGTACCTGGAAGCAGTTTGACGACGTGACGGCATGGTCCGGCGATGACACCGGCCTGCTGCTGGGTGCTGCAATCTTCTTCTCCGAAGGTGATGCCGCCAACAGTGGTACCGCTGATTACACCGCCTGGACGGTTGACGCTTCAGCCGAAGTCGGCAGCCTGGGTCTGTTGATTGCCTACATGGGTGCGGATATCGATCCGGACTCGGGCACCAGTGTCAGCCCGTGGGGTCTGCTGGTTGAAGCCGGTTACCAGATCATTTCTGACAAACTCGAACCGTTTATTCGCTGGGAATTCATCGATCACGATTCAGCAAGCTTTGAAGACCTGGAAGTGTTGACCTTCGGTTTGAACTGGTATCTGCGTGGCCACAATGCCAAACTCACCACGGACGTGCTGTGGGTTTATGATGGCAACTTCGGTTCCAATCCGTTTGGTGCAAGCACCTTCACCGACGGCCTTGGATTCTCGGAAAGCTACTCCGCTGGCAGCGGTGCCGTCACCGACGACATCATCGTCTGGCGTACCCAGTTCCAGCTACTGTTCTAATTTGATCATCACTTAGGATGAGTTGATGATTCTGCCCGACCGATCAAGGCGGCCTGATGAAAGTCAGGTCGTCTTTTTTGATGCGCAGCTTTCAGCGTGTTGCCTGTCTGATTGAAACAGGTGATCAGATTAAAGCCGTGTTGTTCCTGCGACACGGGTTGTCTTGTACGACATGTAACAGGATGACCCGTGACCCGGGAGGTTCATGGCTTTTGTAGAAAGGAATCACCAGCAATGACATCATTGATTTGCATGCTGCTCATCTGAACGCAAAGCAACGCGTCCGTTCGCCTAATGCCGCTATGACACCGTTTTGCGTAGTGCTCAGTAAGATTCGGGTTGCAGTGAGTCATGTTAGCATTGAGTTAATTGTCATTGCTAACAGAATGCTCACGCTGGGCTAACAATACCAAACAAAGCCATCCCTATACTGCCGATCCGTTGTATGAATGGATTAATGCAGATTTCCACTTTTTCAGGAGAATGGCAAATGTTTAAATCTCGTACCATGCTTTTCGCTGGTGCCCTGGCAGCAAGCCTCACCGCAGGTGCTTTCGCCAGTGACAACTCTGTTAACGAACAACTCAAGGCTTTGCGTGCCGAATTGGATGCCGTCCGTGCAACCAATAACAAGCTGCAAGGCGAAGTTGCTCAGCTGCGTACCGCCAGCGATGAAAACTGGCTCAACGAACGTCGTGCTGAGGAAGTCAAGTCCTTGGTCAAGGAAGTCCTCGCCGATGCCGACACCCGCGCCAGCCTCCTCGAAGGTGGCATGACCGCTGGTCATAACGGCAAGGCATTCTTCATGGCTTCCGAAGACGGCAGCTTCAGCATGACCCTCGGTGGTCAGATTCAGTTCCGTCACATCTGGACCCACCAGGATGACAATTCCACTTCCGACTCCGACGACACTGGTTTCCAGGTTCGTCGTATGAAGGCCAAGCTTAAAGGCCACGTCGGCAGCCCCAAGATTTCCTACGAACTCGTGTTCGCCGGTAGCCGTGAAGACGGCAGCGTCGAAGTCGAAGACGTCAAGCTGGGTTACAAATTCGGCAACGGCGTGAAGCTGGCTTTCGGTAAGTTCAAGATCCCCTTCCTGCGTGAAGAGCTCACCAGCTCCTCCCGTCAGCTTGCTGTGGATCGTTCCACCGTCACCGAATTCTTCACCCTCGACCGTTCTGAACAGGTTCAACTGTCTTACGGTACCGACACCTTCAACCTCGCTGTCTCCATTAACGACGGTGCTGACGAAGAGTTCTCCACCATCGACGAAGATGAAGCCGAATTCGCAATCGCTGCTCGTGCTGACGTTGCTCTGATCGGCAAGCTCAAGCAGACCAAGGACTTCTCCGCATGGTCAAAAGATGACACCGGCCTGTTCCTCGGTGCGGCCATCTTCTACCAGGCTGGCGATGCCAACAATGCTGGCAGCGGTTCCAACAACGGTGATGGTGACTACACCTCCTGGACCATCGACGGTTCGTTCGAATCAAACGGCTTTGGTCTCTACGCAGCCTATGTCGGCGCCGACATGGACTTCGACTCTGGTGCTGACCGCAGCCCCAACGGCGTCCTGATTCAGGGTGCTTACCAGATTATCCCCGACAAGTTTGAACCGTATGTCCGCTGGGAATTCCTCGATGGCGATGTCTCTGGCGAAGAAGAACTTCAGATCCTGACCTTCGGTTTCAACTGGTATCTCAAGGGTCACAACGCCAAGTTCACCACCGACATCGTGTGGGTCTACGAAGGCGAAGAACCCTCGAGCAACCCCTGGGGTAACAGCGAATTTTCAAACGGTTTGGGCTTCGGCGATCATGACGATGCCACCAACGATGACTTCTTCATCTGGCGTGCACAGTTCCAACTGCTCTTCTAATTTGAGCTAACCACACAATCTGCATAATCCGAGACGGCCTGGTGCATTCACCGGGCCGTCTTTTTTATTGCGGTAACTCAGTGAATTGCGTGGGGTGATTCATGAGTCAAAAACGTGATTGTTTTTCACGGCCAGGGAGCTTCGCCCCCCGGACCCTCTTGCGAGCTTGGAGCGTCATGGCAAGTTGCTTTCGTGTCTTGCATTCAAATGATGGAAGACCATGATGCATTGGGGTTCCACCCCAAACCCCGCCAACGGGCAGCCGTTGGATCGCTGCCCCCGGAAGTGGGGTTATTCGATTGATTCAGAAGGTGCGTTTACAACTTGTTAATCGGACGATGAACATGCCAAGCATGTTGGTATTCAAACATGTGTCATAAAAATCGTTTCACCCATGGTAACCAAACGACGAAGGCCCAGCCCTTCGTGGGGGATGTGATCCAGCGGCGGAACGCTGGCGGGGTTTGGGGCAGAGCCCCATCTCAAAATCAGTCTTCAATCATTTAAATGCAACACAGCAACATAACCTGCCAAGGTGTTCCGATCTTGCAAGGGGGTCCGGGGGGCGAAGCTCCCTGGCATGAAATTCAATCATTCACGAATATACCAACGCTTGAAACGCGCTGATCATCGTGACCCGGATAACAATCACGCCATGAAGGCCTATATCGATCTGCTTTTTCATTGTTTACGGTTTCCTAACAAAAATGGGCTGGCTTGTGAGCCATAGGCCGGATATAAATTTCCTAACAATGTTAAGAAAACTTTGACCCCACAGGAGGGGACCAATATGTCCCAATTAGCCATGTCATCCAAGTCAATTACCACTGCCTCCGGCGCCAAGCCTCGCGTTCTGGTGGTGGAAGATGAGCAGGATTTGCAGGATCTCTTACGCTACAACCTCTCGCGCGAAGGTATGGATGTGATCTGTGCGGACAGCGGTGAAAAGGCGTTGGAATTAGCCCGTCAGAAGTTACCTGACCTGATTTTACTGGACCTGATGCTGCCCGGCGTTGACGGTTTGAACGTCTGTCGCACACTCAAGAATGAGGGCGCCACCGCCAATATCCCTGTGGTCATGCTCACCGCCAAGGGTGA
>MDTD01018192.1_pt1 | contig 13803 bp, 17 predicted proteins | sample 811221 | NCBI WGS metagenome assembly MDTD01 (sample SAMN05326646, study PRJNA326480) | marine metagenome | isolation source: seawater | place: Pacific Ocean: South West | collected 2011
AACAAAGGTATTCCCCTAGGCAAAGTATCAGTACTTGCCGGTGAGTCTGGTGCAGGTAAAAGTTATATTGCATCAGGCAACATTATTAAAAACGCACAGGATCAAGGTATATTTGTTATACTGATAGATTCTGAGAATGCATTAGATGAACAATGGCTACAGGCTTTGAAAGTAGATACATCGGAAGGCAAACTATTGAAATTAAGTTTATCCATGATTGACGACGTGGCGAAAACAGTATCCGAGTTCATGAAATCATACAAAGATGAACACGCTGACAACAAAGAGGGAGCACCAAAAGTACTTTTTGTTATAGACAGTTTGGGTATGTTGTTGACTCCAACAGATGTCGATCAGTTTGAAAAAGGTGAGATGAAAGGTGACCTGGGTAGAAAGCCTAAGGCATTAACAGCACTTGTAAGAAACTGTGTGAATATGTTTGGCAGTTGGAATGTAGGACTAGTTGCAACTAACCACACATACGCATCACAGGACATGTTTGATCCTGATGATAAGATATCGGGTGGACAAGGATTCATTTATGCAAGTTCAATTGTTATTGCAATGAAGAAATTGAAACTAAAAGAAGACGAAAAAGGCAACAAGATATCGGACGTAAGAGGTATCAGGGCGGCCTGCAAGGTGATGAAAACTAGATATGCAAAACCATTTGAAAGTGTGCAAGTTAAAATTCCTTACGACACAGGCATGGATCCTTACAGTGGACTAGTTGACCTGTTCGAGAAAAAAGGCGTGTTAGTTCAACAAGGAAATAGACTGAAATACATAGATTCTTCAGGCAAGGAACATCTAGACTACAGAAAAGCATGGACGGGTGATAAATTAGATATGCTAATGGCAGACTTTGATAAATTAGCAGAAACACAACCAGAGGAAATAAAAGAATAATGGTCGACATCACACACGAAGACATAGAACGTCTTTGGAACTCCATAATACATTACGTACCAGAAAGACAGCGTCTTGACATGGCTATTGATTTTATAAAAAGTTTAGAAGACATAGGCGTGGAACATGACGAAATAAAAGCGTCCGCAGAATACGATCCTAAATTAGAAGAAGCAATAAACACAGTGTTCGAAGAAGACGAGGAGGACGAACAGTACGACGACAGATACGACGATGATTAATTGGTACAACGAAGTAAGCAGAAGTTTAGCAAAGATACCGAACTGTGTCGCATACTTTGAAAAAGAGTTACAAGAAGCAAAAAAACAGTGCAAAATATATGGTAACCTGGAAAGAGCCAGTGCGGCGTTACCTGGCATTGTTGAAGAAAGATTTGGACAACTGCAACAACTAGAAGCCATATTAGAATATCTAAACATAGAACTTAGAAGGCTAAGATCGAAAACATTCAAAAAATTTTTAGAGAATTACAACAGAGCACTTTCAAGCCGTGATGCTGAAAAATATGTAGACGGAGAAGATGATGTTGTTGACCTGACTAAAATTGTAAATGATTTTGCACTTATAAGAAATCAATATTTAGGTATCACCAAAGGACTGGACCAGAAACAGTGGCAGATAACAAACATTGTTAAACTGAGAGTAGCAGGAATGGAAGATGCCGACATCAAATAATAGAATAATCTTAACAGATGTAGACGGGGTACTGCTGGAATGGGAACACCATTTCACCGAATGGATGTTGCAACGTTCATATTACAATGATAAAAACGAAAGAATATATCCATATCATTTATTACCAAATAAGGAAAGCACATATGAGATGGCTGAAAGATTTGGCCTTACTGTCCAACAGATTAGAAAAGAGATACGTGAATTCAATAAAAGTGCTTGGATGGCCACACAATGTCCAATGCCAGATTCACAGACATGGGTAAAACTTCTCGCTGTGGAAGGCTGGACATTTATTCCGATTACATCACAAACATCAGACATACCTGCCCAATTAGTAAGGAAAAAAAGGCTACAGGAACTTTTTGGTGAAGACACATTTAAAAATTATTTCATACTGGACACAGGCATGGATAAAGATTCTGCTCTATCTGAATTTCACAACACTGGACTGTATTGGGTAGAGGACAAGCCAAAGAACGCACTAGCAGGGCTCAATTACGGTTTAAAGCCTATATTAATAGACCACCCATACAACAGAGATTTTAACCACCCTGATATTGTACGTGTAAATAACTGGAAACAGATACACGAAATGATAGCAAGATGAAAATTTACGTAGGACATGACAGTAGAGAAGACATAGCGTACCAAGTATGTGAACACTCTATAAAACGTAGAGATCCGTCAGCAGAAGTTATCCCATTAAAACAAAAGGCAATGAGAGAAGCAGGCCTATATACTAGACCTGTAGACAAACTGGCATCAACTGAATTTACATTCACAAGATTTTTTGTTCCATACCTAAACGACTTCAAAGGCTGGGCAGTATTTTGCGACTGTGACTTTCTTTGGAAAATACCATCACACGAACTGGTTAAGTTTTGCGACCCGTCCAAAGCAGTTGTAGTTGTCCAACATGACTACACACCAAAAGAAACAACAAAGATGGACGGACAAGTGCAGACTGTGTATCCAAGAAAGAACTGGAGTAGCATGGTGCTCTGGAACTGTGAACACGAAAAAAATAAAATTCTTACTCCTGAATTGTTGAACGAAGAGTCTCCAAAATTCTTACACAGATTCAGTTGGCTCGAAGACAACGAGATTGGATCTTTGCCTTTACAGTACAATTGGCTGGTTGGTTGGTACAAAGAGCCAAACGATGGCACTCCAAAAATATTACACTATACAGAGGGCGGGCCATGGTTCGATGGCTATCGCGATTGCGAGTACGGAGACGATTGGAAAAAAGAGCTGATCAATCTTTTTAGCGCCTAATTTAATTCACCTAAAATCCTGATAACTACTGTTAGCAGTTATGAAAAAGAATCACAAGACTAGAATGCTTGAGTGGATCGACGAATTAGGTCTTATAGTTGTGCAATCTGAAATAAAGCCATATGGACCTGGAACAAGGAGATACATGGTTGGTAAGCATATAGAAGAACCTAAGCACAATGCATGGCAAATGCCTAGCGGCAAGTGGGCATCTACTCCAGGATTGCAAGAATGGCTCACACCAGAACCACTAGACGGACCTGCCTTAGAAAAATGGTTAACAAACTATGTAAAACAAAATGGTTAGGATATTAGGATCAGATATTGAAATACCCAAAAAGATCAAAGGCTGGAACCATACATTTCATCTGGCTAAACCTTACATTAAGGAAAATGGCGTAGGTGTTGATGTTGGTTGTAGAGAAGGTGGATTTGCCAGGGAGATGGAAAATTATTTCACACACATACATTGTTTTGATTTTAGAAATAAAAAAGACATGTTTGAACACAATGTGATAGATATGACAAAATTTACCTATTACGTTTGTGGTATAGGGGATAAAGAAGGCACAACATACACAACAAGTAACAAGGTTGGTAGGATTAAGGATAGTGGGACAGTTGCAGTATCTTTAAAAACTTTAGATTCGTTTAACTTAGAAAATGTAACTTTTATAAAATACGATATTGAAGGCTATGAGTTGAAAGCACTTAAAGGATCGGAACAAACTATAAAAAAATATAATCCGGTCATTGTGATAGAACAAAACAGAGGCAATAGTCATCCGCAACAACTTTTGGAATCTTGGGGTTACACCTGTAAAGGTATAGACAAAGTTTTTAATCAAGATTATATAATGGTAAAAGAATGATGTATAGAGAAATTCCACTACCCACATCAATAGCATTTGAACCAATTAACTTATGCAATGCAAAATGTTATTGTTGCCCTTACACAACTTTGAGTGAAGATAAGACCTATCACGGTAAGCAAATGACCAAGGAGCAGTTGGGAACACTGTTACACGATTACGGGTCGTTAATCAAAAAATATAACGTAAAAGATTACACCTGTGCTATAAATCCATGGAGGTATAGTGATCCTTTAGTTCAACCAAATTTAGAGTATATAATGGAACTTTGTGATCAATATAAAATAAAAATTGGAATTTGCACAAATGGTGTGTCGTTCACCAAAAAACAGTGTGAAATCTTAAACAAATATGTGCATCTTTTAGGAAATATACACATGAGTGTAATTGGACACACAGCAGAAGAACTATGGGATTTTATGAAAATCAAAAAGGACAAAACGCTAAAAAGTTTACGATTTGTTAAAGAAAATTATCCAAAACTTTCACAAAGAATAAGGATTGGTATAAAACATAAAAAACAATCTGCAACAGCAAGTGCTGAAACAGTTGCTGAGTACCAAAATGCAATATTAGGCAAAGTCAAGTCAAAGAGAAATTGGGTTGAAAATAGAATGGGTGATGGTGATGGCGACTGGACCAAACCTTACAATGCAGAAATAAACGAAAAAACTTTCATGCAAGGTTGTGCAATGGGCGGTGGACGTGTGCTAAGACAAATGGAAATATTAGTCGACGGACAAGCAGTGTTATGCTGTGATGACGCAGAAGGAAAAACAAACTATGGCAATGTATTCGATCTTGGTATAGAAAAAGTATGGAACAACTTGCAAAAGGAACACACAATTATATACGATAAAGAATATTCAGAAGACAAGAAAAACCTAATATGCAACACATGTTCAAGAGGCAAATTCAAAGGCCATTGGACACAACCAATGGAGGCAAAGTTATTAAGTAGACAAGAAGGTGTAATAAACAATATAGGAAATATGCAATGATTGGAAAGTACTTTTTAGATAAGTGTATTACCAGTGAAACACTAAACGACCCATGGTGTCACCAGATGATCCAAGATACATTACCGCAAGAAGATTTCGACACACTTAAAAATCAGTGTGAAAACTTAGATGTTCCTAAAGATAAACTTTTTCATCTGCATCCAAAAGACTTTAATCAGCATGGTATCACGTTTTATGAACAAATACACAACATTAGTAAAAATGTTTTGGATAACGCAAGGGCGTTGTGTGCCAAATATCCTGCACACAGATGGTTTGAAGACCTGGCAGTGAATGCACACATATCGGTAACTCCACCACTACCTTATAAATTCCACATACATCAAGAAGGTTTAGAAAAAATATGGAGTAGTGTGACATACATCACTCCAGAAAAAAATGTTGGCACTAAAATGTATACGGAAGAAAATGAGGATTCATTTTACAAAGAAGCGGAATGGAAACCAAACAGTACTTTTATTTTTTGTGGACAGCAAGGCAAAACTTGGCATAGTTACGAAAGTGATCAAACTGAACAGAGAATAACCTTAAATTTATTTTTAATGAAAGACAACAAACATTGTTTCTATAGGCACTAATTAATTTTTTCTCTTAATATCTTAATGTCCGCTTGTAGATGTCTGTCTCTTACCTTGTCCCAAACAAAGTTATCTCTTAAATTAATATTGAGATTATGACGTATCTGTTTTCCTGCGTTGTCATTTATAATTTTTTTTGCTTTAAACGTTACGGTAGGTAAAAAAAGACATCTGTTCAACTTCCTTGCCACTTTCTGTGTGTATGTGTCCACGTGCCAGTGCCAAAAGAATGCAGGAGCGAGATATCCTAATGTATTAATCCAATTTTTGTGAACAGCAAAGTGTGCCGCCGGTAATGGTTTATCTGGCCACAGGGTTGGTGTGTCTATACCAGTTTTTCCGGTGCCTTTATTTCTACCGTCGCTGGGCACAACCATCAAAATTTTATCGTCATATCGATCAAATTCTTTTTTAATTAACTCATCCCAATTCTGTGTTTGCACTTGCACATCATCACCCATTAGCATTACAATATCATGAGATGCTTTCTGTGCCATTAGATTCCAACTGTAACATGTGGATTGATTCCTACCAACCGTATAATGCTTTTTGTCCAGTAGGTCTTTATATTCTTCAAGTCTTTCGTCGTCGTCATTTAGATAAAATAAAAATTCTGTCTCGTATTTTTGTGTCTTGGTAGCAGTGTCGACTAACCTTTTTGCAAGTTCGGGCCTACCCCTTGATGGACAACAAAATGAAATCATATTAATTTCTTCTTCCAAGTATCGGGTGTGTGATCGTTTATAATTTCTAAAGGCAGATGATATTGAAACTTCTTTGTGCCTCTCGTTCTTATGTACTCCGCTGTCTTTTTGACCGACTGTCGCATGTTTGTTGCGGTTTTATAACCTAATAAATCCCTTGCTTTGTCTGAAGAACACACTGCCAATTTTACTTCCTTTGGTCTGTCTTTATGATGGATAGGGTCTAGATTAATGCCTGTTTCGTTAGCACAGGCTTCTGCCAATTCATTAATTGTTATAGGTTCTTCGTCTGGTCCGATGTTAATTACTTCTCCAACAACATTGTCCTGAAACGCAAGTGCATTCAAACAATACAAACAATCATCAATGTAACTGAAACATCTTTGTTGTTCGCCATCTCCATATATGATTGGTTGCTTACCTTGTAACATTCTGTTTAACATGATCGACATAACGTTTCTAAATGGGTCATCGTATTTCTGTCTTGGGCCAACTATGTTATGTGGCACAGCAATTACATATTCAACTCCGTGTGTTTCACATAAATTTTTAAGAACGTCTTCTCCGGCTTTTTTTGCTATACCATAAGGATCTTGGGGGCGACATTCGTACGACTCCTTATAAGGAAGTTCATCATGATGTCCATATCTTGCCATGCTTGAACAGTACACGATACGTTTGACCTTGTTTCTTATTGCCGCTGTAATAGTTGTCACTGATGCTTCAAAGATATTCCTTGTTACCAGGACAGGAGAAAATACTGATAATCCTTCGTATGCAGTTGCGGCCGTATGGTAAACTATATCACAACCTTCCATGGCCTTTGTCATGTTCTCTAGATCACAGCAATCTATCTGATGAAACTCCACATCTTGTGGGACGTTATCTGTGTAACCACCTATCATGTTGTCATTACCAGCAACAGTATGACCTTGAGATAGCATTAAATCTGCTAGGTGTGAACCTAAGAATCCTGCGACACCTGTGATAAAAATTTTCATTTTCAGTATTTAATTTATGTTATGCACGGTAAAAAACTTTGTCAGGCCAATGATTAATTAAGACTTTGTAACCCAGCGATTCAATATGCTTTTCAATCTCGATATTATTACTGCCATATTTTTTTGTTGCGTTGTTTAATTCTATCATTAGATATTTTACATTTCCCAATGTTTTATTTGCTCCTTTAAGGACTTCCATTTCATATCCTTCAACATCAATTTTTATTAAATCTATATCATTTAATTTTAAACTATCAATAGTAATCATCGGTATGTGACCTTCGCCCAACACACGCTTACTTTGTGTAAAATTGTCTTCGGATAAAGAAATCATTTTTTCTTCTGCCCCTATGGCAAGTTGATGTGTTTCGACATCCTCAGGCACGTTTTTTGTTAGGCACTCATAATGTAATTTGTCAGGCTCAAATGCAATTACCCTGCCACAAAATTTATTCATTGCCATTGTCCATGTACCAACCCATGCCCCTATATCTAAGATATGGTTAAACTTTACATTATTTTTTTCGCAGTAATCAACAAATTTTAGTAGACATTTATTCTGTGTAAATGGTTGTCCAGACTTCCATTGCTCAATGTGTACATCATTCGATGGAACCCAAAAGTCGTTGACTTTTTCTATCATAGTAATCCTTTATCCATTAATATCTCCACTGCTTTTCCGTTGGCAATTTCTTCCGGAGTGAACTGTTGGTAAGCCAAACTGTAAAGCCAGTCCTCGCAACCAACAAAGTATGGATTCTCAATATCTGCAAGTTCTTGTCCTCCGACTTCTTTAGCAAAACTTTTTTCGTCACATATGACAGGTATTCCCATGCACTGTGCTTCAACCGCCGCTATCGAACAACTTGTTACAACTACCCAAGCATCTTTAAGATCCTCCGATAATGGAATAGTTGCTTCACTAGGACCTGATGTTCCTCTACCTCGTGGTTTATTACGTATTCTAATTGGCCTGTCTGTGTATCTTTTGATTTGTTCTACAATATCATTTGTCCAATTTGGTTTGTCTAGATAATCGTGTATACTGGCTGAACTAGGACACACTAAAATGTGACTACCTTTGAAGTCAGGTGCCTTAATTTTAATTCCGAATTTGTCGAATCTATCAGATTTACACATTTTGATATACGATGCATGAATACCATTTTTACAGATACGCCAATAGTGATTATCAGGTTTTAAATTACTGTTGTCGAATCTTCCAAAGTAAGGAGTATCTGTAAACCAAAACTGATGTTTACGTGCTTCAAGTTTTTTTATCATAGGCCTGTTGTTACCAACAAATCCCCAGAACATAGAATTGGCAACAGGTTCTGTCTCAGACTGATTGTCAAGCATTTGTGTTTGCTCAGGCCAAGACTTCTGTACTCCGTCAAAGACTTCGTATGCTTTACTTTTTTTATTATTAAATGGTGCGTAAATTGTTAGCATCTATAAATTCTTTAAGTTTTATTGCCCACTGCCTGTGTCCTTCTGCAGATGGATGGGGATCATTTTGACTCACAATTAAATTTTTGTCCGACACAAATTCTAGTTGACTTACTCCAGGACTGAAAAATCTATCCATGTTAAGTCCATTTCTGATGGTATTAAAATCTTCGGTCCCGTTGCCAAAATTATTTGGCAATGAATTGTACATCACGTATGGTATTTGCTTACGTTCAAAATAATTCTGTAAGTTAAAAACATTATCGAGAAAATTCATAGTCAGATTATTTTCAATATCCCATCCTTTATGGTTACGTATAAAACTTACATTATCGAGAGTTTTCCATGTTCTCCACGTAAGCTCTGTACCTGGAATGCGACCTTTCTTCCATCCGTCATCAGTTACGTAATCGTTTCTTATAGAACTGGACCATCCTATCACAGCAAAAATATCTTGGTCCATGTTTTGTTCACACCATACCTTAGTTGAAAAACCTATTCTTGTATTGCCCCTGCCGCCCATGGCCAAATTGACAAGTTCTAAATCATATTGTTCTGCCAGAATCTTTGTGGTAAAAGTTTCAACACCATCTTTGTTTCTTGGTGTTAGAAAACTACATCCATTTGATAATAATTTGCTCATGCTGTTTTTTCGTAGTATAATTATAGTGTAGTTATTCACAAAATGCAAACATGAAAAACATAGATTCAATCAATTACTTTTTAGATAAATTTGAAACTGTAGATCACGGTTACGATTACACAGTGCCTTATCATAAAGACATCAATCCAAATTTCAAAAGTTTACCAACTTTTGTTGCTGAATTTTATGATTGCAAAGTCCATAGTTGTCCTTTACTTGTGACCTATCAACAGAAATTAATCACAAACTACATATGGGGACTGACCGATCAACGTAGAAACAAACCTGAAAAGACACACAAACTATGGAAAGAATGGGGTGCCGAGGTACAAGCAGATCTTCCGCCAGTGACGCAACACTTCCATGAAAAATATCAATATGTGTGGTTACCTATCGACGAAGAAAGTGTAAACAACCCATGGCATATATGGATCGATGTTATATCAAAATTTAGATTAATGGAAAAAAGATGGTCAACTGATTTCACAAAATACTGCTATGTGTTAGCAAACGAGAGTGCGTATTTGAAAAAAGTTGTGCAAGAATTATTTCCTGAAATGAAAATACTTGTAATGCCAAAAAATGAAACATGGCGGTTTAAACATTTACTGGTGCCTAGTGCGAGTAACACGAAAGACGGAGTAATAACACCTCATCTAGCGCCATGGTTAAGACACTTTAAGGGTATTCATGGAGATCAAAATGAACCTTTTAGGAAAATTGTTGTACTGCGTCCAGGTGCAAAAACAAGACGACTACGTAACTCCGAAGAACTGTTACTGGCCTTAAAAGGTTGGGAAACTGTGGTTTTAGAAACAATGAGCATCAAAGAACAAATAAAAACATTTGCTGAGGCCACTCATATTGTTGCGGCCCATGGAGCAGGATTAGTTAACCTACTTTGGTGTAAACCTGGCACAAAAGTAATCGAAATACAAGATAGGAAAATGATTCATAAAAAAGTGTATCCAATACTTTCACATCACCTAGGACTTAAACATGAGTTATATCTTGCAGATACAGTACCGATACAATTGAAGAATGGAAAAAAACCACAAGGCATTAAAAGGTTAAGCGACCTAATTGATTTTCAGTTGGACGTCCCAGACTTACTTAAATATCTTGACTAAATGAAAATTAAACTTATTACATCTTATAAGCCAGGTACCTGGGAAACATTTGCAAAAAGAGGCATACATTCAATGGCCGAGCAATTTCCAAAGAATGTTGATATCTTCTTATATTGTGAGGAACGACAACCAGAGGATGTTCACAGTAGGATAAAATGCATCGACCTAATAAAAGCAGAGCCAAATTTATTTTCATTTAAAAACAAATATAAAGATGACCCCGTGGCAAATGGCAAAACTACGCCAATACCAAATGGAGTACGCAGATCAGACAAGGTACAAGGGCTAGATAAAAACAACGAGTCGTTTTTATGGGACGCTGTAAGATTTGCAAACAAAGTCTTTTGTGTAATCAATGCTGTGCGTAATTCTGATGGGTATGATTACGTAGTATGGCTAGATGCCGACACCTATACTTTTAGACCTGTACCTGAAGATTTCCTGCCACAACTATTGCCGAAAGAAACAATGTTAACATATTTAGGAAGAGAACATCCTACCCTGGGCGACGGAGGCGTGTATCCAGAATGTGGATTTGTTGGGTACAATCTTCGCCACCCTGAAATACAAAACTTTATTGGCGATTGGGAAAAACTCTATAACACAGGAGACGTATTCAAAATACTCGAATGGCACGATTCTTATGTATTCTGGCATCTGTCAAAAATATATAGAACAGAAAAAAATATATTGGTAAACGATATAGGATATTGGAAAGGCGTCAAAGGACACCATGTCTTTGTCAACAGTGAACTTGCATTATACATAGATCATTTTAAAGGCAAGCGAAAACGTAATCGAACATCTGCAAGAAATGATTTTCGAGCCAATCCTAATGCTCCTGTCAAACTAGATAATATTGATTATTGGAAAAAAGTTCCACCATCCTAAACAACCATAATTACATTAAATGAAAAAGATTGCTTTTGTTACCGGAATGACAGGACAGGACGGTCCTTACCTCGCTAAACATCTGCTAGACAAAGATTATAAAGTTTATGGACTGGTAAAAAGATACAGCAATCCAAATCTAACAAATTTAAATTATCTAGGGATCGACAACGATGTTGAGCTCATTACCGGAGACATCACAGACGATGCCAACATGAATCATCTTGTTAGAACAATCAGACCAAACGAATTCTACAATTTGGCCGCACAGAGTTTTGTCGGTGCCAGTTGGGAACTAAACAAACAGACAAGCGAAGTCAATGCAATGGGCGTCCTAAACATCTTAAATGCCATAGTAAATCAAAATCCACTAACAAGATTCTATCAAGCCAGCACCAGTGAGTTATATGGAAATGCAAACATCGAAGGGGTACAAGATGAAAATACACCTTTCCATCCACGTTCACCATATGGTGTTTCAAAACTCTACGCCTACTGGATGACTGTTAACTTCAGAGAAAGTTATAGCATACATGCTTCAAACGGAATACTTTTCAATCATGAATCACCTATTAGGGGAAAAGAATTTGTAACGAGAAAAGTCACAGACGGAGTTGCTAAAATTAAATTAGGATTAGCCAAAAAACTCACACTCGGAAATCTAGACGCAAAAAGAGATTGGGGATTCGCAGGTGACTTTGTTGAAGCCATGTACACAATGGTGCAACAGGAAGATCCTGGAGACTATGTAATATGCACAGGAGTGCAACATTCTATCAGAGAATTACTTACCCATGCTTTTAGAACTGCTGGTATAGAAGATTGGGAGCAATACGTCGAGTCCGATCCACGCTTCAAACGTCCAGCAGAAGTACATGCACTGCATGGTTCATATGCAAAGGCAAAAGAAAAATTAGGATGGGAACCTAAAACCGAATTCAAAGATATGGTTGCTTTGATGGTGAAAGAAGATATCAAGAGACTTACCCATGATATACGTTAGTGCAACCAACAGAAAACTCACAGAAAAATATGTGGACTGGGCAGTACAGGGCTTGCCTGGTGCAAAAAAACTTGAACCAATCGACATAATAAAAAAGACCGACTGCACAAAGGCTGTGATGTTTGGAGTGCTACGAGGAACACATCTAGTTTACAAATGGGCACAGAAAAACAAAATAGATTTATATTACATGGACAGGCCTTATTGGGGAGAAACAAGAAACGCTCCTTTTTTTACAAGAGTGGTGAAGAACAATCATCTCAAAAGTTGGCAGGAGAATAGGCCTCCTGATCGATTCAAAAATTCATTCCCATGGCCTATACATCCATGGAAAAAAGATGGTAAGAATATAATTGTTTGTCCTCCGACCAATGCAATACAAGAATTCTTTGGTGTACATAGTTGGCTCGATCGAACATTAAAAACATTAAAGGCAAACACTGATCGGCCTATCATAGTAAGAAATAAAGGTTACAACCCTATCATAGGTTATGATAAAAACGGAGGATACATGGTCACAGGAAAAGATGGTACTAAACCTAGCGGCCCAATTGACTGGAACGCCGCGTATGCGATTGTTACATATAATTCAAACATAACATTAGAAGCAACCACAAGAGGCATACCTTGTTTTACAGATACTCATAACGCATGTGCACCTATATCAGAAACTGATTTTACAAAAATAGAAACACCTAAATATGTTGAAAGGGAACCATTGTATCATTCAATGGCTTATGGACAATTCACAGCAGACGAAATCAAGAATGGATATGCATGGAGAATACTAGATGAAGGTTGAGATATTCAGAAGGACAGTAAAAGACAGACGTAGGGGAGCAAGTTATGATCTATTACGGTACATGGCCGAAGGTGTGAGAGCCTGTGGCGACCAACCGATTATGGTTAATGAAAACAAGACCGGAGAATGGACTAAAGATGAAATGGAGCCAACAGCACCAATCGGTTGCATGTTTGGCTACGGAGGCACCAATCAGATGCATCACACAAAAGGGCGTAGAAGAGATCTAGTGGAACGTGCAAAGAAAAAAGGAATAAAAATAATAACATTTGATGGCGGATTACTTTCTAGTTTCGGCAACGTACATGGACCAAACCACCATTGGCGTGTTTCTTTATTTTCTCCTATGAACAATGGTGATTTCTTATCGGATCAAAGTCCGCCCGATAGATGGAACGCAATGGTAAAAAGATTTAACATTAAGTCGGAACCTTGGAGGAAATCTAATAAAGAAGATCCGATCATGTTTGTACTGCAACCAAAAGATAATTGGAGTATGAATGAACTTGATCCAATCGATTGGTTTAACGGAGTTTACAAAAAAATTAGACCACTAACAAAAAGAAAATTTATTGTAAGGCCTCATCCTAATCATACAGTTGCTATTGAAAACCGTATAAAAGAATTTCCTAGTGACGTAGAAGTATACATAGGACAAAAATATTTCAAAGGTGACGAGAAAAAGCATTATAGATTTCATTTCCAAGAGGCAATAACTAATTTACATGCTGTTGTTACTCACAATTCTACTGCCGGCGTCGATTCCTGTGTTCGTGGAATCCCTACCTTTAATACCTCTGATCTTGCAATTTCTTGGCCTGTAGC
>MDTD01021349.1_pt1 | contig 13803 bp, 13 predicted proteins | sample 811221 | NCBI WGS metagenome assembly MDTD01 (sample SAMN05326646, study PRJNA326480) | marine metagenome | isolation source: seawater | place: Pacific Ocean: South West | collected 2011
ACCATCAGGAATAGGATTAGAAGCAGCTGGTATAATAGAAAAAATTGGAAAAAATGTTGGTGATTTTAAAGAAGGAGATAATGTTGCTTATGCTGCTGCACCGATAGGCTCATACTCTTCACATAGAATTTATCCTGTCAAAAGTTTAGTAAAGGTTCCAGATGGAATAGATCTTGAGATTGTTGCAACATTAATGACTAAAGGTCTAACAACTTTTTATCTATTACATAAAACATACGCTGTAAAACCTGGTCAAAAAATATTATTTCATGCTGCAGCGGGAGGAGTTGGCCAAATTTTTTGTCAATGGGCAAAAAGCTTAGGTTGTGATGTGATAGGAACTGTTGGTTCTGATGAAAAAATCGAAATTGCAAAAAAATTTGGTTGCACTCATGTAATTAATTACTCTAAAGACGATTTTCAGAAAAAAGTTATGGAAATAACCAATGAGGAGGGTTTGCCAGTTGTTTATGATGGTGTTGGAAAGGTAACAATGGAAAAATCTCTAGGGTGTTTAAAAATGAGGGGAACTTTTGTTTCTTTTGGAAATGCTTCAGGAAAACTTGACCCTATAGATGTAGGAAAGTTAATCGCACCAAAAGGACTATTTTTAACTCGTCCTAGTATTGCACACTACACTGCAACAAGAAAAGAATTGGACGAAGCGGCTGATAAACTTTTCGAAATGGTGAAAACACAAAAGATAAAAATTGATATTTTTAAAAAGTACGGCTTAAAGGATGCCGTAAATGCCCATAAAGATTTAGAGGGAAGAAAAATTATTGGACCCGCAATTATAGTTCCTAGTTAATCAATTTTTACATCCATATCTGACATATGTAGATTAAGGGCATTTGTAGATATTTGAATTTCTCTAATAAAAAATGCAATTGAAATTATCATTGATAAACAACAAGAACCAAAAATAACTCTTGCTACAAACAATTCATCTAAATAAAGGGCGAATACTGTTAACATATTAAACAAAAATCCAAAAGCAGCAAACATTATAGTCCACCTTAAAATAGAAATACGATTACTTAAGTTTAAAAATTGTTTTTGCCATTCAGGTGGAACATGTTTTTCATAAACATGTTCATCATGAAGCTCCCTGATTAATTTGCTTAGAGTATGAAATCTATTACTATATACCCCCATAAGTAAAGGAATAGCAGGAAACATTAAAGCTGTTACTGTATAATCGATGTTCATACGAATCAGTTTGATTATGAAACTACCGTTTGTTATTTACAAGTAAATTCTGATGGAAATAATTAATAACTTTATTGAACTAACAAGATTTAAAAGACCTATAGGATACATGTTGCTATTTTGGCCTTGTATTTGGGGTCTAGCTTTAGCTTTTGATTTTACAAACAATATTCAACTTTTTTTAAAATACAGTTTTTTATTTTTATTAGGATCAATACTCATGAGATCAGCAGGCTGTATTATAAACGACATTGTTGATAAAGATTTTGATGCTCGTGTTGAAAGAACAAAATTGAGACCAATTGCATCTGGAAAGATTTCAATTAAACTTAGTTTAATTTTTTCAGGTATACTTTGTATTATTGCATTTTTAGTTCTAATTCAATTTAACTTCTTTACAATTATCTTAGCTTTGCTTTCAATGCCTTTAGCATTTTCTTATCCATACATGAAAAGATTTACTTATTGGCCTCAGTTATTCTTAGGTATTACTTTCAATTATGGACTAATTCTTGGTTGGACTGCTATTTATAGTGAAGTTAACATAATTCCACTAATATTTTATTTTGGAGCCATATTTTGGACATTAGGTTACGACACTATATACGGATTTCAGGATATCAAAGACGATGAAATAATAGGAGTAAAATCTACATCAATAAAATTTAAAAAATACCCAAAATTATTTATATTTGCATGCTACTCGATATTTATAATCTCATTAATATACGTTGGATATAAAATGAATTTTTCAAACCTATATTTTTTTAGTTTAATTTTAATTATTTTGCATTTATTTATTTATCAACTTTTAAATCTGAATATAGGGTCAGAAAAAAATTGTTTAAAAATATTTAAATCAAATAACTTTTTAGGTTTTTTAATTTTTATAAATATTTTAATAGGAAAAATTGTATTATGATTTCAAATAAAGATATAATTATTAGACTTTATAATAGTTATACAAAACGTTTCGTTGGAAAAATAATTATTGCTATTTTTTTTTCTATAATAGTTGCTACATCTACTTCGGCTATTGCTTGGTTATTAGATCCAGCAATAAAAAAAATATTTGTTGAAAAAGATGAAAAGTTAATTTTAATAATTCCTTTCGCTATAATAATTTCCTTTGCTGCCAAAGGTATTTCTTTATACCTAGCTAAAGTCATAATGATAGAAATCGGTCAACAGATAAAAAAAGATGTTCAGAAAGATATGGTAACAAGTCTTATTAAGGCAGATACAAGTATTATAGACAGTAAGCACTCAGGAAAGTTTATTTCAAATTTAACTTTTGATACAACTCTAATTGTAAATTTAGTAAGTAATGCTCTATTAAGCCTTTTTAAAGATAGTTTAACTTTAGTTTTCTTATTATGCGTAATGTTTTATCAAAATTGGAAATTATCTATAATTGCAATGATAATGATACCCCTAGCATCAATAGCTGCTAAGACTTTAGGTAAAAGAATTGGCAAAGTAACAACCGAAACACAAATAAAATCAGAAGAACTTACCAAACATTTGATGGAAATATTTAAAAATCATAGGTTAATAAAAATTTTTCAAACAGAAAGTTTTGAAATAAATAGAATGGATACTTTTTTGAAAAACGTTTTGGAAAAAGGAAAAAAAATTGCAATTGTTTTTGTTAGAGCATCTCCGATAATGGAAATCTTAACTGGTGTAATGATAGCATTATTAATTTACTTCTCAGGAAAATTAATAATTAATGAGGAATTAGAGATTAATAATTTTTTCTCATTTTTGGCTGCTATGATGCTAGCTTATCAGCCTGTAAGAGCTTTAGCTACGTTAAATTTAAGTATAAATACCGGTTTATCAGCTGCTAAGAGAATATTGCCAATTATAGATATAAAAAATCAAATAGTTGAAAAAGAAAACAACATTAAATTTAAAATTAATAAAGGTGAAATAAGGTTTGAAAACTGCAGTTTTAAATATAACAAATCTGAAAATTTAATATTAGATAAGTTAAATATAAATTTAAGTGGAGGCAAAATGACAGCTCTAGTTGGCTATACTGGGGCGGGCAAATCCTCAATTTTAAATCTCATTCCTAGATTTTACGATTGCTATGAAGGGGACATTAAAATTGATAATCAATCCATATATTCTATTAAAATCAGTGATTTAAGGAAAAATATTTCCTTAGTTACTCAAGATGTAACTCTTTTTGATGACACAATAAAAAATAATATTTTATATGCAAACGTAAATGCAACGGAAGAAGAGTTATTTGAAGTTGCTAATAAATCATCAGTAAGTGAGTTTGTTGAAAACCTTCCACAAAAATTTGATACCGTAATCGGGGAAAATGGAATACGTTTATCTGGAGGTGAGAAACAGAGAATTTCAATTGCAAGAGCAATGTTAAAAAAGTCATCAATTATACTTTTAGATGAAGCAACATCATCTTTAGATGCTGAAACAGAAAGCAAAATACAAAAAGCTATGGAAATTTTAACTAAAAATAAAACTACACTTGTTATTGCACACAGGCTTTCTACTATTCTTAATGCTAATAAAATTTTTGTAATAGATAAAGGAAAAATAACTGATTCTGGCACTCATGAAGAGTTAATAAAAAATTCAGAAATCTATAAAAATTTTTACCAAAAGCAAGCTAATTAAAATTAATGTTATTGTTAATATACAGAATAATTATAAATTTTGTTTTTATTCTTTCTCCAATAATTATTTTATTTAGAATTTTAAAAAATAAAGAAGATAAAAAAAGGTTTGTTGAAAAATTATGTTTGTTTTCAAAAAAAAAATATAAAAAAAAGCTAATTTGGTTTCATGGAGCTAGCGTTGGAGAAATCTTAAGCATAATACCACTAGTTGAGCTCTTAGAAAAAAATAAAAATATTGATCAAATACTAATAACTTCATCTACATTAAGTTCATCTAGAATATTTGATCAATTTAAGTTCAAAAAAGCAATTCATCAATTTTTTCCCATAGATACAAATTTTTTTTCTAAAAGATTTATTAATTATTGGAAACCTGATCTAGCAGTTTTTATAGACTCTGAAATATGGCCTAATATTATGTTTAATTTAAAAAGAAAATCAATACCAGTATTACTTTTAAACGGTAGGATAACAAAAAAGTCTTTTAAAAGATGGAAGAGTTTAGGAGATTTTTCAAAAGAAATTTTTCAATGTTTTTATAAATGTTTGCCCTCTAATAAAGAAACTGCAAACTTTTTAAAGTATTTCGGAGTTAAACGCATAAAACCTGTGGGTAATTTAAAATTTGCTCAAAATAAATCAAAAAATATTTTGTTACCAAAAAATTTGAAAAAATTTATTTTAAAAAAAAGTGCGTGGTGTGCTTCAAGTACTCACAGAGGTGAGGAATTTATCTGTATTAAAACACATAAAATTTTAAAGAAAAAATATAAAAATTTTTTAACGATAGTTATTCCAAGGCATATAGATCGATGTGGAGAACTGATTGATTTGTTTAACAGCCATGATTTAAAAGTTCATTGTCATAGTTGGAAAAATAAAGAACCTAAAGAAATAGATATATACTTAGTAGATTCTTATGGAGAAACAGAGAAATTTTTTAATCTAACTAAAATAGTATTTATTGGTGGATCTCTAATTAATCATGGCGGACAAAATCCCTTAGAACCAGCAAGACATGGTTGTAAAGTTTTGCATGGTCCTCATGTTGATAATTTTAAAGATATTTATAATTTTTTAAACCGAATTAAAATATCAAAAAAAATTGGAAGTGAAAAAAGTTTAACAAAAAACATTGAAATACAATTAAAAAACAAAGAAACTACTAAATCAATCACAAAGAAAGTAAAAAACTTAGGTACTAAAATTTTAAATAGTGCAAATAAAGAAATTTTAAGCACAATAAAAAAATGAACATTAAAAAACCTAAATTTTGGGACAAAAAAAAACCAAACTTTATTGCATATTTATTATCGCCAATATCTAAACTTCTTCAAATATCTAAATCATTAAAAAAGGATAAGAATTTAAATTTCCCCGAAATTAAAACAGTTTGTATTGGCAATATTTATATTGGTGGAACAGGAAAAACACCACTATCTATCAAAATTAGTCAATTACTTTCCGAAAGGAATTTAAAAACTGCTGTAATTAAAAAATTTTATATTGATCAAAAAGATGAACTGATAGTTTTAAGTAAAAAAACAAGTCTGATAAGTAAAAAAACACGTGAAGAAGCTCTAAGAAGTGCTATAAAGCAAAATTTCAAATTTGCAATTTTAGATGATGGACTACAGGATAAATCTATAAACTATGATTTAAAAATTTGTTGCTTTAGCTCAAATAATTGGATTGGAAATGGGCTAACTATTCCAGCTGGTCCTTTACGCGAAGAAATTATTTCAATAAAAAATTTCGATATAATTTTTTTAAATGGCCCTGATTTGCAAAATAAAATTATTAAAAAAAAAATATCGGAAATAAACAGTGAGATTAAAATATTTCAAACAAATTATAAAATTAAAAATTTAAATAATTTTGACACCTCAAAAAATTATATTGTATTTTCTGGGATAGGGAACCCAGAAAATTTTGATTATACTTTAAAAGAAAATAATTTCAAAATAATAAAACATTTTTCATTTCCTGATCATTATAAATATAATAAATATGAAATAAATAATCTAAAAAAATTTGCTAATGATAAAAATCTTAAAATCGTGACTACTGAAAAAGATTACTTTAGGATAAATGAAAAACTAAGAGAAAACATAGATTATATTGAGATCGATTTAGAAATAGATGAGGAAAGCAAATTCTTAAGTCTGATTTTATAATATTATGAAAAAAATAAAATATCTAGTTGAATTTTTATTTATAAAATTATTTTTTTTTATTTTTAAAATTATTGGTTATAAAAATGCTTCAAGTTTAGGGGCAAAAATAGGATCGCTTTTTGGACCTATATTTAGATCAAAAAAAATGACCAAGAGAAATATTAAAAAATGTTTAAAAAATATAAATGATGAGGAGGCAAATCAATTAATAAAAAAAATGTGGGAAAACTATGGGAGAATATTCTCTGAATATATGTTTATTGAAAAATTTAGATCGAGAGAACTTGAAAAATATTTAAATATTAACGGTCGAACAATTTTGGAAGAAATTAAAAAAAAAGATAAACCAGTGATATTTGTATCTGGTCACTTTAATAATTTTGAACTGATGGCAATGCAATTAGAGTTGTTTGGAATTAAATTATCTACAATTTATAGGCCGCTTAATAATATTTTTTTGAATCGAACAATGGAACATTTAAGAAAAAATTTTATTTGTAAAAATCAAATTAAGAAAGGTTTAGGTGGTGTCAGAGAGGTTGTTAAAGCTTTTTCGAAAAATACATCTATTGCATTAATGATTGATCAAAGAGTTACTGAGGGAGAAAAATCATTATTGTTCGACATGCCTACTTATACAACTACTATACCAGCTCAATTAGTAAAAAAATACAATTGTCCAGTTGTACCTATTTATATTCAAAGAAAAAACGATATTTATTTTGATATAACAATTGAAAATCCAATTTATTTCAACGAAAAAGATAACATAAATAGTATAACGCTAAAGTTAAATACCTGGCTTCAAAGAAAAATTTTAATAAATCCAGAACAGTGGATTTGGACGCATAATAAGTGGAAATTGTAAAAAATCAAAAATTCTATCTTTTTTTAGATGCCTCAATGTAAGAAAAGTAGGGTTCTTGTAAATCGACATTCCAATAACTAAGTTTTTCAAGCTGTATTTTTTTTCCAGAAACGGCACAAATAACATGATCTCCAATTTCAATTATTTCGAAGCTATTTGGTAAATATTTCAATTTAGCTAATTTATTTTTCATTATTTAGTTGTATAAAATATATATGAACATTGGAATTATTGGAAGTGGTGGCAGAGAACATTCGTTATGCTATAAGCTTAATGAGTCTAAACTAGTTAATAAAATTTATTGTTTTCCCGGTAATGCTGGAACTGAAAAAATAGGTGAAAATATAGATATAGAGGTTTCAGACTTTAAAAAAATTAAAGAAGAGTGTCTAAAAAAAAAAATAAAATTATTAGTAGTTGGACCTGAACAACCTTTAGTTAATGGAATTGTAGAATATTTTTATGACACAAATATTAAAATTTTTGGTCCTAATAAAATTAGTTCACAACTAGAAGGTTCCAAAACTTTTACAAAAAAATTGTGCAAAAAATATAATATTCCAACATCTAATTTTGAAATTTTTAATAATGCAAAATCTGCCTTACATAGTCTTAAAGACAAAAAATATCCATTAGTCATTAAAGCTGACGGATTAGCTGCGGGAAAAGGTGTCTATATTTGCAAAAATGAAAATGAAGGGAATTCAGCAATAAAAGAAATATTTAATGGACGCTTCGGTAAGGCTGAATGTGTATTAATTGAAGAGTTTTTATCAGGAGAAGAAATGAGCTATTTTGTTATATGTGATGGATCGCATTATAAATTTTTTCAAACTGCACAAGATCATAAAAGGGTTGGTGAGAACGACACCGGAAAAAATACAGGAGGTATGGGGGCATACTCGCCATCGAGGCTTTATACAGCTGAATTAGATAAAAAAATTAATGAAAAAATAATTAAACCTACCTTAAAAGGCATAAAAGAACTTGGTACATTTTATGTTGGTTTTTTATATGTAGGATTAATGATCATTGATGATGAACCCTATCTTATTGAGTTTAATGTAAGAATGGGAGATCCAGAATGTCAAACAATCTTACCATTATTAGAAACAGATCTAGGAGAAATCATTCAAGCTTGTTGTGAGAAAAGATTATCAAGTTTGGAAATAAAATGGAAAAATAAAAAAAGTATATGCATTGTTTTATGTTCTAATGGATACCCAGACAAATACGATAAAAATGTTAATATTGATCAAATTAAAAATATTATACCAAAAAATGAGGAATTTATTTTTCATGCGGGTACAAAGATAGAGAGTGGTAAATACTTAGCTGATGGAGGTAGAGTGTTAAATATTGTTGCAGCGACAGATGAATTTTCAATTTCTAAAAATAAAATTATTAAAATTTTAGAAACTATAAATTGGGAAAAAGGTTTTTATAGGAAAGATATTGGTTATAAAGTTATTAATATATGAGAATTATAAGTGGTAAATATAAAAATAAAAAAATTTTTTTACCAACCGATAAATTAACAAGACCTTTAAAAGATGTTGTCAGAGAATCAATATTTAATATTATCGAACATTCAAACATCATTAAAAATAAAATTTTAAGTTCTACAGTACTAGATTTATACTCTGGATCTGGTTCTTTCGGTATTGAATGTTTATCAAGAGGTGCTTCAAAAGTCTTTTTCTGTGAGAGTTACTCACCAGCTTTTAAAATATTAAAAAAAAATTTAATTCAACTTGATTGTCTAAATAAATCTGAACTATTTAATATGACTGTTACAAATTTTATTAATCAATCAATAAATTCATATTTAAAATATGATTTTATTTTTTTAGATCCTCCTTATAAAGAAGAAAAAATAAATATATTATTTGAGCTTATATTTAAAAATAAAATTTTAAATAAAGATGGCGTATTAATATTACATAGGAATAAAAAAACTATAGATGAGTTTCCTAAGAAATTTAAAATTTTATCGCAAAGAGTATATGGATTATCCAAGATTTATTTTGGAAAATTCTAATTTTTTAAAATTTTATTTGTTTCTTTTTTTAAAAGTTCTACTGAAGGTTGATCAAATGGATTAACTTTGATTGACTCTCCTAGAAGGATTGTTTCTAACATAAAAAAAGTGAATAACTCTCCTAAAGATTCTTCAGATCGTCTTAAAACATTAAAGCTTCTAAATGGTATGTTCTTTTTTTTAAAGATATTCTCTGTTGCAACTTTCTGTGCATATTTTATCTGATATAGGTTTTTATTTTTTAAGTATTTATGAGTTGATAATAATTTCGAATTATTAATTTTTGTATTGTCGTGATCAACCACATTAAAAAAAGTAAAAAAGGAATTTTTTGGGCCATCAAGGTAAAGTTGCATCAGACTATGATTATCCTTAGGCATATTTGAAATTACCGGCAAAATACCTCTAGACTTTTTACCGAGACTTTCTGCAATCAATTGTTGGTACCATAAAAATAATTCTTGAGAAAGCTCATCATAATTTAATACTATGGAATTATATTTTTTGTTTTTTAGAAAGAAAATAGTTGAAGCGACACTATCAACAAGTGAATTTATAAAATTTTGATTTTTTATAAGATTTTTTAAATTTTTAAACTTTTGTGGTTTTAGACCCATCAAAATTGCTGGCAACATTCCAACTTCTGACAAAACCGAGTATCTTCCCCCAATATAATTTTCATGATCTATTATAAAACAACCTAATTTTTTTGCTAAATGTCTTATATAATTGTTATTATTTTCACATATAAATATATTATTTTTTCTTTCTTCCAACGTTGAAAAATTTGAAATAGTTTCCAAGGTATTCCCAGATTTTGAAATTATTATATTTAAAGTTTTTGTTTTTATTTTTTTTAAATTTTTTCTTGAATTTAAATTATCTAAAAAAAGAAATTTTTTTTTTATTTTTGGTTTCATAAATTGATAGATAGCCTTTACACCTAAGGAGGATCCTCCCATTCCAAATATATTATAATTATAATATTTCCGAAAATTTTTAACATTAAGACTGTTAAAATTATATTTATAATCTTTTGAAAAACTTTGAACTAATTTATTATTTAAGTGTCTATTTAAATTATTTAAAACCTTGGATCTAATTTTTTTTTTATTTTTAGAAGCTCCATATCCCACTAACCTTATATTTTTTGTGAGCATTAATTATTTGTAATTTGTTTTAAAACAAAATCCTCAGCTGAGTTATCTTTTTCAGACGGATTCTTTGAATTTTCTTCTTTTTTTAACAAATTTTCAATTTCCTCATCTATTTTTTCAGCTTGATTAGATATTTCATTTTTCTTTGTTGGCTCAGGTAATAAACCAAAATCTGGTGGTAATTGTAAGGGATTTTTTTTTTCAATTAAGAATTCATCACTATTATTATTTTTATTACCCGCAAGACCATCTTTTACTGATTGACAGGCATTAAGCAAAAGTAACAAGATAATTAAAAAAAAATATTTATTTTTCATTTATTTTTTCCTTGTTATTATAAAATAATTCAACAAAAATAAGGCATATAATTCCTAATGATATAAATATATCAGCAACATTAAAAATAAACCAATGAAAATCATTATAATTTAAATCTATAAAATCTGGAACTGCAGAATAATAAAAACGATCAAAGAGATTTCCAAGTGAACCGCCTAAAATAATAAAAAATAAATACCCTTTAAAATTATTAGATTTTATACCGAGGTATAAAATCACAAAATTAATTATGACTATCATTGAAGTGATTAAGTTATAGGTAAATTGCTTTCCAGAAGAAAATAAACCAAATCCAATTCCAGAATTCCAGATTAAAATGATATCTATAAAGTCATTTACGTATATATTTACTTGGCCATAATTTTCGGCAACATTTATCACATATATTTTTGAAATTCTATCTAAAGTAAAAATAACTAGAGTAATTAAAAAGTAATAAATAATTTTCTTATTATAATATTTTATCATTTAAAATTACTTATTGGATGTCTTTCACACTCAGTTTCGGAAATTTTCCAACATACATTACATTTTTTACCTTTTGCTTTTGAAGTTTTAACATCTATTTGATCTTTAATTTTTTCATCCAGCATAACGTTTGCCATGGAGGTAATACATATTTCTGAAAAATCATATTTTTTTGCTAGATCATATAATTCTTTATTTAGCTTAATATCAATAGCAGTTTCAAGGCTAGATCCTATTACCTTTGCTGCTCTTTTTTCTTCAATACTGATGTTTACACTATCTCTTATTCTGTTTATTTTGATCCAATTTTTATCGAGTTCCTCATTTTTCCATGATTTTGGAAATTCTGGAAATTTTTTCAAATGAATACTATTTTTTTTTTCATGGTTTAAAAGACTAAAAATTTCTTCTGTGGTAAATGATAAAATCGGTGCAAACCATCTCAATAAAACATCTAAGATTATATTTAATATTAAAATACAGCTTTGTCTTTTTTCCGATTCTTTTTTGTCACAGTACAAAGTGTCCTTTCTTATATCAAAATAGAATGAAGATAGGTCTACAGTGCAAAAGTTTAATAATTCTTTATACAAAACATGAAAATTATATTCCTTAAAATTTTTATTAAATTTTTCGTTTAAAACATATAATTTATGTAACATTAATTTTTCAAGTTCGGGAAGTTTACTTATGTCAATTTTGTTGTATTCCTGCTCTAAATAATTATCATTTATATTTCCCATTAAGTACCTAAATGTATTTCTAATTTTTCTGTATGCTTCAGCATGTTGCTCTAAAATAGAATAGTCTATTCTCAAATCTTCTGAATAATCAGATGCAGCAACCCATATTCTTAAAATGTCTGCTCCGTATTTTTTTAAAATATCCTCTGGAAAGATTTGATTTCCTAGGGATTTTGACATTTTAAAACCTTTTCCATCCATCACAAATCCATGAGATAAAATTTTTTCAAAAGGAGCTCTTCCTCTTGTTCCGCAAGACTCTAATAAAGATGAATGAAACCATCCTCTATGTTGATCTGACCCCTCTAGATACATTGATGCAGGCCATTTTAAATCTTTTCTTTTTTCTAAAACAAATGAATGTGTAGATCCGCTATCAAACCAAACTTCGACAATATCTTTTAGTTTAATGAAATCATCTGATTTATACTTGCTCCCTAAAAACTTTTGCGGGTCATCTGAAAACCAACAATCTGATCCTTCTTTTTCATAAATTTTTGCAATATTTTCAAAAACTTCCTCATCTACTAAAACCTTTTCATCTGATTTAGATATAAATATAGGTAATGGAACTCCCCAAACCCTTTGTCTAGAAACACACCAATCTGGTCTTGTTTCTATCATTGATCTCAATCTTTCCTTACCTTTTGCAGGATAAAATTCTGTATCATCAATTGCTTTTAAAGCCTTATCTCTTAACTTGTGGCTTTCCATAGAAATAAACCATTGAGGTGTAGCTCTGTGAACTAAGGGAGCTTTAGACCTCCATGAATGTGGGTATGAATGATTTAGTTTTCCATTGGATAATAAATTTTTTTCACTTTTAAGCTTTTCAATTATTATTGGATTCGCTTTAAAAATATGTATGCCTTCAAAATTTAAAACATGTTTTGTATATTTTCCATCATCATCAACTGTTTCAACAGCTTTAATATTATTATTTAAACATAAATTGAAATCGTCTGGTCCATGGCTTGGGGCACAGTGTACTATCCCTGAGCCTTGTTCAGTTGTAACAAAACTTGCTTCAAGCATTGGTATATCATTATCATACCCTAAATTCTTAAATGGGTGAGAACAAATCACTCCATCAAAGTCAGACCCTTTTATTTCACTTATAATTTTATAGTCTTTAATTTCACAATCCTCTATTACGCTTTTTAAAAGATCTTTTGCGACAACAATTTTTCTATTATTGAAATCATTATCGTCATTAATTTGTATTACGACATACTTTAAAGACTTGTTGTAAGCTAAAGCTTTATTTGCTGGTATTGTCCAAGGAGTAGTTGTCCAGATAATTATTTCAGTATTTAAAAGATCATTGATTTTTGATTTTTTGACTGGAAATGAAACGTAAATTGTATCTGATGTGTGATCCATATATTCGACCTCAGCATCAGCAAGAGCTGTTTTTTCTACTGTGGACCATAAAACTGGCTTATATCCTTTATATAGACTACCTTCTTTTAAAAATTTCCCTAACTCTCTTACGATTTGAGCTTCAGCATCATAGCTCATTGTAGAATAATAATTTTCCCAATCTCCAACAACTCCGAGTCTTTTGAATTGTTCTTTGTGAACTTTGATCCATTTATTAGCAAACTCTCTACACTCTTTTCTGAATTCAATGATGGGAACGTCATTCTTATTTTTTTTATTTTTTTTATATTTTTCTTCTATTTTCCATTCAATTGGCAAACCATGACAATCCCATCCAGGAACGTAGACTGAGTCCTTACCATCCATTTGATGAAATTTTGTAATTATATCTTTGAGAATTTTATTGAAAGCTGTTCCCATATGAATATTACCATTTGCATAAGGAGGCCCATCATGAAGAACAAACTTTTCTTTACCCTTATTATTTTCTCTTAACAGATTGTAAAGATCGATTTTATTCCAATGTTCAACAATCTTAGGTTCTTTTAATGGAAGATTTGCTTTCATTGAAAAAGCAGTTTTTGGAAGGTTTATTTGATCTTTGCTCATTTTAGTTTTTTAGCTACTTTTACATCTTTTTTTATCTGTTTTTTCAACTCTTCTATACCATTAAATTTTTTTTCACCTCTTATAAATTTTAAAAACTCAACATTTATTTTTTTATTATAAAGATTTTCTTTAAAATTAAAAATATTTAC
>MDTD01154819.1_pt1 | contig 13803 bp, 14 predicted proteins | sample 811221 | NCBI WGS metagenome assembly MDTD01 (sample SAMN05326646, study PRJNA326480) | marine metagenome | isolation source: seawater | place: Pacific Ocean: South West | collected 2011
TACAATAGTCATGATCTTGAAGACGGATTAAAATCGAATTTATTTGATTTAAACCATTTAACTAATATACCAGTGCTTAATAAAATTATATTAAAACATAAAAAAAAATTAAAAAGACATTCTATTGATTTAGTTATAAGACAAATTATTAGAGAAACAATAAATCAAATGGTAAGTGACGTTATTAGCACGACCAAAAAAAATATAAGATTATATAAGATAAAAAATTTAAACGATATCTATCGAACAAAAAAACAATTAGTAGCATTTTCTCAAGATATGCAAATATTTGATAAAAAAATTAAAAGTTTTTTAAAACAAAAAATGTATTTTCACAAAAAGGTTAAATTCAAAACAAATTATGGAAGAGAAATAATAATAAGATTATTTTCACAAATAAAAAAAAATCCAAAAAAATATATTAATATTAAGAAGTACAGTAATTCAAATATAGAACGAATTATTTGCGATTATATTGCTGGTATGACTGATAGATATGCAATAAATCTATATAATCAATTATAATGAATATTTTTGAGCACCATTTATCTGAAATTAGAAAAATAATTTTTTCTGAAAAAGACTCTCTTAAATTAGAAAATATTGACAATTTAAAGGGAGTAAATTTGGAAATACCTCCTGAACAATTTAACTTCGATTTATCGTGTAATATTGCAATGGTACTTGGAAAAAAAAATAAGATTAATCCAAAAACTTTAGCTTTAAAATTAAGAGATATTTTTTTGAATAAAATTCTAAATTTTTCAGATATTGAAGTAGCCGGGCCTGGTTTTTTAAACATAAAACTATCAAAATCTGCTTTATTAAAAAACATAAATGCAATTTTAAAAAATAATATTTATGGCTCTACTAAGAGTAATGAAACCTATAATATTGAATTCGTATCTGCTAACCCAACAGGTCCAATGCATGTAGGTCATTGCAGAGGAGCAATTTATGGAGATGTTCTCTCTAACTTGTTAATATTTAATGGAAACAAAGTAACCAAAGAATATTATGTAAATGATTATGGTGGTCAAATCAGAAATTTTGTTGAATCAGTTTATTTTAGAATTATAGAAATAAAAGATAAAAAAGAATTTCCAAAAAAAGAAAACTTGTACCCAGGGCTTTATATAAAAGATATTGCTGAAAAAATAATAAAAGAAAACACGAAATTTAACTTTGATAGTTTTGACAAGAATTTTGAATTTTTAAAGACAGAATCTCTAAAATACTCCATGGAATTAATTAAAAAGGATTTAAAACTTTTAGGCATCACTCATGATAATTTTTTTTCTGAGACAGAAATAGTAAATAAAGATTTAGTTAATAAAGCAGTAAAAAAACTTAAAGAAAAAAATTTTGTCGAGGAAGGTTTTTTGCAACCTCCAAAAGGTGAGCCAAATACAAACTGGAAAAAAATCAAAAGGTTAATTTTTAAATCAACATTATTCGGAGACGACACTGATAGGGCGCTCCAAAAAAATGATGGATCATGGACATATTTTGCTAATGATGTTGCGTATCACATGGATAAAGTAAATAGAAATTATGAAAATTTAATTAATATTCTTGGTGCAGATCACACTGGTTACACAAAAAGGATCATAGCTGCAGTTTCAGCTTTATCTGAAAATAAAATCAAACTTAATTGTAAGGTATGTCAATTAGTAAAACTTTATAAAAATGGCAAGCCCTACAAAATGTCAAAGCGAGCTGGAGAATTTATTTCAGCACAAGATCTTTTAAAAGAGGTGGAAAAAGATCAAATAAGATTTATGATGCTTTACAGAAGTAATGATGTTGAGTTGGATTTTGACTTCAACAAAGTAAAAGAAAAAACAAAAGATAACCCTGTATTTTATGTTCAATATGCTTACGCAAGAATCAATTCAATTCTAAGAACTTTGAGCCTAAAACTAAGAGAAAAAATTGAGTTAGATGAAAGTCATCTTAATTTTAATATGACTGAAGAAAGAATTATTAGAAAAGTGTTTGAGTGGCCAAAGATAATAGATTCTACTTCAAAAAAATTTGATTTACATAAAATCCCTTTTTATTTATATGAGCTTTCAACGTTATTTCACGCTTATTGGAGTAAGGGAAATGAAGACGATAATTATAAGTTTATTGAAAATGAAAATATTAAAAGAAGTGAAATTTTATTAGTAATCAATCTTGTAGCTTTAGTAATTCAAAATGGGATGAAAATTCTTGGAGTATCTTTACCTAACAAAATGTAATGATAAAAGTATTAAATATTTTTTTTCTGTTATTTATATTAATTTTTTTTTCAATTACGTATAGATATTACTCCTCCACCAAGAATATTGAAGTAAAGAATTTTAATAGAAATAATATAGATGACATTATTAATACCAAAATAAAAAATTTACCTATTTTAAATAATGACACAAATAGTGTTATTGAATTTAATGATGGTTTTTCAAATCAAATTAAAGATGATAAACCAAGAAGTTTTTGGAACCTGCTTAAATCCGAATGAAAATAAAAGCCATAATAATTAGTTTAAAAGGAAAACAGCTTAGTAATAAAGAAAAATTGCTTATATCAAAGGAAAAACCTTGGGGAGTTATTCTTTTTAAAAGAAACATTGTCTCTTTAACACAAACTATAAATTTAATAAAAGATATTAGAAAATTTGCTGGTAATAAAAAATTTCCTGTTTTAGTAGATGAAGAAGGAGCAACGGTTTCAAGAATTGCAAATATTGTAACAAATAATTTTAATTCAAATTTTTTTGGTAAATTGTACGAAATAGACAAAAGATTTGCTATTAACCTATATAAAAATTATTTAAAAGCTTTATGTTCTTTTTTAAGAAAAATAGGTTTTAATATAAATACAATTCCAGTTTTAGATGTTTTGAGAAAAAAAACTAATAAGATTATTGGAAATAGAAGTTTTTCTAATAATAAAGAAATTGTAAAATTATTTGGTAAAATTACTGTAAATGAATGTTCTAAACAAAAAATTGTTTCAGTAATAAAGCATATACCAGGTCATGGTTGCTCTAATATTGATAGCCATATTAATATGCCAAAAGTAAATTTAAATTTAAAAAAACTTAATAAAATAGACTTCTACCCATTTAAATCAAATTCAGCTAAATTAGCTATGACAGCTCACATACTTTATTCAAATATAGATTCAAAAAATGTTTCTACGTTTTCAAAAAAAATAATAAAAAATATAATTCGACATAAAATTGGTTTTAAAGGCATTATTATGTCTGATGATCTTTCCATGAAAGCTTTAAAATTTGATTTAATTACTAATGCAAAAAAAGCTCTAAAAGCAGGATGTAATTTGGTTTTATATTGCAAAGGAAATATAAAAGACAACTTTAAATTGATTAAATCAGTGCCGTATATAGATAAATTTACTGCAAAAAAAACATCGGAAATTTTCAAAATTTTAAGGTAAAATTATTTATGGAATCAAAAATCTCAAATCAAATATCCATTGATATTCCTAATTTTAAAGGACCTTTAGAAGTTCTTTTAGATCTAGCAAAATCACAAAAAGTAAATTTAGCTGATATTTCTATTACCAAATTGGCTGATCAATTTTTAGAATTTATTAAAAATAATAAAAATTTAAACTTAGAGACAGCATCAGAATTTTTATTAATGGCCACATGGCTGGCTTACCTAAAGTCTAAACTTCTACTTCCAGAGGATGAGGAAGATGATTTCAAAGCATTAGAAGTGGCAGAAAAATTAAAATTACAATTAAAAAAACTTGAACTAATAAGAATATTATCGGATCAGATGTTACAAAAAAAAAGATTAGGAGTGCATATATTCACCAGAGGAATTAAAGGAGGAATTAGATCAATAAATACTTCAGAGTACAACATTTCGTTATATGAACTACTTAAAACTTATGCCGTGATACAAATGCAAAAAACTTTTCAAAATATAAGTATTCCTAAGCTACCAGTTTTAACAACGGAGGAGGGAATTAATCAGATTAAAAAAAATTTAGATAAAATCAATAATTGGATTAATATTAATGAGCTGATACCAAAATATTATTTAAAAAATAAAATGAAAAAAACTGGGATTGCTGGAATTTTCTCTGCTAGTTTGGAACTTTCCAAAGAAGGTATAATAAAAGTTTCTCAGAGTAAAATCTTTGATAAATTGATGATAAAAAAATCTTAAAATGGGAAATAAAAAAAAGGGTAATATAATTAATTTTCCGTCTTCTCCGACCAAATTAGAAAGACAAGTGGAAGCAATTCTTTTTGCTGCGTCAGAACCATTAGATATTGAAACTATAGAAAAAAGAGTACAAACAAATAATGATATAAAAAAGATATTGGAAAATATTAAAGAAATTTATAAAAATAGGGGAATTAATTTAGTCTGTATTAAAAACAAGTGGTCCTTCAGAACTGCAGAGGATCTTTCAAAATTAATGGCTCTTCAAAAATCCACTCAGAAAAAATTATCTAAAGCGACTATTGAGACTTTGGCAATCATTGTTTACCATCAACCTGTCACTAGATCTGAGATTGAGGAGATAAGAGGTGTGTCATTTGCATCTAATACTTTGGAGATACTTCTTGAATTAAATTGGGTCAGACCAGCAGGTAGAAAGGAAGTGCCTGGTAAACCAATACAATACGCTACTACAGAAAATTTTTTAAATCATTTTAACATACAAAAATTGTCTGATTTACCAACTATTGATGAACTAGGTTCTGCAGGTTTAATAGATACATCTTCAATAGATACATCAATATTTGGAACTGGAAAGTTTTTCAAAGAACAATCAATCAAGGAAAAAAACAATATTTACGAAGATATTGATGAAGCGATAAAGAAAGCGCCAGAAGAAGAAAAATAAACATATTTATTTCAAACGATTTTTTGTATATAATTTAAGTATGGGAAATATAGGTTGGACAGGCATAATAATTATAGCAATATTAGTTGTTATTCTTTTCGGGAAAGGAAAAATTTCTAGTATTATGGGGGATCTAGCAAAAGGAATTAAAAGTTTCAAAAAAGGCATGTCTGATGACAACTCTTCAGAAAATAACAATTCAGACAATAATTCAGATAACTCTAATTCTGATAATAAATAAACCAATATGCCACAAATAGGTTGGTTAGAGATTTTAGCAGTAGTTATTATTGCAATATTAGTTTTAGGACCTAAAGAATTTCCTATTGCTCTAAAAAAGATTGGTTCTTATTTTGGTAAATTAAAAAATACTTTAAGTAGTTTTCAAAGAGAAGTTACGTCAGTAACAGATGATATTGATATTGAAAAAAATCTAAATAATCATAAAGAAAAAAATAAAGAAAATAATGAGCGAAAATAACTCTTTTGCAAGTCATTTTATTGAATTACGTTCAAGGCTGATTAAATCTTTAATATTTATTTTTGTAATTTTTATAATTTCATATACTTTTGCTGATCATATTTATGCGTTTTTAGTTAATCCATATGCCGAAGCAGTAAAAGATGATCCGTCATCAAGACGGCTTATTTTTACTGCATTACATGAAACTTTTATTACTTATTTAAAAGTTGCTTTTTTTTCTGCTGTTTTTCTGGGGAGTCCAGTTCTTTTAATTCAAATTTATAAGTTTATTGCTCCAGGTTTATATAAAAATGAAAAAAAAGCTTTATTACCATATCTAATTTCAACCCCTCTACTTTTTTTATTTGGAGGTATGCTAGTTTATTATTTAGTAATGCCTTTAGCTATTAAGTTTTTTTTATCTTTTGAGTCAATGGGTTCAAATACAAGTTTACCTATTCAATTAGAAGCAAAAGTTAATGAGTATTTGTCGTTAATAATGAGATTAATATTTGCGTTTGGAATAAGCTTTCAATTACCAATTTTACTAAATCTTTTAGCTAGAATAGGAGTTGTAAACTCTGAGTACTTAAAAAAGACAAGAAGATATGTCATTGTAATCATTTTTACCATAGCAGCAATATTGACACCACCAGATCCAATCACTCAAGTTGGTCTAGCAATACCGCTTCTATTACTTTATGAGTTGTCTATAATAACTGTTAGATTCACAGAAAAAAAAAACAATGAAAATTTAGAGGATGCATAATATTAAAGAATTAAGAAAAAATTTATTATTATTTAAAGAAAAATTATTAAATAGAAATACTTTATTTGATATAGAGGATTTTATTAAAAAAGACAATTTAAATAGAGATCTAATAAGTCAAAAAGAAAAATTAGAACAGGAAAAGAAAGCTTTATCTAAATCAAAAGATAAATCTAATTTTGAAAAATCAAAAAAAATTTCTGAAAAAATATCAATCTTAGTAAAAAAGCAGCTGGATAGCCAAAATGAATTAAATAAAATAATCTATTCTCTTCCTAATATTGCACTTAATGATGTACCAATAGGTAAAGATGATAAATCAAATGAATTAATTAAAAAATCAGGAATACTTAAAAAATTTTCTTTTAAAATTAAATCTCATGTAGAACTTGGTTCAAAAAATCACAATATAGATTTTGATACTTCCATAAAATTGTCGGGCTCAAGATTTGTTGTTTTAAAAGGAAAATATGCTTTACTCGAACGTGCATTAATTAATTTTATGTTAGATACTCATGTAAATGAGTTCGAGTATACAGAAATATCGCCTCCTTTAATTGTAAATGAAGATGTAATGTTTGGAACCGGACAGTTACCTAAATTCGAGGACGATCAGTTTGAAATTAAATTTGAAAAATCTGATCAGAGAAAATTTCTTATACCAACTGCCGAAGTAGTACTTACTAATCTTGTAAGAAAATCAGTCATCGAAGAAAATCAACTACCTAAAAGATATGTCGCTTCCACACCCTGTTTTAGGAAAGAAGCTGGTAGTTATGGAAAAGATACAAAAGGAATGATTAGGCAGCATCAGTTTTACAAAGTAGAGCTTGTTAGTATTGTCGATCCAGCTAAATGTAATGAGGAGCTTAATAGAATGCTAAGTTGCGCAGAAAAGATTTTAGAAAAACTTGAAATACCATACCAAATTCTTCTTCTTTCATCGGGCGATATGGGTTTTAGTGCTGAAAAAACTTATGATATTGAAGCTTGGATACCATCTGAAAATAAATATAGAGAGATATCAAGCTGTTCTTCTTGTGGTTCTTTTCAAGCCAGAAGAATGGGTGCAAAGTTTAAATCAAAAAATGTTACTGAGTTTGTGGGAACCTTAAATGGCTCAGGACTAGCTGTTGGTAGATTAATGATAGCACTTTTGGAGAATAATCAAAACGAGGATGGCTCTATTAATATTCCAACTGTCTTAAGAAAGTACATGAATAACTTAGACAAAATTTAGTTATAATTTACTTGTTAAAATAGATCTTTTCATATATTTCTCTTTTCATGAGTGGACAAGGATTTGCACAATTTATTCCCTTAATATTAATATTTATAATTTTTTACTTTTTTTTAATTAGGCCTCAACAAAAAAGAGTTAAAGATCATAAATTAATGGTAGAGTCTCTTAAGAGAGGGGATGAGGTAATTACATCAGGTGGAATTATTGGTATTGTTGATAGAGTAATGGAAGATGATCGAATAGAAGTTATAATTGGTGAAAACACTAAAGTACAGATAATAAGATCAACAATTACAAGTTTACTTAAAAAAGAAGAAGTAAAAAAATAAGTCCCATTTGTGTTAAATTTTTCAAAAATAAACGTTTTAATAATTTATCTTATTTTTGTAATTATTGCTTTCTTCTCATCATTAAATTTTCCTAATAATAAGATTATACAAAAAAAAATTAATCTTGGGTTAGATCTGCAAGGTGGATCGTATTTATTATTAGAAATCAACTCTGATAGCTTAATAGAGGAAAAAATTCAATCAAAAGTTATACCAATAAAGAAGTTTCTTAAAGAGAACGGTTTAACTTACGAAAATTTTAAAATTAAAAATAAGAGTCTTTCGCTTAATATAAATGATATAGATAAATTTGATTTATTATTTTTTTCCAAAAAAGATAATTTAGTAAATCCTTACATGGATAATTATAGATCTTTTGAATTAGATTATAAAAAAAATAATAATAATGAAATTTTGATTTCATTTTCGAAGTATGGTTTACTAACTATTAATAATTCTGCACTTAAACAATCAATCGAAATTGTTAGAAGAAGAATAGATGATGTAGGAACAAAAGAGCCCACCATTCTTCAAAGAGGTGAAAAAAGAATTTTAGTTGAATTACCAGGTTTGAAAGATCCTGATAGAATAAAATCTTTATTAGGTAAAACTGCACAATTAAATTTTAGGTTAGTTTCCGACAATAAAGAATTTGGATCTGATGAACTAATTTCTGAAAATGGAGAAAAATTATTTGTCAGCAAAAGAATTATAATGAGTGGTGAAAATTTAATAGACGCCCAGCCAAATATACAAAATCAAAATAATGAACCAACTGTCTCTTTTACTTTAGATAGAATTGGAGCACAAAAATTTGGAAGAGCTACCACTGATAATGTCGGAAAACGATTAGCAATTGTTCTTGATGGAGAAATAGTAAGCGCTCCAAATATTAATGAGCCAATTACAGCTGGAAACGGAATGATATCTGGTAATTTTACTTTTCAAGAAGCTACAGATCTAGCACTTCTTCTTCGTTCTGGAGCTCTTCCAACTCCATTATTAGTAGTTGAAGAAAGAACAGTTGGACCTGATTTAGGTGAAGACTCAATCAAATCAGGAATTAAATCTTTATTAATAGGATTTGTTTTAGTTATTTTATTTATGTTTTATAAATATAAAATTTTTGGATTGGTAGCTAACATAGCATTGATTGCAAACTTACTTATGTTAATTGGAATATTGACTATTTTAGAGGCTACTTTAACTTTACCAGGTATAGCTGGAATCATTTTAACAGTGGGAATGGCTGTTGATGCAAATGTTTTGATATTTGAGAGGATTAGAGAGGAGTTAAAAACAGAAAAATCAATAATTCATGCTTTTGACAGCGGTTATTCAAGAGCAAAAATTACAGTATTAGATGCCAATATCACAACATTAATTGCTGCTGTAATATTATTTGCATTTGGATCTGGTCCAGTAAAAGGTTTCGCTATTACTCTGGGAATTGGAATAATAACGACATTATTTACTGCATACTTTATGGCAAGACACCTTACATCATTGATCGTCTTAAATAATAAAAATAAAGAGATTAAAATTTAATGACTGAATATAATTTTTCATCTAAATTTAGGTTAGCTAATATATTTTCTGTATTAGTTTTTACAGCAAGTATTATTTTAATAAGTTTTAAAGGATTAAATTATGGAATTGATTTTAAAGGAGGAACTCTCATTGAAGTTAGATCTAATAACACGGAGGTTTCATTAATTCGAAACGTTCTTAATAGTATGAATTTGGGGGACGTAAATGTAAAAAATTTTGGTAACGAGGGAGATTACTTAATAAAAGTTGAGGAACAAGGCGACAATGACAAGCTCATACCAATTATAAAAAAAAAACTTTCAGAAAGTCTAAATTCTGATGTCAACTTTAGACGAGTAGAAAATGTAGGCCCCAAGGTAAGTTCAGAGCTTTTAAAATCTGGTATAATAGCTATTTCTCTATCACTTGCTGCAATGCTTTTTTATATTTGGGTAAGGTTTGAGTGGCAGTTTAGTATTGGGTCTATAATAGCTTTATTTCATGATGTTGTAATAACACTTGGAATTTTTTCCCTACTTTCATTAGAAATTAATCTTTCAATTATTGCTGCTGTTCTAACAATTGTAGGATATTCTATGAACGACACTGTAGTGATATACGATAGAATTAGAGAAAATTTGGGAAAATATCATAAACTGGACATCAACAATATCGCAAATTTATCAATTAATGAAACTCTAGCTCGTACAATTATTACTTCCGTAACAACTTTACTCGCATTATTTTCTATTTTTATTCTAGGAGGTGAAATCTTAAGAGGCTTTTCTTTTGCAATGATACTAGGTGTCTTTATTGGAACTTACTCATCTATATTTGTAGCATCTCCGATATTAAAGTTTTTTAAGGTTAGTTATAAAACTCTTGAAAAAGAAGAGGAACGAGTAGTACCTTAAATTAGTACAAGTTCTGAGCTGCTACCATTGATAGCAACATTGGTAAGGAGAGAAGAGTGTTAGTTCTTGAAAATAACATTGCGGTTTTAGCTGACATTGCTTTGTCTTCAGGAGAACATTCAACTATTCCAAGCGCTTTTTTTTGATTTGGCCAGATAACGAACCAAACATTATAGGCCATTATTAAACCTAGCCACATTCCAATACCTATTGCAGTATTTTTTCCACCAGACCCGTCTAACCCAAGTATCATTGCGCTATGAACATACCCGTTAATCCAAGCCAATATTAATCCAGAAAGAACAGTGATAGCTGCAGCCCATCTAAAGTAAAATAGAGCCGTAGGAGCAATAACTTTACCTATAGCAGGTTTTTGTTCATCTGGAATTTTGGGCATGCTAGGTATCTGAACGAAATTGAAATACCACAACAAACCAATCCACATAATCGCAACAGTTACATGTAGAAATCTGAATAGCCAACTCCAAAAGAGAGTGTCAAACGCAAATCCATCACCAAAAAAATGCAATCCTAAAAACAACAAGATTGCAATACCCAGGGAGAGATGAACTGTTTTTGAGAGAGACTGTAATATACTAGCCATGATTCATTTATAACATAAAATTTGTTATTAGGCCGTTTTTTTCATCGGTTTTTCACCTATAATTTCTTTAATAAATTTACCTGTATAACTTTCTTTTACAGTTGCAACTCTTTCAGGTGTTCCCTCAGCAATAATCTTTCCACCATTTACACCGCCTTCAGGTCCCATATCAATTATGTGATCTGCAGTTTTTATAACGTCAAGATTGTGTTCGATTACTACCACAGTATTTCCAGTATTTGCAAAAGCTTGAAGAATTTCTAATAATTTTTTTATATCATGAGAGTGTAAACCAGTAGTTGGTTCATCTAAAATATATAAAGTTCTTCCCGTAGGCCTTTTTGATAACTCTTTAGCAAGCTTAATTCTTTGGGCTTCTCCTCCTGATAGCGTCGTTGCCTGCTGGCCTATTTTCATATACCCAAGACCAACATGTTTTAGGGTTACTAACTTAGATCTTATATTTTGTATATTTTCAAAAAATTCACAACCTTCATCAACAGTCATATCTAAAACATCAGCAATATTTTTATTTTTAAATCTAATTTCCAAAGTTTCTCTGTTATATCTTGCCCCTTTACATGTATCACAGGGTATAAAGACATCAGGTAAAAAATGCATTTCATAAGTAATCACACCATCTCCTTCGCAGGTTTCACATCTTCCGCCTTTTACATTAAAAGAATATCTTCCAACCTTATATCCTCTTGCTTTTGATTCTGGCAAACCTGCAAACCACTCTCTTATAGGACCAAAAGCTCCAGTATAAGTTGCTGGGTTAGACCTAGGAGTTCTTCCTATTGGAGACTGATCAATATCAATTATTTTATCGATTAATTCTGTTCCTTTAAAGCCCGTAAAAGCTTTTGGAACTTTACGGCTCTTATTTTTATTTAGCATTAAGTTAAATGCATTGTATAAAGTATGTAAAATTAAAGTAGATTTACCACTACCAGAAACTCCCGTTACACAAGTAAAGGTTCCAACTGGAATTTTTAAATTTACTTTTTTTAAATTATTGCCACTTGCACCACTAATCTCAATAAACCTTCCATTTTTTGCTAATCTTCTTTTTTTTGGTACAGGTATAAATTTTTTTCCAGAAAGATAATCACCAGTAATACTTTTTTGATTAGCAATTATTTCTTTAACAGTTCCATTACCTACTATTTGTCCTCCATTTAATCCTGCCTCTGGACCAATATCAATAATATGATCTGAGTTTTCCATAGTTTCAATGTCATGCTCAACTACAATCACTGTATTACCAAGATCTCTCAATTTTTTTAGAGCTTTAATCAATTTTTTATTATCTCTTTGATGTAAACCAATTGATGGTTCGTCTAAAACATATAAAACGCCAGTAAGTCCTGATCCAATCTGAGAGGCTAATCTGATTCTTTGAGCTTCACCTCCAGATAAAGTTCCTGACTCTCTTGATAAGGTTAAATAATTTAGACCAACGTTTAAAAGAAAATTTAGTCTTTCATTAATTTCTTTTAAGATATGTTGGGCAATCTTATTTTCACGTTCAGTCAATACTGTTTGTAAATTTTCAAACCATTTTTGAGCGTCATCAATTGATTTTTCTGTTACTTCACTAATATTTAAAGAATTTATTTTTACACAAAGAGCCTCATCTTTAAGCCTCATTCCTTTGCATTTTTCACAATCTGTTTCACTTTGATATTGAGAAATTTCATCTCTTTTCCATTCACTATCAGTTTCTAAGTAACGTCTTTCGAGGTTATTAACAACACCTTCAAAAGTTTTCTTAGTAGTATAAGCTTCATATCCATCATCATAAGAAAATTTGATTTCCTCTTCATCTGACCCGTATAAAATTATATCTTGAATTTTTTTCGAAATTTTTCTCCAAGGATCAGACATTGAAATTTTGTAATGTTTAGCAATAGAAGCTAAAGTTTGTGCGTAATATAAGGAAGTAGATTTAGCCCAAGGTTCAATCACACCATCTTGAAGACTTTTCTTGGGATCCGAAACAACCAAATTTGGGTCTACATTTAGATTGTGTCCAATTCCTTCACACTCTTCGCATGCACCATATGGAGAATTAAAAGAAAAAAGTCTAGGTTCAATTTCTTCAATTGTAAAGCCACTCTCTGGACATGAAAATTTAGATGAAAAAGTTATAGTTTCGCGTTTTCTAAATTTTTTAGGCAAGGTTTCATTTTCATACTCTACAACTAGTAAGCCATTAGATAGATTTACCGCTGTTTCAACGCTGTCCGCTAACCTATTTCCTAAATTGGAGTTCAGAATAACTCTATCAACAATTATTGAAATTTCATGTTTAAGTTTTTTATTTAAATTTGGAAACTCATCAATATTTAGATATTTTCCGTCTACTTTTATTTTAGTAAAACCTCTTTTTTTATAGTTCAGAATTTCTTTCCTATACTCTCCCTTTCTTCCTCTAACTATTGGAGCAAGAAGATAAATAGTATTATCTTTAGGAAGTTTTTTAATTTTATCAACCATTTCACTTATTGATTGAGATACAATAGGTTTACCAGTAAATGGTGAGTATGGAATTCCAACTCGAGCAAATAAAACTCTCATGTAGTCATAAATTTCAGTGACAGTAGCTACTGTTGATCTTGGGTTTTTTGAGGTATTTTTTTGTTCAATAGATATAGCTGGACTTAAACCCTCTATAAAATCCACTTTAGGTTTTTTCATCTTATCTAGAAACTGTCTGGCATAGGAAGAAAGACTTTCAACATATCTTCTTTGACCCTCGGCATAAATTGTATCAAAAGCTAAAGACGATTTTCCTGATCCAGAGAGACCAGTAATTACAACTAACTTCTCTTTTGGAATTTCAAGAGAAACATTTTTTAAATTGTGCTCTTTAGCGCCTTTTACAACGATTTTTTTCAACATATTTATTACCTTAAATAATAATCACCTTATATTTGTTAATCAAATATGATATAAAATTTCTCTAAAATAAATAACCTAAATTTATTCAAAAATAATATGGCAGGAAGTTTAAATAAAGTACAATTAATAGGTCGTTTAGGCGCAGATCCTGAAATAAAGCAGA
>MDTD01004889.1_pt1 | contig 13802 bp, 12 predicted proteins | sample 811221 | NCBI WGS metagenome assembly MDTD01 (sample SAMN05326646, study PRJNA326480) | marine metagenome | isolation source: seawater | place: Pacific Ocean: South West | collected 2011
GTGACTTAAAAACAAATAAACAAATCAAAGATACAAATCAAATTAATCTAAAAAAAATTCAAAAAATTATTAAGTTACCTAATGCGCTTGATGAGGCAAAAAAATATTTTGACAATGAAAATAATAAGAAAAACTAATCACAATTTTGCACTTTTATCTAGTGAAGCCAGCAAAATCCCCAGAGGAAAGTAATAAATAATATTTAACCAATTATTATAAAAATCACCAGTTGGTACCAATGGCCACAAAGTTATTACAAAACAAGAAATTATAGCCAACTGAAAATCAGAAAACAAAGTTTTTTGAAATATAAACTTTAAAATAAAATGTTTAATTGAAAAATAAATCAAAACAAAAAAAGGAATTATCAAAGTTAAAATTCCTAATAAACCACTCTCAGCTAAAATTTGCACATAATTGTTATGTGGATGAGTAGTGCATGACTCAAAAGAGATTTTATATTCTTCTAAGTGGCAGTTTGCTCTAAACATTCTAGGACCTATTCCTGTGATCTTATTATCTAAAAACATTTTATATGCTGATATGTAATGATTTGTATGTTCTTGTGAAAAAACGTACTTCTTATCATCTGAACCTAATTGTTTTATGGTCTGATCTACTATTCTTTCTTTATAGCTAGAGTTAATACCAGTAATTATAAAAATGATAAATAAAGCAAAAGATAAAGAGATAAGTCTTAATAATTTAAAATTTTTCATCATAATTATTAAAAATAAAGCTGAAAGATTAATATAAAAAAAGGCAGCTCTCTCTCCAGATAAAAAAGTTAAAACTTCTACGCTACTCAATAATAAAAATATTAAAAATAAATTAATTTTTTTATTAAAAAAAGTTTTAAAATTTAAAATACATAATGCAAAAAAAATAGGAAAAATCCTCGATAAATAACTTCCTAAAATTAATTCATCTTTAAAAAAACTGCTAATCCTAGTGCCAATTTTATCCCAACCTAAAATATTTTGATCAAAGTAAAATTGATAGAAACCATCTAATATTAAAATTAACATGCAAACTATAATAGATTTTAATAAACTTGAAAGCACATTTGGTTTAACTTTAATCAAATACCAAAAAGCAAGAGAAAATAAAAAATACCTAAAATATACTATACTTATTTTCAAAGATTGTATTGGGTCGCTAGATAAAAAAGAAGTTAGATTTAAAATTAAATAAAAAATTAAAAAAAATTTAGTAAATTTGGATTTATAATATAAACTTAAATTATTTTTAATCGAAAGATAAATAAATATTATTGTAATTATAGTAATTGATAAATCAGGTATAAAAGGTCCAGTTATAAGCGAAAATGGTAAAAGAATAATTAAAAAATAAATTAAATTTATAAAAATTTTATCATTTTCGTGCACACTAGTATTTGCTGTCATATTAAATATCTATATCACTTAAAAGTTTAGTTCACGAAATATTTTTATTATAGAAATTGTTAATATTTTAAGTTATGTATCAGATAAAAATTAATGAAAAAAAATATAAACTCAGACCACTCTCTATCTATATTTGATATTTTAGAAATCTCCTTCAAAAATATTGTTAAAATAATACTAATAACTCTTGGTATATTTTTAATATTATTTTTATTGAATAATAATTTAAATAAACAAACAACGCATTACTCTGGATCAATAAAAATTTTTCCTAATGAAAACACCTACTTTTTAAATGAGGTTAATCGGTTCTCTGGTATTAGGAATGAAAAAAGAAGAGTATTTTTTACACAAGAGGAAGAAAATACTAATTTACAAAATAATCATAGCGAGAGTACAATTAAAAACACTGATTATTTGACGCCTACTAGATTAGTTTGGGATTTTTCTGATGTAGTTCAAAAAAAATTTTTAGCAAATAAAAATATTTCTCAAGTAGAAATAAAATCGATTAATCATGATTATTTTGAAAATCATTTATCTTATTTAACAATAAACTTTAAATTTAGTAATTATAATAATGAGAAACTTAATCAAGTTAATAATTTATTAGATCTCTCTATTCAAGAAACTAAAAATAAAATGATAAAATTCATAGAAAATTTATTGAATGAATTGTTAATTTTATATGATTTAGAAAACAAAGAAACATTAAGAAAATTATCTAATTTACAGACACTTTTAGAAAATAAAGATTCTCAGCCTGAATTACCTGAGAACATATCAAATGATACAATTGTAATAGTAAATGGTGAAAGAGCAAACTATCAGAAAGAATTTAATCAACTAGGTGATTATTGTTTAAATAAAGAAGATTTAGAAATTTTAGAAACTTGTTCAGATTTATTAATCAAATCACAAAAAGATAATTTAATTTATGTTGAAAATGAGGTTAATAAAATAAAAAAAGTTTTAGAATTAAATGCATTCTCGCCAGTAAAATTTTTGACGGAAGAAAATAGAATAAAAATACGAAAATCTGTTAATGAAAAATACACTTATGTTTCTTTATTAATTGTCTCAGTATTTTTATCTTTGTTCTATGTAATAATTTCTGAACTTTATAAAGAAAATAGAAAAAAAATTAAAAAAATCTAGCTATTTTTCTTTAAATCTAGAATATATAAAAGAGATAAGTTTCGTCATATCAATTAAAAAAGAGAGAAATAAAATTTTAAAAAGATTTAATGGAAATAAAAATTTGATATTAACATTTTTTTTATTGGAAGATAAATACCCCTTAAAAAAAAATAAGTTACTAATAAAAATGAACTAGTCATTTTTGTGACATGAGGAATATAATAAAGATCTTCCTCATAACCATCCTGACCCCAGCTGGTAAATAATGGATTCCAATTAAAGGCTAATAAGACTGCAAAAAAAGATAGTGTTAAAAAATAAAATTCTCTATTGTTATTCAAATAAGATAATCTTCTTGAAAAGCTATAATTTCTGAACCATTTTTTAATGATAGATAAATATGAAGCACCTAATAAATTCTGATACAAAATTAAATTATTGTTTTTACATGTTTTTATTTTATGCAATTGAACTCTATAAATCCATTCAGCATCCTCACCTGCACGTATTTGTTCCAAAAAAAGACCAACAACACTAAATGTTTTTTTAAGAATTATTGAACCAGGTAAAGTTTGTAATGGTTTTTCCCCATAAGTTGAAGCTCTAATTATTTTATCCTTATCAGTATTAGCTAAATAATGTGTATTGCCCCAACAAATAAAACACTTTTTATTTCTTTTAAGTTTTTTATAACCGCTCTGTAACCAATTTTTTGATGCATACGTGCCAATATCTAAAAAACAGACAATATCATAACTTGAATCAGCTATACCAATATTTCTAGCAGCCCCTGGATAAAAGTTTGGATAGTGATGAAGCTTTAATTTTATTTTTTTATGAAAATAACTTGCAAGCCTTGTGATCTTAATTCTATTTTTATTAGTATTAATTAAAATAATTTCTTTTGGCAAGCAAGTCCAAGTTTTTAAATTTTTAAAAAATAAATTTAAAATTTTTTCTGAACAATTTAGTGGAACAACAAGTGATATATTTAATATTTTCATGTCTAAATCATTTCTTTATAAATTTTAATATGTGTTTCAACAATACGATTAATATCAAAATTTTTTACAGCATAATGTCTAGCATTAATGCCCATTTGTTTAATTTTAAATTTATTACTTAATAAATTTTGAATTTCTTTTGCCAATTTTCTTGAATTTTTAACGGGTATCAAAATACCTGTATAATTATGAACGACAGCATCTTTGCATCCTGGAACATTTGTTGTTATTGATGGTCTTCCACATGCTGCTGCTTCCATCAAAACTTTAGGAAAACCCTCTCTGTATGAAGGTAAAACTATTACCGTAGCTAAAGATAGTATACTTGACATTTTTTCTTTATGCCCCCAATACTCTATAATATTCTCTTCTTCCCATTTTCTTATTAAATCAATTTTTATACCTGAGGGATTATTCTTATCGATATCACCAACTAAAACAAAGCGAGCATCTGTTTCTTTTTTTTTTAATATTCTCACTGCCTCTATAAATTCAAAAATACCTTTATGGGCCAACATTCTTGATGGAAACATTATAATAGGATCTTTAAAATTAAATTTTTTTGGTTTAAATTGTTTAAGAGATACTCCTGATCCTGGTACTAATACGCAATTTGATTTTTTTAAATTTGTATTCTTAAGAATGTAATTAAGATCACTGTTATTTTGAAATATAACTTTATATTTTTTTTGGTTTAGAGCAATACTATATAAATGTGTAAGTAAATTAAATTTTACTTTTGAAAATATAGTTTCCTTTACAAAAGCAGAACCAAGTCCTGTAATTGAAAAAACTTTAGAAATTGTGGGAAATAATCTTGATATCACCCCTCCAATCAATACTGGTTTAATACTTATAAAATGAATAACATCTGGTTTAACTTTAAATATAATTTTAAAAATATGTAGCATAGTAATTAAATTCGACATAAGACCAAAACTACTTCTGTCTATATTTAATCCATGAACTAAGATATTTTTTTTTTTAAAAATTCTTTTATCTAAATCAAATTTAGTAGCAAGATGAACTTTAAATAAAGACTTAGCTTTAAGTGCTATATCTTTTCTGTGGGAAAGAAAAAATTTATCAATATTGACTATGTATAATATTTTCTTTCTCATTAACCTATTTTGTTTGTTTAGAATTAAAAAAAGTTAAAATTAATAGGACACCTAAAGTTGGAACATGATGCCTAACTGCTGTTCCCCAATTGTTTGTTCCTAGTGCCCAGGTAGTTTCTGCTGCAAATAATACCAAAAAAAACGACATGTAAAATTTATAATACTTGTGTTCAATATTAAATATTTTTATAATTATGAATAATATTAAAATTAGCCTTAAAATATTTTCTGTAAAAAGAAACAAGTCAAAGATTGTTTCTTGTCTGTTTGGGGTTGGTTGCAACATATAATTATAAGTCGCTTTATAAAAATAGCTAAGTAAGTCTTCAAAGTTATACAAAAATAATTCCTCTATCTGGTAACTTGCTCTAGATACAGTCATGTTGTTCATATGAGAAGATATGATTGAATAAATAGAAAAGTAATTTAACGGTATTTTTTGGTAAAAATAATTTTCTAAAATATCAAAATTAAAAAAAATAAGCGAAGCTATAATGGTACTAAATAAAATTAAATATTTATAATTTTTCTTTCCTATAGAAATAATTAAAAATAATAAATAAACTATAAAAAATACAATTGACCATATTACAAACATTTTATGCAACAAAGGAAGTACAATTATTGATAGAAAAAATACAAGTTTATATTTTGGCTTATTTTCCAAATAAATTTTCAAAAAAGCAAAAATTGCTAGGTTTATAAATAATAATTGAAAAGGTTCACGTAATGTAACACTTGTATACAAGACTGCTGATGGCCAAAAAGAATAGAAAAATAATATCAATTTTTTACTAAAATCATCAAATTTAAAAATTCTTATAATTTTAATTACTAAAATTAAAGAAATTACCCAACCTAAAATTGAAACAAGAGAGCCAAAAAAAATAGTATCAAATGTATATTTATATATTAGTCCTAAAACTGTTGAATATAGCCACCCTGTTCTAAAATCCATATTAGATAAATCTTGTGAAATTAATACTGCAACTTCGTGAAACTTTATTGCATCATATTCGAGACCTGGAAAAGGTCCATAAAAAGAATTAATAAACGCAAAAACAACTCTAAAAATAATTCCCCAAAAAATTATGTACATTTTACTTTTTAATACCCACTGCGCACCAAAATGGCTCTTTTGTCGAAAATTTGACATTAACAAGATTGGCCCTTTCCATCATTTGTTTTATTTCAGATTGTGAAAATCTTTTTTCTAATATTGTTCCAAATCTATCTCTTGAGTCTGTTCTCATAGTATAAAAAGATTGATTTTTATAAAATGATAGTGGAACCTTTTTTGTATTAATTTTAAATTTTTCTAAAATTTTACAAACTCTTGCAATAGGAAAATAAACTAAACATGCAATTAAGTCTGTAGTTAAAACTTTTAATTTGGGGGGTAAATGACAAATAAATTTTCTAAAAATATCTGTTATTTTCCATATCCAATAGAACCACCAAGGGCGATTATCAAATGAATAGTACAAATATAAAAGTAATGGAGCTCCTTTTTTTAAAAGCTTACTACAAGATTTGATTGCTTCCTGGGTATCTGGAACATGATGCAAAACACCAAGTGAATATCCAAAATCTTGGCTTTGATCATCAATTTTTACTCTATCAAGAGACGATTGGTGAAATTCTAAATTTTTAAATTTATTTAATTTCACTTTAGCAATATTAATTGCATTTGATGGATCTATACAATGCAAATGAGAAACTCTAGAGGCTACAAAATAGGCCCATCTTCCAGATCCACAGCCCATGTCGAAGCCTATGGAATTTTTGGGTAGACTATTCCAAGGAAATATTGAGAAGTATTTATCAAAAATTTTTTTACCCTCTTCTTCTGACATTCCTGATTGATCAAATTTTGACCATTCATCACCAAAACTTTTGACTGTTTTTTTATCTAAATTTTCCAATTTTCGTTATTTAATATGTTTAATTTTAATATTCATGTTATTGTTTTTCAAACCAAGCTTGAAACATTAATATACCCCACAAACAATTAGAGTGATCTTGTTTTTCTAATAAATGTTCCTTCCATATTTTTTTAACAATTGCCCCAGAAAAATTTCCCTCAATATTCAATCTTTTTTCATCTAGCAAACTATCAGCCCAATCTTTTAATGGTCCTCTTAACCATTTTCCCAAAGGAATAGAAAAACCAAATTTTGGCTTATCTATTAAATTTTCAGGCACATAATTTAAGAGAATTTTTCTCAATGGCCATTTGCCTAACCCTTTTTTAATTTTGATATTTAAAGGAAATTTCCATGCTAGCTCAACTACCTCTTCATTTAAAAATGGTGCTCTAGTTTCTAAACTATTAAACATTGATGCTCTATCTAACTTACAAAGTATATCATCTTGTAAATAATTTAGACTATCTAAATACATCATTCTAGATATTGGCTCTTTAAATTTTAGGGAACTTCTTAAATTTTTTTCAAACAAAATATTACTTGAATTTGTTTTTTCGTAAAATTTCATTAACAAACTATCAGGATTTTTCCAAACTAATGTCATATTATCCATAAAATCTTCTAATGAATTTGAATCCTTAAGAGAGTTACTGATTTTATGTATCTTATTGCCAGATCGATTAATAATTTTATTAAAAATCATGTCGTAGTTTTTTTCAGGTATTTTTAATGCTAAATTTGCGAGGTTTTTTCTGAAAATTGATGGCAACCATGATACTTTATTCCATATTTTTGGACACCAATTATATCTATTATAACCTCCAAAAATTTCGTCACCTCCATCGCCAGATAATGCAACTGTAACTTTTTGTTTTGCAGCTCTACAAATTAAATAAGTTGGAATTTGAGAGGAGTCTGCAAATGGTTCGTCGTACATTTTTGGTAAAATAGAAATTGTTTCCAAAGACTCTTTCTCAGTAACAAATATTTCATTATGATTTGTGCCTAAATGATTAGCTATAGCCTTGGCTTTTTTAGATTCATCAAATGTTTGATCATGAAATCCTACTGTAAAAGTATTAATCGCTTTTAAGTTTTCTTTTTGCATGAGTGAAACAATCAAAGATGAGTCTATTCCTCCACTTAAAAATGCACCGAGTGGAACATCTGATAACATCTGTGATTTTACAGATTTTGTAAGTTTTTTTTCTAATTCTTTTATTCCTATAGTCTCACTCGAAAATTCATTATCTTTACTATTTTTAACAATTTTCTCTAATGACCAAAATTGATTTAAGTTAATTTTGTTAAATGTATCAACCGATTGATCTATTTCTACAAATGTTCCTGGCTCCAATTTATAAAGATTTTTATAAATACTTAAAGGTGATGGAATATAATTAAATTTTAAATATGCACACAGAGCATCTTTACAAATTGGATTATTAAAATTTATGATTGTTTTTATTGCTTTAAGTTCTGAAGCAAATACAAAATCTTTATTTACCCAACCATAGTAAAGTGGTTTTTCTCCAAAACGATCTCTACCTAAAGTTAAAGTTTTTCTTTTTTTGTCCCATAAAGCAATTGAAAACATTCCAGAACAAATACTTAAAGTTTTTTTAATACCCCATGTCTCAAAAGCTTTTAAGAGTGTTTCTGTATCTGATGAGCTATTCCATTTAGTTCTTTCATTATTAAAATTATTTATTTCTTTTCTAATTTCTAGATGATTGTATATTTCTCCATTAAAACATAAGATAAATCGCCCTTTTGTAAATTGCATAGGTTGATTTCCTGCATTCGACAAATCAATTATGGATAATCGTTGGTGCCCAAGAGCCACACCATTGTTGGCATCAAGCCAATAACCAAAATTATCTGGGCCCCTATGCTCTAAGGAAGAGCTCATTTTTTTTATTTGATACTCTAAATCTAAATTGTTAGAAAATTGATTTTTTATTATACCAGTAATACCACACATTAATTTATCATTAATTATATTGTCATAGAAGTTTGTCTAAAAAAATTCTTATCCTTTTGCTTGCCTTTCCATCACCAAATGGATTTTTTTTGCCTTTTAAGCTTAAATATTTTTTTTTATTTCTGATAAGTAGACTAAATATATTAATAATCTTTTTCATATTTGTACCAGCTAAAATAGCTTGTTTCGAATTAATAATTTCTTGTCTTTCGGTAGTATCTCTAAGTATTACAATTGGAATACGGAAGGAAGGCGCTTCTTCTTGTATACCACCAGAGTCTGACATAATTAAATATGATTTTTGCATAATATAAATTAAAGAAAAATAATCTATTGGGGGTAATAGAATAAAATTTTTGCTAGAAGCAAGTTCTCTAAAAACAAATCTTTTGACATTGGGATTTAGATGAACCGGGTAAATGAATAGTAAATTTTTATTATCTTTTGCAATTTGTTTGAATGATTTTAATATTAATTTTAATTTTTCACCAAATATTTCTCTTCTATGTAAAGTAATTAAAATTAATTTTTTTTTTGAATTTAAAAAAGGAAACTTTTTATTTAAATAGCTTGTAGTTTTTTTATTTGAATTTATTTTCTTTGATATTTGAATTAAGGAGTCGACAACTGTATTTCCGGTTAAAAATATTTTTGAATTAGATATTCCCTCATTAATTAAGTTTTTTTTTGAAAAATTCGTAGGAGTGAAATTAAAATCAGCAATTGCAGATATTAATTTCCTATTTGCCTCCTCAGGCCATGGCGTATCTAAATTATTTGTTCGTAATCCTGCTTCTACATGTGCAATTTTGACTTTGTTAAAAAATGAAGCCATCGCAGCAGCAAGTGCGGTGGTAGTATCTCCTTGCACAATAATTAATTTTGGTTTCTCTTTAATTATTACTAAATTTATTTTTTTTACCAAAGATTCAAAAAGATCACTTACTTTTTGATTACGCTTCATTAAGTGTAAAGAAATATCTATTTTGATGTTAAATAAATCTATAACTTGTTTCAACATCTCATTATGCTGACCAGTAGAACAAACCTTAATAAAATTTTTTTTCGATTTTTTTAGTTCATTTATTAATGGGGCTAATTTTATTGCCTCTGGTCTAGTACCAAAAACTATAAGTATTTTATTCATTTAGCCAATTTGATTAATTTATTTGCCATGTTTTTAATTAAATATTTTTTATATTTAAATTTATTCTGCTTTCTTTTTATACGTATTATTTTTTTAAACCACTTGTATTCTTTAAAGTCATCAACTCTATAATCAATAAACTCTTTTGGTACTTCTAAATGCTTATATGCTATTGTACTTAAACCAGCAATTTTAGCTTCTAATAAAGATAATGAAAAAGACTCTTTTATAGAAGTATGAATGTATATCTCATGTTTAGATAATTCATTAAATATTTCATGACTTGTCTTATTTCCTAAAAATTTCACTGGTAAGCCAAAATTATTAGATATCTCTTTTAATTTTCTTTCATCCGGGCCTGTTCCAATTATTGTTAGCGAGTACTTGTTGTTATGCTTGTACAGTATATTAAAAACCCGCAACATAAAAATTACATTTTTTCGTTTTTCTAATGCTCCAACATATATTAATGATTTCTTTAATCTTTTTTTTTTTTTTAATAAAATTTTGTTTATACCCAACTCAACAATATTGATTTTTTTTTTGATAGTATTCGTAAAATGCTTTTCCATTATATATTTCTTATATGGCTCAGAAACTGTACAAAGGTAATGATCTATGCTATTTATCTTTGATATCTCTTTTTTTTTAAGTGCTAAAATTTTTTTTTTTTCTAATTTATATTTTTGTAAATTGTCACTCCATATAGCATGAAGTATTGTGACAGATGGCACATTAGAGTTCCAAGAAAGGTAAATGTCTTGAAAAATTCTATAATCAATATTTTTTTTGCTAAAAAAAAACTTAAACAAAAACCGTGTAAATACGTCTTTGTAATAGAAGCCTAATGGCAAATAGAAAAAATTAATAACTTTTTCTACAAGATGTGGAAGAAACTTAACAAATAATGGCAAACTATCCAAAGTATATAAAGAAACTTCATACTTTTTTTTCAAGTAGTTTTTTAAAACATTCGAATTAGAATTTACGCCTCCTTTTACAAATTTAAAACCTCCATAAAATATTTGAATTTTTTTTTTTAACATGAGAAAATTATAAAATAATTATAATAACTTTTATAAAATACCAAGTTGTTTAAAATGTTCTTTGATTACATTTTTATCCTGAAAAAGATCAACCGCTTCTCTCAAAACTTCTTTATTTATTGGATTTTTAATTGCTTTCAAAAGACCATCACTTAATGCTTCAGGGTTATTTGTGGGAACTAAATAACCATACCTTCCACTTGATAATATTTCTCTTGGACCAGTTTCGCAATTTGTCGAAACAGGTGTACAGCCAGCCATCATGGCTTCAATTAATACATTGGGCATTCCCTCTACATATGAAGATAACGCGAATACATTAGCTAAATTAAAATATTTTAAAGGATTTTCAACGTAACCTTTAATTTTTACATGTTCCTCTACTTTCAAATCTTTTATTTGTTTCTCTAATTTTTGTCTTAATGATCCATCACCTAAAATAATTAACTTTGCATTTATATTATTCAATAATTTTGAAAATGCTAATATTAAATCGCTAAAACCTTTCCACGGTTCCAGCATTCCGGCAGCAATAATTACTGGATATTTTTTATTAGTTAACCAATCTTCATTCAAGTTTTCATTAATTTTAATCTCAGATTCTGAATCTTTCACTATGTTATAAATTGGGACATGTTTAGAATTTTTAAATATTTTTTTATATTGATTAACCATATCTTTTGAAACACAGCTTAGAACATCAGCTCTAAACATAATTAGTCTCATTATTATTTTTAAAATCCAACCTTTTGAGAATATAAAGTTTGAGTAAGTATCATATGGTGTAACTCTTGATGAACAGCTTATCTTAATATTGGATCTAGATATAATTGCTGACAGTAAAACTATAGCATTTAAGTGATCACCTGCTGAAAATATTAAATCAAAATTTTCATGCTTAACAATTTTAATTAGATTAAAAAACATTGATGCAACTCTTTTTTTATTGAGAGTTTTAATTTTGAATTTATCTGAAATAGGTATTTGATATCCTGGGTTCACAGCTCCATATATAAGCTCAACGTCATGACCAGATTCTGCAAGAGATCTAGCCAGCCTATATTGAGCACGTGGTACCCCTGATAGTCCATATCTTGCAGCTATAATACAAATTTTCATCTAAATAAATTTAATCTTATTCTATTAACTAAGTCATAAATTTTTGGTGTTAAATAATAAAATAAGTCAACTTTTTTTAAGCTCTTTTTGCTATTTTTGTCTAATACATATTTTTTCTGATTTAATAATATTTTTTTATAATCTTCTTTGCCTTCCTTAAGTTCAAAACTAAAATGTGAAATTGCTCTAGCTAGCCTTAGCCTAAAAATATTTCTATAATTTTCCTTAATATCCAGATCCCAATAAAAGTTTATTAAATCATTAAGCTGTTTAATTGTATGTTTTGCTGTAATACTCATTGAGTGTCTACGATAAGCAAGGACTGGTTTATTAGCTATAAAAATATTACTAGCTTTAAGGAAAACTTTATAAATTGTCATATCATCTTCGTATGCTTTATTTTGTGGAAATCTTATATTTTGCCAAAGAATTTTTTTGTAAAATCTAATAAATGGATACCAATTTGTTCTAGCAAATATAACTTGTAGAATTTGACTTAAGTTATATTCCCCATCAAGATTATTATATAGGCTCTTATATTTTTTTAAATTTATTTGATTTTCATTTAAAAATGAAACGAAGCCGTACTCAATTATATCAAATTTGTTATTTTTAATTAAATTAAATATATATTTAAAATTATCTAACAAAATATCGTCACAATCTAAAAAACCAACATAATTACCATTAGCTAAATCTATACCAGTATTACACGATCCTCCAGGGCCAGAATTTTTTTGTTGTATGAATTTTAAATTAAAAGAGTAATCTTCTTTTTTTTTAAAATTCTCAATTTGCTTTAACGTTTGATCAATGGATCCATTGTCTACAATGATTACTTCACAATTTGAATTTAAATTATCTGCTAAACTTTTTAATGCTGAATAAATGTATTTTTCACCATTATAACTTCTACAAATAACTGACAAAAGTATTTTACTTTGAGACATTATATTCTTTTATTTAATAAAAATGCAGTCAAGAGAATTAAAGACTTCTGTAATTCTACATCCTTTTTATTAATTTTATCTTTAATTAATTTTATTAAATTTTTTTTTATTGATTGTGACATCGGATTTTCAATTTTTTTAATTAATTTTCCACTTTTGATATATTCATCATTTTTAACAAATCTCGTAATATTTGTTTTTTGAACTCTAAGAAAATTTTGATTATTTAAAGAAATTTTAAGTATCGATTTTTTTCTATTTATATTTTGATTAAAGTCAAAAAGACATTTAATATTATGAAAAGAAAATGATATTTTCCATGAGTCTTTTTTTACCTTTCGATAATTAATTTTTATATCATTTTTTTTAAAACGAAAAAAAAATAATAAAAAACTCAAAGAGTGAGGAAGTAAATCAATTGCTATATTTTTATATGTATTTTTACCTGATGTGTAATATTTAAAATAAACATTCTTTATTCTTCTTGGATTTATATTAAATTTTGATTTAAGTGAATTCGAGTATTCAATTAAAGGTAAATTTGTAATTAATTTATTTGAATAACCAGAAAATAATAAATTCATTCTGCTATGTACTTCTTGCAAACAGAGTTCTCCTATATCAAATAAAGGTTTTTCAACTATCAATTTTGATTTAGTTTTAAGAAATACTTTAATGAATCTAAAGTGAGTATTAGTGGGAGCACAAATACAAATTAAATCAGCTTTTCTATTTTTTAACTCTGTGAGAGATTTACACGCAATTACTCTTGAATTCCATTTTTCATCTAATTCAGATTTTATTTTTAAACTATTTCGATATCTTCTTCCCAAAAGAAAAATTTTTTTAACACCTAAATTTAAAATTTCTCTAAGGTAAATTTTGCCAATTCCTCTTGCTCCAATTATTCCAACAGATTTTCCTAATAACAATTTAAAATCTATCCCCTATTTCATA
>MDTD01073887.1_pt1 | contig 13802 bp, 10 predicted proteins | sample 811221 | NCBI WGS metagenome assembly MDTD01 (sample SAMN05326646, study PRJNA326480) | marine metagenome | isolation source: seawater | place: Pacific Ocean: South West | collected 2011
CGATATCCCTGACAATCTTTTCCTTACAGAGATTCGCCCCGGCCTTAAGAGTATCCTCCACATGTTCATCAAAGGAGTCTGCATGATCCATCACACAGGCAACACCGCCTTGAGCATACTTTGTATTACATTCGTCGATTTTAAGCTTGGTGATGACAACGACAGAACCGCCGTCATCGGCCAAATGAAGAGCGCTGGAAAGTCCGGCAAGCCCGCTACCGATTACTATATGATCGAAACTATATTCGTCTTTATTACTTGTCATCATTCATTCTCACAAAAATCAAAATACCATGATAAAATACACTTATCATCAAAATAATTCAATACACAAACAAATATTATCCGGCAGCATTATTGATTAAGCAGCACATTAACGCCTTTTCATAAAAAAAATCAAGCCGGAACTTCATAAATTCCGGCTTATCATCAAGTTTTTGCCGTCTGGCAACAAATGGTGTTCACTAACATTTATCAGCGATTTCCACAGCCCTTGCCGCTCTTTCACCAATCTTGTCGAAGTTTTTGTTAACAATATCATCAACTGAAAGAATATCATCAACAAATACACAACGCACATGGTCCAGTCTTAAATACTCGGGAATCTTCTCAATTGTCACGCCGCCTTTGGGATAGATATCGATCGGAAGATGCTCGAACGGATACATCATCGCCTCAATAAATGCGGCTCCGCCAGACTGTTCGGCCGGGAAGAATTGAAAATCAAGCAGACCGGTACGAAGGATCATTTGCAGGTTTGTCGGACTGATAACGCCAGGGGAAAACATGATTTTGTTTCGACTGGCCTCTCGCAGAGTTTGCATATCAACCCCCGGGGCCGTCGCGAAACGGGCTTTGGAATCAACGACCCGCAACAACTGATCACTGTTCAAGACACCTCCGGCACCAATATAAAAGTCGGGGAATTCATCGGCTATAGTTTTAATCGCCATACTGTCGCTGTGCCGACGGAACATAATTTCCATGGCGGTAATACCGTTATCCATCAGAACCTGCGCACATTTCACTGCATCTTCCGGAGTGATCTCTTTAATTTTCAGAACAGGAATTATTTTACATTGACCCAAATCAAATGAAACGCTGACCAGCTCTTCCTGCTTATTTTCACTACTGGAAAATGCCTCTCTCAATCTCTCAAAACCTGAAAGCATCTGCAAATCCTAATGTTTATTTATATATAAATCTCATGTCACGGTATATTATATACGACAGTTGACTGTTTTCCAAGTCACACTGTAGCTTTTTTACAGTTTTTAAGCCTTTTCCGATCTGAAAGCCATGCTGCAGCGATCATTACAAATCCCGCAACCGCTATAATCCAGCATAATAGAATAAATACGTCGCCGTATCGGGTGTAAAAAGTGGCAACTGTTTTCTCCGGCACCTCAACTTCAATAACTCCGTAAGTTCGCCCTCTGAGTTCAGGAGCCGGAACCTTGCTACCATCCGGTCCGGCTTTCCGCATCAGACACTTTGTTATCATGCCGGTCGGAGAAACCAGACATGATGCGCTGTTGTTGCCGCAACGCAAAAACGGCATTCTGGTTTCAATCGCTCTGAAAACGCTATTAGCCAAATGCTGCTCCGGTTCGGAACTGGTCGGATACCAGGCGTCGTTAGTGATAACCAGCAGCATATTCGCTCCTAACAGGGCTTCCCGCCTTGAAATATAGGGAAAGACATCTTCAAAACAGACACTTATTCCTGCTCGAAAACCGGGACTCAGTTCAATTGGGCTGAAATCGGTGCCGGGAGTGAGATCACGATTCATGTCAATTCTCTTAACGATCCAATCCGGCAGAATTGAACGAAACGGGACATATTCTCCGAAAGGGACCCGGTGAATCTTGTCAAACTGGTCAACAATTCCTTTTTCAGGAACTAACATAATGGCCGAATTAAGATATCCATGCTGTCCTGTTTCCGGCAAAGGTTTTTCCGTATAATCCAGTGATCCGATCAGAAACGGAGTATTCGATTCTTTCATAAGCAAGGCCATGTTTTCGCGAAAAATCTCCCCTAACATTCCGCCTGAACGCAAGGGAACCGGCACCGCGCATTCCGGCCAAATAACCACATCCGGCTTATCCACCAGCAATTGTCTGGACAAAGCCACATAGACGTCAAGAGCTTCCTTGGCCATCGCGAAGTTCGCATTGCGACGCTGTGAGATATCCCCCTGTACCAGACCGGCGCGCAGCGTTCGGGTTGGAATTTTCATGCGCATTCTGGCAACAGTAGAGTAGTAACCGACAAGGATTACTATGATAATCAACCCGAGAGTAGGCAGCAGCGGTGCCCGACGCGGATTCTTGAATGATATTGCTTTACGCTGAAAACAAAGCGCCGTCATAGCCAGAGTAACATTAAAAAGTACGATCAAAAATGAAATACCGTAAACACCGGTATACTCACAGATCTGGATTAGCGGCAGATTGCGCCACTGACTCGAACCCAAAAAGTTCCAGGGCAGCATCATGCTCCGGGCCCATTCGACAATAATACACCAGAGCGCGGAAATCACTATCGCGACAAAAAACTCGCGCCAGGGCCGCTTCCAATCATAATCGCGTACCGCCGCATAACCGCCGCGTCTGACATCCGCGGGAAGCAGTAAAAACCGCCAGACAAGCGGAACCGTCATCGCCCAGCAGGCAACAAATACCGAAATGGTCGGAGCCATCAAATACGGTACAACCGGGTCAATCTCACGCAGCCAGTAAAAAGCGGTAAAGCCCCAGCCAAGACTCCACCAGAAACCACCGCGCCAGGCGGCAAAGAGAGATTTATTACGAATAATGATAAACAGAGGAGCCAGTGCAATCCAGGCGGTCAAGCTCCAGTTTACCTCCGGCAGGCTTAATGTCATGAAGATCCCTGAGGCGAATAAGATTACAGCCTCCAGTAAACGCTGCTTAATACTTATCAGTTTCAGGACTTCTACGTCGTTATTGTCAGTCAAAACTTCTTTTTTTTCTGTCATGGAATACCTTATTTTAGTCAGAAAATATAGTGGCATCCACGATGATATTCAAATAAAACAGCGTAATTAATTATAGAGATCCCTATAATATTATAGCTATTATTATAAAAAGAAAAGGCGCGGCAAAAATACCGCGCCTGAAGTTTATTTATAATTACAGCAATCCCGCTTCAGCCATCTTATTGTGAACGGCAACGCCGTCAACTTCAGAAGGCTTACATTTGCCTGATACGGACATGGCCGCGGCAATACCTGCAGCTTGACCAACCGTACAAGCGGGAGGCATGACCCTCATACTGCTGTGCAGACCGTGGTCAACTGAAATCGGACGACCGCCGACCAGCAGGTTATCAATGCCTTTCGCGACGATACAACCATAAGGAATTTCATACCATTCACCTTCCGGCATGTGACGCAGGTCAGTACCTGAACCGCTCGGATTATGAATATCCACCGGATAGCGAACCCTGGCAATGGAATCGGCAAATTTCGCACGCTGTTCAAATGCTTCGAGGCCAATGAAATTCTCGCCAATGACCCGACGACTTTCGCGCACGCCGATATGCGCCCCCATCGAACGCAAGGTTGCATTCTTCATCGCCGGAACTTTTTCATTGAACAGCTTCATAAGCTGCCTGATCTGATCACGGGCAATGACCTCCGCCTCTGACAGGGCCATACCGTCCAGAGCGCTGTGCTTGATTACACGGGTAGTATTGAAATGGATAACTTTTGGGTCGCGGGTCGGGAAAAGCAGAATATCTTCACGGGGACAATCGACCTCCCCTTTTTCTTTTGCTTCAAGATAGACTTCTGTCAACACCTTGCGGAGCTTCCACGGGTCATTATCAAATTCGTCTGCAAGATTGACATTTTCCAGCTTAAAGCAGAGAGTCATCGGCTGGCAGAAACCCTCATCATTGCCAAATTCGATCTGCCCACCGGCTTTAGCGGCCAAGTCAGCGTCTCCGGAACAATCGATAAAAACATCTCCCTTCACGGCTGTCAAACCGGATTTTGAGAAAAGTACAACCGCCTCAATGGTATCGCCATTCTTGACACAATCAAACAGGTGATGATGGTAAAGCAGCTTTACACCAGCCTCTTTCAGCAGATCTTCAGCCGCCATAGCCGCTATAGCCTTGGGAATCAGCTTACTGGGATTGCTGTTGACCTCCGGGTTAATCTCCTCGCCGGGAATATATGACTGGATACGATTTACCCATTCAAGGTAGACTCCGCGGTCAAGGCTCTTGCCATCGACATGGTTGGTCATAAAAGGTGAAACTTCACCGACAAAAGCCATACCGCCGGGAGCGGAGTAGCGCTCAATCAAGACAGTATCCGCGCCGGAACGCGCCGCGGCAACAGCAGCACCAAGACCACCAGGTCCGCCACCAATAACAACAACTTCAGCTTCGACGTCTACCGGCAGTTCCTGCGGTAAACCGGAGTAAACAATTTTTTCCATCTTTATTTCCTTTCATAAGTGGAATCAATTACGTTTACTTATTAATATACCATTGAAAAAAACAAATTATTTGAATTATTCAGTAATTTTGCTATATTATTTCATAATCTATCCGTACGACGGATGGCGATATTCCGCTTCATACTTCGCACGTTGTGCTACGGAAGCGAACAATAAATAAAATTAATACAGGTTTATTTCCCTCTGCTTTCAGGAAATTAGTCCTTCAGCGACGGCACCCGGAATAAACTTGAAAAAATCTTGATTGTACCAGAGGGTAAAATGGACTATCAGCAGGAACTTGATTTATTTCAACGCGGCACGGATACTCTGCGCAGTATTTATAAATGCCATATCTGCCTTCACGACTTCTCCGGTTATATCGTTGAAAACATCAAAGAGCTGCCCGTTAACCACATTAATCCTTTCTGCTCAATACCCAAAGGACGGAAACGAGGGAAAAACAGTGAAGAACAGTGCGTTCAGTTTGACCAGGGCGCAGTTCACCGGCGACTCTCCAGAAAGGCTGAACCGTTCTGGAAAGTATGTCCATTCGGAATCATTGAAGCGATAATCCCTGTTTTCCTCGATAATCGCAACATAGGAGTCTTGTTTATAGGCCCGTTTAAAAGCGATAATCTCGGAAAATTGCCAAAAGGGTCTCTAGTCGCGACAAACAGAAGCAAGGATTTAAAAATATCAAAAGCCAGCAAATCCCTGCCTGGACTCGAGGTCGAAGACCTTAAACACTTATTGACTCTGGGGGAATTTCTGGCGGTCCAGCTAGAAAGAATCATCCTGAAGGCAACTGGCGCGAACCATGATGTAAAGGACCGGAAACGGCAAATCGAAGATTTCTTTGATGAAAACTTTCACCGCAATGTTGGGTTGGCCGACCTGGCCGCCAAACTTTGTCTGAGCGAATCCAGAACATATCAGCTGCTCAAGGAATATTTTGAACTTGGCTTTAGTGACATGCTAATTGAAAGAAGGTTACAGCAAGCGGCAAAAATATTGCGAATGTCAATGTTCTCGATCAGCAAAGTATCAAGCATGACCGGATTCCGGCACAGTGAATACTTCAGTCGGGTTTTCCGGCGCAGGTTCGGAATGTCCCCCCGCGATTATCGTAATTCAGAAAAGTAATCAGACCGCAAGGCCACGGTCATTATCCGGGGCCAGAGCAGCCCGTTTAGCCGCATCCGGAGAATATTCATTTTTGATTCTGCTAATTAATCCAAGAAAATCCTGTCGATTGCAAATAAAGGAAACATCAGCCTTCAATTCACGCGGGATTCCCCGTCCGCGCAGATAGTCAAGAATAACCTTTCGACAAATCTTTGCCCCCAAATCTTCTCCATAGTACTCGAGCATATCAAGAATATGAGTCTCCAGTTCCTGACAAAACTCGTCAAGCGTCGGATACGGACATTTATCAGGGTTTGTCAACCGGTCAAACAACCATGGGTTTCCCATTGCGCCACGGGCCAGCATAACACATGAACATTTGGACCGCTGTTTTAGATCGAGATAAGTTGCCAAATTAACAACCCCGCCATTAGCTATAATCTGGATATCGAGCGCTTTTCTGACCTCGTCAATGATCTCGGCGAAAACCGGACCGCTGTATATTCGTTTTTTCAGACGCCCATGAATTGTAATCGCCTGCGCTCCGGCATCACGCAGTAAACGGCAAAGGTGCAGGGTAGGCTCAGGATTTTCTTCGTCGAGGATACGTATTTTGGCAGTAACCGGATGTGTTGAAACTTTAACTATTCTTTCAATAACCGACGCGGCCAGTTCCGGCTGCATCCCCATCGCCGCGCCGGCACCTTTACGGGTTACTTTAGGAGCCGGACAGCCAAGATTGAAATCCAGCACGTCGAAATCATGCCGGTTTATAATTTCAACCGCTCTTTCTACCAGATCATTGTCACTGCCGACCAGCTGCACTCCGAGCCAATCCTCATCCGGACGTCTTTCAAGCATGCGGTCAGTGCGGTAATTACTATAAGCAATAGAACTTACATCCACCATTTCAGTAAAAGGGTAACGGCAACCGTGCCGCCGCGCCGAGGCACGATACGGCGGATCGGTATAGCCGGATAGAGGAGCGAGTAGAATTGAATTTTCCGGATAAGAAAATGACATTAACGTTTTTTGTATTTCTTCAGAGACTCGGGCTGAGAATCTTCATGCAGTTTTTTCAGCTTGCGGATGGCACGATTCTGAATCTGCCTGACACGTTCGCGGGTACACCCGGCAGCTTTGCCGACATCTTCAAGCGTCATAACCTGTTTACCGTGCAGCCCGAAACGAAGCTCCAGCACCAACTGCTCTCGTTCATCCAGAAGATGAAGCATCTCCTGCAGACGATTTACTGACTCAATATCGCCAAGCAACTGGTCAGGAGAGGCTCCGTGCTTATCTGCTACCACGTCGATAACTTCGCCATCCTCACCATCAACCAACGGATCGTTCAGGGAGGAGGTGGTAAACTGGGACAGGCGCAATTCGGAAACCGTCCTGCGGCTAAGATCGAGCTCGTCGGCAATTTCCTGATCGGAAGGAATGCGGCCAAGCTTCTTTGTAAGTTCATCACGCTTCTTAAGAATTCTATTCATCTTTTCAGCAGACTGAATCGGGATACGAATGGTCCGGCTCTGTTCGGCTATAGCGCGCCGCATCGCCTGTTTTATCCACCAGGTACTGTAGGTACTGAATTTAGCCCCTTTCCCGGATTCAAACTTTTCAGCAGCAGTCATCAGACCAATGTTGCCCTCTGAAATCAGATCATGCTTTGGAACGCCGCGGCCGATAAACTCGTTTGCAATCTTGACAACAAGCCGTAAATTAGCCTGCACCAGATCGTTCTTTGCCTTTTCACTTTCTTCCGGAGTTCCATTATGAATTATGTCCGCCAATCTAATCTCATCCTCGCGGGTCAACAAAGAATAATCCACGATACTCTTCATATACGCCTGCGAGGTCGTCATAGAACCGAAATCGTCCGGTTTTTTCATTCTTCTTGTAGCTGACATGATAAATGACTCTTAAGTTATTGTGGTTTATATATCTTTCAGGGTCGCCTTATATGAGTTGACCATATCATCCATCTTTACTGCAACGGAATCAGTTCCGTTAACAATTTCGAGGGTATCTGTTCCGGTAACCTCTCCAACTTTTGCAAACGGGATGTCGCCAAGCAGTTTTTCAACTTCCGCAGCATCTCCCGGTGCAACCGTCATAACAAAACGGCTGTTTGATTCGGAGAATAGAATTTCGGCAGTACTCATTCCTGAATCAGCCGGAACCGCGCTTAAATCAACTTTCATACCTAGACGTCCGGCAATTGACTTTCTGGCTAAGCCTACTCCAAGGCCACCGGAAGACGGCGTATGCAGAGATCTGGCCAAACCGGCTTCAGTTACAGAGCTGACTGCGTTGTATACGTCAATAGCGTAACCAGCATCGACTTTCGGAACATTGTTTCCAGTATATCCAAGCATAAAATAGAATTCGCCACCGCCAAGCTCAGCTTTGGTGTCGCCGATGACATAAACCAGGTCTCCCGGTTTCTTTACATCAAGGGTAACAGCTTTAGTGATATCATCCATACGCGAGATAACGCTGAACAGGACAGTAGGTGGAATAGAAATTTTCTTGCCGCCTCTGGTGCTGTCGTTTTTCATACTGTCTTTACCGGAAATACACGGGGCCTTGAAAGCTTTAGTGTAATCATAAAGAGCTTGATTGGCTCTCACCAACTGTGCAAGTTTATATTCACCGTCCGGAGTCTTTTCGCTCTGGACCGGATCCGGCCAGCAGAAGTTATCGAGACCGGCGATATGTCCGAGCTTACCGCCGACTGCAATCACACGGCGGATAGCCAGGTCGATAATCGAAGCCATCATGTGATAGGTATCGATGTCACTGTAACGCGGCTGAATTCCAGCGGCCAGAATAATACCTTCAGTACTAAGCTGTTCCGGCATAGTCACTGTAGCATCGGAGACCACGTCGCGTTCAACCCCGATAAACGGCTTGATAACGCTCAGACCTTTAACTTCGTGGTCGTACTGACGTGCCTTGTATTCATTTGAGCACACATTCAGGCGACCAAGCAGGGATACTATATCTTTGCCAAGATCACTTGAACTAATTTCCGGCTCCGGGAAGCTCGGTGGAGCCCATTTAGCTTTAAGTTGCATGCGCGGTAGCCCGTCATGCATAAAATCAATATCAAGACAGGCCACAGTGCGATCTTCGTACATCATGTGGAACTTACCATTGTCAGTAAACTCACCTAATACGGTCACCTCGACGTCACGATGTTCGGCCAGTACCATAAATTCTTCGATATTTTCCGGCGGGACCGCAAAACTCATACGTTCCTGAGCCTCGGAAACCAGAATTTCCCAAGGAGTAAGTCCGGCATATTTCAGCGGGGCTTTAGCCAGGTCCATCCGGCAACCACCACATAGTTCAGCCATTTCACCCACACTGGATGAAAGACCTCCGGCACCGTTATCGGTAATGAAACGGTAGAGGTTGAGGGATCTGGCTTCATAAATAAAGTCACTCATCTTTTTCTGGGTAATCGGGTCTCCGATCTGAACCGCGGCAGTCGGGCTGTCCTGATGAAGCTCTTCACTGGAGAAGGTCGCGCCATGGATACCGTCTTTACCAATACGGCCACCGCCCATAACAACCAGGTCTCCTGGCTTGATCGATTTTTCATGCCCTTTGACCGGTCCAACCTGTTTCGGCAACGTACCAACAGTTCCGCAGTATACCAGCGGCTTGCCAAGATAACGGTCCTCAAAGTATTCCCAGCCGAGACCGTACGGAATACCACTTTGGTTACCGCCATCGATAACCCCTTTGTGAACGCCGTCACGCAGACGTCTCGGGTGCAGCAAGCCTTCCGGAACATCTTTATTTTCCGTAAATGGCGAACCAAGGCAATAACCCCAAACATTGATCAGGAGATTTGCTCCCTGCCCGGTCCCCATCGGGTCGCGGTTAACCCCGACAATACCAGTCATGGCACCGCCGTAAGGATCCAGAGCGGAGGGACTGTTGTGGGTCTCAACCTTGTAAACCAGGTCAACCTTGTCATTAAAAGCAATAACCCCGGCGTTATCATGGAAGACAGAGACCAGCCAGTCCACTTCCTCCTCGATCTCGCGAGTGCTTTTCATAATAAAAGTCTTATAGCAGGAAACGATATTACTGACATTTCCCTTATCATCTTCATACTCGATTTCAGCAGCAAAAATCTTATGCTTGCAATGCTCGCTCCAAGTCTGGGCCAGTACTTCCAGTTCGACATCGGTCGGGCAGGATTTCAGGCCAAGTTCTTCACGCCCCTTGGCATTACGGAAATAGTTCTGGATAGATTTCATCTCTTCCAGTGTTAGCGCGAGAATACCTTTTCTACTGATCTCCATCAGTTCATCATCACTGACTTCAAGATCAATCTCTTTTACCTCTCCACCGCCTTCGCCTTCGACCAGCGGCAGGTTAAGCGGAATTGGATTATTGGCAATATCCTGCCCGGAGAAAATTTTAACCGATTCGATCAATTCATTAGCCAGCAGGTCGCAGGCAATATGCTCAACATTTTCAGCAGTAAGTTTGCTATCATAGATCATGTATTCTACGGAGCTGAAAACAAATTCGTCATCACGCAGTTTGCGACCGACAATATCGCCAATAGCTTCATGAGCGGAACGCCCGACATTGTCAGTAACGCCGGGACGGAACCCGACGGCAATCAGCCAGTCACAGCACTTGTCTTCGGCAAATTTACTTTCACCGACAATTCCTGATTGCAGAACAGGGTTGGCTAGTTCACGCGCAACTGTCGCGGCCTGACTGTCATCTATATCAGCGCTAATGGTATAAACATCACGAGTCTTGACTTCATCAACGTCCAGACCAATAAAGTCTGATATCTGCTTTTTTACCCCTTCGCCACGGGAATCACGCCATTTCGGCAAATGGGAAATTTCAATACGAAAATTCATTTTACTCCTGAAAACTTAATTTTTATTATATATATTGTTTAACTCAAATCAACCGGCCCGAATGCCGGATATAATTAATTATGCCTTACACATAAGGCTGAATATTCGCGTACTCTTGAACCTGCGTTATCAGCTGCTTGACCTTCTGTCCAACCAAATCCAGCTTGGATAACCCGGCAATTCTTTCCTTACTACGAATGAACTCACGTGGAGAAAGTATCTCGCTGAACAAGTCGCAAGCATCGACCAGGCTGATCAAAACAGCATCCTGCGGATCGGGAATCTCATCACTCAAGACAATTCGCCGCAACCTTGTTTCAACATCGACAATCTCTTTATCATCAATAATCGGATATCTGCGGCTTGAGAAAATCCAAAAGATTTTCTCTTCTTCCATCTTCAGAATGCCCTTATCAATCAGCTCTGCTAAAACCAGCTCTTCTATTTTGCGGGCATCTCGCATTAAAACCCGCATGGCATGCTGAATAGTGAATTTATCGCTGTCAGCATCGGCAAATTTATCGAGAACGGTATTGAGAATTACACTGGAGGTGGACTCGGTATTAATTACGTAAATATTTTCCGCATCATTATCGATGCGGTTCATAAAAGCAAGTTCGGACAGGACTGCCCCAACCAGAACAGAGTCAATGATAATATCTCGAGACGACAACTGAATTCTACCGGACACGTCGTCCAGAGCCAGCAGATATATCTCTTCGGCAAATGTAAGCATATCCTTATCCTGCGGTATTTATAAATGTCTTGAACCAAAAAAACATCCTAACAATGTAATGTAGCACGACAGGAAAAATATTAAAGTTATAACCGAAGCATTTTAAGAAAAAAAATCAAACAAGCACAACATCTCTTTATGACAGAGTCATAATATCAGTTTTTAAGTGTGAAAAGGCATAAAATCACGAACAACAGCTGTTACTAAGAGAAGTAACTTGTCCTGTAATCTTTTGGGGTACAACCAAACCGACGCTTAAAAAGTCGGATCATATAGTTTGCATCAGTAAAACCGCAGTCGTTTGCGACCTCCTTAACCATCGCGGAAGAGCCCCTGAGGCTCTTGGCGACCTCCTCCAGTCTTCTTGAATGAATCTTATCAAGAACGGAGCATCCTTCACTGGCACGAAATCTGGAGGATAAGGTTGACCGGTGAACTTGGAGCCGACGGGCGATATTATTCACATTCAGTTCAGGATTACGCCAATCTGTCATAATTATTTTCATAGCATGATGAATCAGTTTATCTTTAGCACAACTGTCACGCTCTGTAACCGACTGCATCATTATTCCACAGGCATTTGCAATAGACCTCATTGCATCAGCATGAGTTTCCTGCTCTGCGTACTCCATTAACATTTCCATCCTGGAAACCGGAACCTTGTGAATATTAAAAACCCCGTTCCAGATATCAAGTTCATCCACCAGAGACATAATCATCGGACCATCAATACTTATCCACCAATATTCAGTATCCTCCAGATACTTGAACGACTCACAAGTTCCTCCAGGCAGAACCGTTATAAGAGAATTATTCCCAAAAATAACTTCCGAACCATCAAGCAATCCAATTCCTGCCCCTTCGATCACCCAGATAAACATTATAAAATGAGCCACATAAGAAGGAACCCCAAGAGATCCTTTTGGAACAGTACGATGCCCAATACTGCGCAGCCGCAGAGGCATTTCACTCCTCAAACCAACATTCGGGCACATGACTATTTTATCAACATTTTTCATCAGTAAAATGTGCAATTATCCTTACTGCAATACATTTGTACGCTAAAAAATACATTTGTACTACTATAATCTACATTTGTACTATTGTCAACAGTATTATTATAGATTATTATAGATATAGAAGGGCTTGAGGAGAATTGGAGTGTCGGAAATAAGGAGCCGAGGAGGGACAATCGACGGTGTATGCCGTCGATTGTTTTTTATAAGACCACTTGCAGCCGGAGCAAACCGGAATATATTATTTAAAATAAAAATCCGGAAACTATATTTATGCTTGAGCAACTGCAACTGCACAACTTTCGAAATTACTCCAGCCTGGAACTGAATATTGAGTCTCCAGTCACTCTTTTCATTGGTGCGAACGGACAGGGAAAAACCAACCTGCTGGAGGCTATTTTTTACCTTAGTATGCTGCGGTCATTTCGAACTACCAGGCTACGGGATTTAAAAATGCTGGGAGCCGATTTTTTTCAAATAGGGGCAAGAGTCCGCAAATCCAAAGGCTGGACCGAAACACTTGAAGTCATTTGTCGCGAAGATCAATCAAGAAAATTACAAATTGATAATTCTCCTGTTTCGAAAGCAAGTGACTTCTTCACTAGAATCAGGACTGTAGTTTTTGCTCCTGACGATATCACCGTTGTCAACGGCCAAGCTTCACATCGCAGACGCTTCATGGATATGTTTATATCTGTGCTATCTCCAGGTTATATGACCGCACTTCAGCAATACACTGCGGCCCTGAGAAATCGCAACGCCGTACTTAGAACTCGCAAAGATCCAGCCCTAGTCCAAGCTTTCGAGCCAATAATGGCACGGGAAAGCGTTTTTATTATTAATGAGCGCCGCCGCGTATCAAACCTTTTAAGCAACGAAGTAAATAAACTACTTGGTGAATTTGATTACAAAAATATTTTTTCGATTAAGTATCGTAACAACGCTGCTTCAAGCGATATAAAAAGCTTAATGGAGCGCTATGAAAAAGAGCGTGAAGCAGAAATCAAACGCGGATTCAGCCGTTTTGGACCTCAACTTGATGAATATGATTTTATCCTTGAGGACCGTCTTCTGCGCAGCTACGGCTCGACCGGACAATGCCGTCTGATATCGCTCTGCCTGAAAATGGCCCAGGTCAACATTTTATCTTCAGCCGGAGGGGATGACGGGTCACTGATCGTTTTGGTTGATGATGTAACTGGCGAACTGGACACAACAGCCAGAAACATCTTTTTCAAAGTAATAAACCGGGCGGAACAAGCCTTTTTCACCTTTACGGAATACGATAATAAATCATCAATCATGCCGGAAGGCAAGATTTACACCGTTACAAACGGGACGATATCTCTACAATAAGCTAGCAGGACTAGAAAACCCTCCGGATCAGGCAGAACAAGACCAATAACCTGCTAGATAATCCAAGTTAAATCTATTTCAATAATTTTACTAACAAGTGTTTACAAAATATTATTAAACAGACTGTCTATTATTTGACTTTTATTATTTTCACTGTATATTAACTATCAAACGACAATCACCGAAG
>MDTD01095840.1_pt1 | contig 13802 bp, 13 predicted proteins | sample 811221 | NCBI WGS metagenome assembly MDTD01 (sample SAMN05326646, study PRJNA326480) | marine metagenome | isolation source: seawater | place: Pacific Ocean: South West | collected 2011
GGTGATTTAGACTTATTTATTGGTCAAAAATTTAGTACTGAGACAACCCCATATAATGGAAGAATTCATTTCTATCGTAATATTGGAAATAGAACAAATCCCATTTTTGAATTAATAGACAATGAATTTCTTGGAACTGAATTGGGAACAGATTTGTGTCCAAGTTTTGGTGATATTGACTCTGATGGAGATTTAGATTTGATTATTGGAACTTATGTTGGAAATATTGATTTATATAAAAATATAGGAAATACGTTAAATCATAATTTCATTTATCACTCAACCATTGATGGAGGAGAAAATTTTTGGTTTTCAACCCCATATCTTCATGATTTTAATTTTGATAATAAACTAGATATAGTATCTGGTAACATTTATGGAGATTTAAAATTATACTATCAAAATGAACCATTCAATTTTAATTTAGAACCTAACTTCTTTAGTGATATTAGTGTAGGTTATTATTCAGCACCATTTATGTTTGATATTGATTTAGATGAAGATATGGATATGATTGTTAGTGGCCAAACTAGGCATAGAATATATGATAATGTTAATGGTGATTTTGTAGAAAATGAAAGTGATATAATCCCATATTTAGGAAAAAATGCTAAACTTGCTGGATCAAGTCTATTTTTCTCAAATCAGTATAATTTGATATCAGGTGTATCAACAGGTGGTTTATATATTTTATCAAATAATTTATGTTTTAGAGGAGATTTGAATGCTGACGAAACTATAAACATTTTGGATATAACACTTTTTGTAGACATTGTTTTAGATAATCAATCAAGCACTTCTTATTCAATGTGTACAGGTGATATAAATAATGATTATGGATTAAATATTTTAGATATTATAAATTTGATAGATTTAATTATTTTTTAGGAGATAAAAGTGAAGCGTTTGTTTTATGTTATATTATTATTCTTTTTTGGATGTGACTCTAATGAAAATTACAGTATTAGTGAAAATAGAGTTTACGTTACATTACAGGCTCAAAGCCACGTAGCAATTGTTGAAACTAATCAATTGCAAATTCTCGATGAAATAAGTGTTGAAGAATTATCTGATAATGGAGTGATGTCTGCACCTCATGATATTGCTATTGACAATGCTAATAATTTTTGGTTTACAACTGCTATGATGGGTAACAAAGTTGGAATGTATTCAATAATTGATAATACGTTAATATCGACTTTATCAATTAATCAAATGCCAGCATTATTAGCAATAAATATTGATGAACAAAAATTATATGTATCAAGGGGTGTAAGTGGCAATGGAATAACAACAAATGTAATTTATGAACTATCATACATTAATGGTTTTTTAGAAGAAACCCAACAATGGGATGTTCAATTTGATTATGCACACGGAATTCATTTTGATAAAGATTCGGGTTTTTTGTTTGTGGTGGGTAAAGAAAGTGATTTTATTGCAAAGATAAACCCTAATGAGCCCCAAATTCCTTTTCAAAATCCCTTACTAATTAGTATGGATGAAGAAATATCAAATAATTTTTCAATTGATGTAAATAGATTAAGACCCATTCATATTTCATCAAAATATCCATTCCTATTTATCACATGCAGCGCTGGAGAATGGAACTCTGAGGAACAATATGATGAAATACAAGGTCAATTACAAATGTGGGACATTGATAGTATGAATTTATTAGCAACAGCCGAATTTGATACATATTCAAGACCTTGGCATTTACAAGCCTCTGATATAGATAATAAAGTTTTTGTTTCATTATCTGGAGGAGAGGGTGCTAACGGTAATGATGAATCAGGTGTTGCTTGTGTTGAATATAGTTGTTCTAATAATGAATGTCAACTTCATAAATTGTGGGAGAATAAAAGTTCTAGTTACGGAACTATGCATGGCTTGACATTAGAATCAGATTGCGGTGGAAACTATTTTGTCTATTCATCTGGTAGAAATGATGGTACAGTTTATAAATTTGATCCACAAACTGGATTAGAATTAGATAGAAAGAATCTAATGTCTACTGGTAATATTAGAACAGGAGGAATAGATATTTATCAGGCTTGTAATTCCTGTTGCGACTAAATTAATCCATCTCTTTTCAAAAGAGCATCAACTTTTGGTTCTCTGCCTTTGAATTTTTTATAAAGTTCCATAGGGTTTTTTAAATTTCCTTTTGAAAGGATATTTTCTCTAAATGAAAATGCAGTATTTTTATCAAAAATACCGTTTTCTTTAAATGATTCAAAAGCATCTGCTTCAAGAACTTCAGCCCATTTATAAGAGTAATATCCAGCAGCATAACCACCACCAAAAATATGACCAAAATGAGAGGATATTGCAGTATTATCAACTTTATCCATTAATTTAGTTTTCTCAAGAACTTTTGACTCAAAATTTTCAACATCATCCACTATTTCAGTTTCAGTATGCCAAGCCATATCAAGATAGCCAAAAATAAGTTGTCTAAGATACATTGTAGCAGCACCAAAGTTTTTTGATTCTTTGATTTTTTGAATAAGTTCTTCTGGGATATTCTCATTTGTTTCATAGTGATGAGCAAATAAATTTAATGCTTCTTTTTCACTTACCCAATTTTCCATAATTTGTGATGGAAGTTCAACAAAATCCCACTTTACATTTGTATTACCAACTGTTGAATATTTACAATCAGACAAAAGACCATGCAAGCAATGACCAAATTCATGAAATACAGTTTCTACTTCACCAAAAGTTAGTAAAGCTGGTTTATCTTTAGTTGATCTTGTAAGGTTTGCAGTAAATTGTACGTGAGGTCTTATTACTTTACCACTATGTAATCCATTATCTTTTATTGAACTCATCCATGCTCCGCTTCTTTTAGTTGGTCTTGGATGTAAATCAATATAAATTAATCCAACTAAAGAATCATCTGCATTCAAAACTTCGTAACAAGACACTTCTTCATGCCAAGTATCAATATTTTTGAGTTCATTAAAATTTATATCAAACAATTTATTGGCGACACGAAAAATTCCATCTATAACATTTTCTGCTTTGAAATAGGGACGCAGCATTTCTGGGTCAATATTGAATTTTTCTTTCTTTAATTTGGTTGCATAATATGATGAATCCCAAGGCTTAAAATCATCTAAATCATCAACTTTTTTTGCATATTCTTTTAATTCTTTAAGTTCATTTTTTGCCTTATCATAACAATTATCATATAAGTCATCAAGTAGTTTGTAAACATTATTAACACTTTTGGCCATTCTGTCATCTAGAACATAATCAGCAAATGTATCATAGCCTAGTAACTGTGCTCTTTTATGTTTTAATTGAACAATGTTTTTAATGATTTCATTATTATTAAATTCATCATTATTGCACAACCCCCCATAAGCTAAAAACAATTCTTTTCTTAGGTTTCTTTTTTTTGAAAAATTTAGAAAAGGTCCCATACTTGGATATTGGAGTGTAAAAAGCCATTTATTTGGTTTATTTTTTTGGGTTGCAGCTTCTTTGGCAGAAGTAATTGATGATTCTGGTAATCCATCTAAATCTTTTTCATCTTCAATCCAAAGTTCATATTTATTTTGAGCATTTAAAACATTATTAGAAAATTTTGGAGATAGAAGTGATAATTCTTGATCAATATCTCGTATTTTATTTTTAGTGATCTCTTCCAAATCTGCACCGTTTCGCACAAATCTTTTATAAGTTATATCTATTAATCTTAAATCTTCTTCATCAAGGTTTTCATTTTTTTTATTTTCAAAAACTAATTTTATTTTTTTAAATAGTTCAGTATTCAACATAACATCATTACTAAATTTTGATGCCATAGGACTAATTTTTTCAGCTAAACTTTTAAGTTTTGTATCACTTTCACAACCAAATAAATGCCAGTATACGCTCATAACATAGTCAAGTTCTTCAGAAGAAGTCTCAAGTGCAAGAATGGTATTTTTAAAATTTGGTTTATCCCCGTTTTCTACGATTTCATTGATTTTCTTTAAAGCAATTTCAATACTTTTTTCCACTGCTGGAATAAAGTCATTTACTTTAATTTTACTAAATGGAACTGTATCAAAAGGTTGATTGTAATCTTTAAAGAACGGGTTATTCATCAATTTTCTCCAATTTTATTTTATTTTCTAAGCTACCTAAATGTTCAATTTTAAGTTTGACCACATCATTTAATTTAAGCCAATTATCAGTTTTATTTGTCAAATTAATTTCAAGGAGACAACCTGTAGCACATGTACCCGAACCTATAACATCTCCTGGGTAAAGGGTTGCACCTTTGGAAATATGACTTATTATTTGAGCAAATGTCCAATTCATATTTCCACTGTTATCTTCCGAAACTTTCTGATTATTAATGAAAGCTTCCATTTTTAAATTATATTGATTTCCATTTTCTGTGCTTACGGTATTATTTTTAAGTTTATCTTTTGTGATTATATATGGTCCAAGTGAAGTTGCAAAATCCTTGCCTTTAGCTGGCCCTAAATTTAATTTCATTTCAGATTTTTGTATACTCCTTGCACTCCAATCATTCATAATCATAAAACCAAATATATAATCGTCTGCATTCTCAATTTTTATATTTCTTCCTTCCTTGGCTATTACAATGGCAAGTTCTAATTCAAAATCAAGTCTATCGAAATGATCCTTATGAAAAGAAATGTTACCGGGTCCGTAAATAGCTGAATGATTTGAATAGTAATATACAGGAAACAAATCAAACTCTTTAATCATAGGTAAACCCCTCCCTTTTCTACCAGCTTCAACATGTTTTCTAAATGCATATGCATCTCTGAGACTGTTTGGTCTTCTTAGGGGGCTTAAAAGTTTGACTTGACTAAGTTTAATTAATTTTTTTTCGTTGTATTTCTTTTGTGGTTGAAAATTTTTATTGTTTAAAAAATCTAAAAAATCAATCATATTATCAATTTTTATCTTTAGATCTTTAATATTGATTACATTGGTTTTATTTATGATAAGGCCAATATTTATTGCATTTTTATGTACATACCTTATTATTCGCATTCATTAAACTCTTCTTATTGTTGGATATGCTAATTCAATATTTTCATGTTTAGCAAATTGTAATAATATTTTTTCCCAAATATCTTGCTCAGTATCTCTTCTAAATTTTGGTATACAAAGATATCTAATGGTCAATAGAACACCACTCTCAACAACTTTTGTGTAAACTTCTGTTTCAACTTTTTGGTCTTCAATTAGAAACTTTTTGGATGCCTGCTTAAATTTTTGTTTTGCAACTTTGCTAGTCTTTTCACCATAATTTTTTGCTATATCATTTAATATATTTTTTGCTTTTTCCCAGTCACTTTCAAATGTTATTAAAACGGGTATTTCATTAAAAATATATTCAAAACCTTTACCATAGTTTGCTAATGTTTCAGTAAATATTTTACCATTTGGAATATGTACAATTCTTCCTGTATTTTGATCTGCATCAACCCAATTTCCAATTTCCATTACTGTGAAATTAAATATATTTGTATCAATCACATCTCCTGAGTGCTCTCCAAGTTGAATTCTATCACCCGCATCTAATGGTCTATTCCAAAGAATGAATAACCATCCTGTTATATTTGTAATAGGATCTTTCAATGCAATCGCTATACCTGCTGATAATAAACCTAAGTATGTAACAATTGAACCAATACCATCAAGCCAAATTTGTCCTACTATAATAATAGCAAAGAAAAAAGCGGTATAGCTAATCACTCTACTCCAATTATACCTTAGTTTAGCATCTTCTAATCTTAGTATGAATAAATTTATGACACTTCGTCTTAAGATAAAAATCAAAACAACTGCTAAAATAGTTGCCATGATTTTGGCTTGAATGGATGAATATGTAAAAAACTTGGTAAACTCTCCAGTAACTTGATTTACAATTTGTTCAAATGTGCTCATTTATTGAATGTTTTTTCTTAGTTTGAATGTGAAATAAAGAGCGGCCATTAAAGAAGGTAATAACAAAAATCCATGTAACTTAATTATTTGTGCACCGTTCATTCCAAAATATATTAATAATAAAAATAATAGAAAAATAGATAATTCAATTTTCATCCACAATTTAATTTTACTAATTTGGGATGAATTATAATTTGGTGTTTTAATAATCTCTTCAATTAAAAACCAACCATAAAATCTAAAAAAAATAAAGTCAGATGCTTTTAAAATTTCGTTCAGATTATTGATTTTACTTATTTTAAAAATATTGTTCAAATTAAAATTTTCTGATGCACTAAAAAGGGGATAAAATAAACCAACAGGTTGAAAAGTTAGTACATTTAACAGTAAATGTATTGCAATACCTGATATGAAACCAAAAGCTATATTTTTATATTTTATATCTTTTTTATACTCTCCGTAAATCATAATAATTAAAAATGAAAATACAAGGAAAAACAAATTATGAAAGATACAATTATGAAAAAACTCACCAAATATCAGATAAAAAAATAAATCTAAATCTGGTAACAATGAACCAATTAATAATGAAGTGAGAAAGTAACGTTTAAATTTTATGTAATTTTTAAATCTTAATACTATTATTGGAATGATTGCTGTTTGTGTCATTATTTAAATACTTGAATTTTATTTTTAGCTTTATATTTGATTATAAATATTAAATTAAATTATTAATAAAAGAAATGAAATTTATTTGTTATGAATAAAGATGAAGCAGCCTTAGAAATAGAAAATCAAATAATTACTAGCTTTGACTGTAAGGTTGATAGAGTTATTTATCATCCCATAAGATTAATTCAGGCATCAAAATCTTTGATTGGTTTAAATTTAGATAACCCAAACCAACGATTAATTAATTTTAGTGGATTATATTTGAATGAAAATCTTTCTAAAAAACATTCAAAAACTAAACCATTTAAAAATCAAATAAATGAAGTTATAAATATCCATGATTTAGAAAATGCAATTTTATCAAAAGATAGATTTAAAATTTCTGATTCAATTAATCAATTATCAAAAGTTTCAAGCTCTTTGCATATTTTAGAATATTTAATCGAAATAAGCCTAAAGGAGAATGGTTCATCATTTTTAGTATTATGGTCAATATATAGATCCATTTTTTTTATTGGAGAAAGAAATTTAGATGATTTTAGAGAATTGATAATTGAAGTGGTTCTATATGATAGTATTTGTGAATATCCAAAGTCTAACACTAATATTGAAGATATTATTTTAATAGATAATTTAACTATTGGAGATATTGATTTATACTCCCATTTAATTGAATTAAAACATAGTAATTTAGTTAGAAGTGAAAAATTACTACCATTAGCTGATATAATGATTAATAGATTTTCAACTAGATATGATTTAAAAAGCTCTAGCAAAAAGATAAACGTAATTGAATCAGAATTTAATAAAAATGGTAGAGCTTGGATTTTAGATTACATAAATGAAATTAATCCAAAAAAAATTACATTTGAATTCATTCTTTTTTTAGATTCTATTAGATGTTTGCTTAAATATTTAAATGTTAATAAGCATAAATATGTTTTTAAACATTTTGAAAGGTTGGTCAAAAATTTCAATATTTAATTTATTAAAAAATAAGTGGAAAATTACTGTCATTGAAACAGGTTCGTTCAAACTAGATGGCGGTGCAATGATGGGTTCAGTTCCAAAAGTACTTTGGGAAAAAACAAATCCTGCAGATAGTTTAAATAGGATTGATCTATCAATGAGATGTTTATTGTTAGATAATGGAACTGAAAAAATTCTTATAGAAACGGGTATAGGAAATAAAAATAGTGAAAAATTCAATAAAATATTTTCTATTTCTCAAAGCGCATGGCCAATTAAAGATAAACTAAAAGAATTCGGATACAACGTTAATGATATTACTCATGTTATTATAACCCATTTACATTTCGATCATGCTGGAGGGGCAACTATTTTTAATGGAGAAGAAACAGTTCCTACATTTCCAAATGCTCAATATATAATTTCTAAAACAAATTGGGATTCGGCATTAAATCCAAGTCCAAAAGATCGCGCTAGTTATTTAATAGAAAATTTTAAGCCTTTAGAAGATGCTGGTCAAGTTAAATTGGTCGATGATAATGAAAATCTACTAAATGGAATAAATGGTTTAGCTTTCTATGGTCATACATATGGACAGCAACTTATCAAAATTAGTAATAAACAAGATACATTAATATTTTGTGCAGATTTAATCCCTTTAAAATCACATTTACAAATTCCTTGGGTTATGGGGTATGATTTATACCCAATGAAGACTTTAGATGAAAAAACAAAATTATTGAATCAAGCTGCAGAAAATAATTGGATTTTATTCTTTTATCATGATCCAAAATCAATAGCAGTAAGAATTAAAAAATCTGATAAATATTATGAAATAGTAGAAGAGCTAAAAGTTGATTGATATTGAAAATAAGTTATTTAAGAAAGGTATTCTTTTCTTTAATAAAAAAAAGTTCTATAGTGCTCACGAAGAATGGGAAGAATTATGGACTGAGTATACTCTTGATGACCCTGAATTTATTCAGGGAATGATACAACTCTCAGTCGCATTTTTTCATATAACAAATTCAAATTTGATAGGCTCAAAAAATTTATTTAGAAAATCGTTTCAAAAGCTTGAAAAATTTAAAAATAATCATAGAAATATTAATTTAAATGAGATTATTTCTACTTCTAAAGTAGCTTTGAATAAAGTTGAAATGATTAAAAATGCTAATCAATTTGATTGGGAATTAAGTCCTAAAATTATAATGAAACCATGAAATTATTTATTTTTTCTAATGATGATTATAATTTTTCAGCTAAAATTGCAAAAATATGCGATCAAGGTTCAGACTCTCTTTATTTTTGTGAAAATTTTGAAAAATTAAATGATATTAAAATCAAAGATGATATACTTATTTTATTAGATTATGATGATGCTAATTTTGATTTAGAAATATTAATTGATATAAAAAAAATATACAATTTCAAATGTTGTTTAATAATGTCAAAAATAGAAAAAGCCATTCATAAAAAAGCATTAGAAATTGGATGTGACATGGTAATTACTAAATCAAATTTTATTATGAATTATAAAATAATTAAAGAGCAATTAAAATTTTAAAATATGAATAGAATAAATAAAGCTAAAAAAATTGGAAAAATTTTAGATAAGTTATATCCCGAAACACCAGTACCCCTCAATCATACAGATGAATACACATTGCTTGTAGCAGTAATGCTATCTGCACAAACAACAGATAAAAAAGTAAATCAGGTGACTCCTAAGTTGTTTAGAAAGGCTGGAGATCCAATCAAAATGATTAAGCTAGGTGAAAAGAAAATTAAAAAAATAATTAAGGAAATTGGACTTGCTCCTACAAAAGCAAAAAATTTAGTTAGAATGGCTAATCAAATAGTTGAATGTGGAGGATTGAGGCCAGATTGGAAATTTCTTGAAAGTCTTGCAGGTGTTGGACATAAAACAGCTAGCGTTTTGATGTCTCAATGGTATGGAATTCCTGCATTCCCAATAGACACGCACATACATAGATTAGCTTCTAGGTGGGGCTTATCAAAAGCAAAAAATGTCGCTATGACGGAAAAAGATTTAAAAAAAATATGGCATAAAAATGATTGGAACAAAAGACATCTTCAAATAATTTTTTTCGGCAGAGAATTTTGTCCTGCTAGAAACCATAATTTATCAGAATGCATGATATGTTCATGGGCTTCCACAAAAAAAAGAATCAAATTAGAATTTTCTAACAAATAATTTCTAAAATTTCTTCAAAAATTATTATTATTTGTAGCATAAATATTCGTAAATTATAGGATGAATTTTTTAATTGCACAATACAAATAAATATATGCTATATTTAACTAAACAATATAAATTTTGCGCTGCACACAGATACTGGAACGATAATTGGACTGAAGAAAAAAATCTTGAAGTATTTGGAGAAGATGTTCGAATACATGGTCATAATTATATTTTATCGTTAACACTAAAAGGTGTTATTAATAAAGAATCTGGTTTTATAGTAGATATTAAAATTTTAAACGATATTGTTAAGAAACATATTATTAATATTTTTGATCATTCTCAAATTGAAAAAGATATAGAATGGTTTAAACATAATCAGCCATCTACCGAAAATATGGTACTTTATATATGGAACACCCTTTATGATAAAATTCCATCTGATGCAAAGCTACATTGTGTCAAACTGAGAGAAACGCCTACAATTTATTCTGAATATTATGGGCCTAAAGAGGAAATTTAAATGAAAAATTATGATGTAACTATCATTGGTGGTGGCCCTGGAGGTTATGTTGCTGCCATTAGAGCATCGCAACTAGGTAAAAAAGTTGCTTTAGTTGAACGTGAACATTTGGGAGGTATTTGTTTGAATTGGGGTTGTATACCTACAAAATCTTTATTAAAAAATGCAGAAGTTTTAGAATTAATTACTAATTCTAAGAAATATGGTATAGAGATAGAATCATTTAAAATTAATTGGGCTACTGTTATTAAAAGATCAAGAAATATTGCATCAAGAATGGGAAAAGGTATTCAATTTTTAATGAAAAAAAATAATATTGAAGTTTTTGACGGATATGGAAAAATTTTAAATAAAAATACAGTTCAAGTTGTGAATGAAAATAATATTGAAAAATTAGAATCAGATAATATAATTATATCAACAGGAGCATCACCAAATTTTTTTAAAGGTATGGAACCTAATGGCAAGAATGTTCTCACATATAAGGATGCGTTAGTTATAGATAAAGCACCAAAACATATTGTTATTATTGGAGCTGGAGCAATAGGTATTGAATTTGCTTACTTCTTTAATACTTTTGGTGCAAAAGTAACTGTAATAGAGGCACAAAACCATATTTTACCAAATGAAGATGAAGATGTTTCAAAAGAGCTTGAAAAAATTTTTACTTCAAAAAAAATTGATATCAAAACAAAGACTATTGTTAAAAATATATCTGATAACGGCAAAAAAGTTAAAGTAAATCTAGAAAATGAGATCTTGGAATGCGACAAAGTTTTAGTTGCTGTGGGTGTCAAACCAAATTCAAATAATATTGGATTAAACAAAAATAAAATTGAAACTGAAAAAGGCTGGATAAAAACTAACAATTTTATGCAAACTAACATAAAAAACATTTATGCCATTGGAGATGTTTCGGGTGCACCATGGTTAGCCCATGTAGCTTCAGCTGAAGCAATTAAGGCAGTTGAGCATATGTTTGGCAAAGCCCCAAAACCAATGGCTTATGATAACATCCCTGGATGTACTTATTGCCATCCAGAAGTTGCTTCTGTTGGTTTAACAGAAAAACAAGCAACTGAAAAAGGTTATCAAATTAATGTTGGTAAATTTCCCATGAGAGCTTTAGGTAAAGCTGTTGCGATAGGTCAGACAGAAGGTTTTGTTAAAATAATTTATGATAAAAAATATGGTGAGTTGCTTGGATGTCATATTATTGGCGCAAATGCCACGGATTTAATATCTGAAATATCTTTATCAAGAGACCTTGAAACGACGTATAATGAAATTCTAAATTCAGTTCATCCTCATCCCACATTATCTGAAGCAATAATGGAAGCAACTGCTGATGCTATTGGAGAAGCAATACATATCTAATCCTATGTTAAAGGAAAAAATTATAACAGAATCATTGTTCCATGATGTAGAGAAAATTCCTACTATTGAAAAAATAATCCATGAAATTAAAAATCAAGACAACAAATATATTAATGTATATTGGCTTGGAAAGAGAAAATACAATCCTATTTGGGAATTGCAAATGGAGTTGCACAAGCTTAGAGTTGAAAAAAAAATTAATGATACAGTGTTACTGCTTGAGCATGACCATGTCTATACCTTAGGTAAGAATGCTAATGAAAACCACATATTACCATCAAAATTAGATGATACTGAAGTTATTAAAATAGATAGAGGAGGTGACGTAACATATCATGGTCCGGGACAGTTAGTTGGATATCCAATTATAGATTTACATAATTATAAAATGAGTATAAGCTGGTATTTAAACGTCCTGAGCGATTCAATAGTTGAATTACTAAATGATTATAAGATTTTAAGTAAATATAATAAAGACTATGTTGGTGTTTGGGTTGATGATGATAAAATTGCTGCGTTTGGAGTAAGGTTATCAAAATGGATTACAATGCATGGATTTGCATTAAATGTGAGTACAGATTTAAAATACTATAATGGTTTAATTCCGTGCGGTATATTTGAAAAAGGAGTCACTTCTATTAAAAACATTAGTAAATGCAATTATACTTGCGCTAATGTGGCAAAAGAATTCACAAAATATTTCATAAAAAATTTAAATAAGGAATAGAAAATGAAGTTACATAATTTTAATAAAAAAGAACTAATTAACATTTATGAAAAGATGATTGTTTCGAGATACCTTGATGATAAAATGTTAATTATGCTAAAGCAGGGAAAAAGTTGGTTTCATATTGGAGCATCAGGGCATGAAGCTGCACAAATTGCAGCATCAACTTCATTTAATTCTGAATTAGATTATGCTTATCCATATTACAGAGATCAAGCTTTTTGTCTAGGATGGGGTTCTTCTGCTAGAGATATGTTAATGTGTTTTTTACATAAAGAAGATGATCCAAATTCCGGTGGAAGGCAAATGCCTCAACATTATGGTAATAAAGATTTAAATATTGTAAGTCAATCAAGTTGTACAGGAACACAATATCTTCAAGCAGTAGGAACTGCATTTGCTCTTCAAAGAGATGGAAATAAAGGAGTTTGTTATGTATCTTCAGGTGAAGGAACTACCAGTGAAGGCGATTTTCATGAAGCATTAAATTGGGCAAGTAAAGATAAAGCTCCTGTGATTTTTCACATTCAGGATAATGGATATGCAATTTCAGTTCCAATTAGTGAACAAACTAGCGGAGGTTCTGTATATAATATTTGTTCAGGGTATGAAGATTTATCAAGATTTAATGTTGATGGCACAAATTTTTTTGAAACCCAACTAGCATTCAAAAAAGCAATTGAAAGAGCCAGAAAGGGTTTGGGTCCGAGTGTAATAGTTTCAAAAGTTGTAAGACTTTTACCTCATTCATCATCTGATGATCAGAGAAAATATAGATCAGAGAAAGAATTAGAAAAGGATAAAAAAAATGATCCAATAAAGAAATTTGAAAAACAATGTATTGATAAATCAATAATATCTAAGAAAGAATTTGAAAAAATTGAACAAAATGTTAAAAAGATGATAGAAGATGAAGTTTCTTATGTTGAAGATCAAGAAAACCCTCATCCATCAAATGCAACAAAACATTTATTTTCTGATTCAACCAAATTTGATGAAAGCCTTAACAATGAAGCAAAAATAATTAATGATAAAACAGTAATGGTTGATGGTATCAATCATGCTCTAAGTGAAGAGTTAGAATATAATGAAAAAATGTTAATATATGGTGAAGATGTTGGTGGAGATAAAGGAGGTGTATTTACAGCAACTAGAGGTTTAACAAAACAATTCGGTTCTGATAGAGTATTTAATTCACCACTGGCTGAGTCATCTATCATTGGTACAGCTATAGGTTTATCTGTTGTAGGCTATAAACCTGTCGTAGAGATACAATTTGGAGACTACATATGGCCAGCAATGATGCAAATTAGAAATGAAGTTGCTACTCTTAGGTACCGATCTAATGGAAATTGGTCATGTCCTTTAGTCATAAGAGTGCCTGTTGGAGGATATATACA
>MDTD01116082.1_pt1 | contig 13802 bp, 5 predicted proteins | sample 811221 | NCBI WGS metagenome assembly MDTD01 (sample SAMN05326646, study PRJNA326480) | marine metagenome | isolation source: seawater | place: Pacific Ocean: South West | collected 2011
GTAGTACTCTTTGTATCAGAAATTACTAGTTTCCAAATTAATTTTTTTAGTGATGCCCAAATCCGGGAAGAAGTAATTATGCTACGAATTCTCTCCCACAATTGATTCACTCCTCGGCAATAAGTAGTTTCCTTATCTCTATGATGTCTTTTGCTAAATTTTCTAATTCTTTAGTGATAAAATCCTTAGTTGTTGGTGGTTTAAGTAATTTGGAATTCGAGAAAGATTGCTTGACGAGTAGATTCAAATCACCCATAATCGAGTCTTTTTCTTTTTCACACAGGTCAATATACTCTCTTATTAGAGTCCCGGAATTTACGATTTTTTTATCAAGAAGTTTTTGTTTCAAGAATTCGATAGATTCTTTGTTCGAGGTAATATTGTCAATAACGAGATTATTTGGTAAATAATGAAAAAACGAGTCAGCAGTAATTTCAGCGTCTTTAATAAACCATGATAATCCCATTTTATCACCATCTAAATTTTTTTATTTCTTTAATCTGAGCTTTCATATTCTCTAAGATTTCACGGTCATAGTTTAATGAAAAGTCGTGCGTAGTACCAGATATATTGCTACCCATTAGAGAATTATAATCTGATTTAGTGATTTGATGCAGGCTCTTTAACGAGAACATTTTGAGTAGATTAGAGAATTCAATTAACAATCTTCCGTAAACAACTGCTAATTCTGATTTTGTAGTAACTTCTGAAATTTGAAAATCCATGTTTCGCTTATGGTCATTAGAAGCAGATTCTAACGTTAAGGTAGATACAGTAATTTCATCAACTAAATCAGTCAATTCCTTTTCTGAAAGATTTTCTTTCATAAATCCCCTTAAACTACTAAGAGAATCGTTCATAGTTAATCTCTCCCATAAATCAAGGATTTATATTTAGGCTTTCTTTTACTTTGTCCATATCTTCATGAACTAGACTTTGGAGCTGAGAAAACATCATATCGAAGTTTTTCTTATGTGGATTTTCTATTTCTCCTTCTGTAGCAACCTTGTCCATCTGTCCAACAATCGAAGGTTTTCTGCTACCGTTTATTACAAATTTTAAAAACCGCTTTTGGTAACCAAAACTAATGTTTACATCATTACATTGTTCTGCATCGCCGCGTACTTCAGTAACTTTGGCAAACCAATTAGAGCCTTTAGTATCAAGCAGTAATGCTCTTTCAGTAACAGATTTCTGACTCTCTACCTTCTTCCTCAAAACAGTCATTTCCTCAATAAGTTCTTCAACTTTTTTGTTGATTTCTTCCTCTTCTAAACGGTTTTCTGCATTCCTTTGTATTAATTTATCCAACTCTTTTTGCGCTGCAACTTCTGGCTTCTTTTCCATTAGTATATTTGCATATTGAGGTCTAAGTTTCCATCTTTGTAACTCGCTTAAGCCAATTTTTTGGTCAATTCTTTTATTATAATCTGCCTTTTGAGAGATTTTACCAAAAATGAAACCAACTAGAATTGCAAACCCCACAACGACAGCCATAACCGCATAATCATCTGTTGCCATGAAACAACTATCTTGTATTAGCATTTAATTCCTTTGTTGATCATTATTAAACAGTTTTTTGATTTGTTATTGATATTGTGTTTAGGCCACGTTTATTATATTCTAATGCTGCTTGAATAAATTCCTCCTCGGAGATGTAGCCATCATTATTTACATCGAAATCAAAGGAAAACTGCAAGAATTTTTCTCTGTCAATAATGTTAAATTTAGCTAATACTTTCACTAATCTATTTTCATTGTATGAAAACTCTCGTTTTGCCATTTCTTCCGCACTCTCTTCATCTCTGTCAAGCATTTCCTGTTCATACAATCTTTTTTGAGTGGACAACGCGATTTGTATTTTACGGATAGAGAATAGCAGTAATAAAATTGAAATTCCGAAGAATAATTTGAAAAATATACTTGAGGTAAATGAGTTTGATGCTTCTATGAAATCTTTGGTTCTTTCAACTTCTGCTTTGGGACTTAGTTCTGATGATACAGTTACAGATTTCACTTCAAATTCGATGTAAGGGCAGTCTGGTTCACTATCACAAACCTCCTTGATTTTTCTTGCAGGGTAACCACTTTCAGTAATAATGAAAGAATCTCTTTGGTTGTTGTATTGAGATTTATCTACAATTAATGGGGTAATTTTTACATCAAATATTCCATTAGGGAAATCATTTGATGGCTTACCACATATTCCATCTTCAATTGCTGATTTGAAATCCCAATCCTTCGGGAAGAATGTTCCCTGGCAGTCAATTTGAGTATCAATTGAATATCCTCCAGAGATGAAATCAAACTGCCAAATCGTTCTCTCTACACCATCTTCATCATCAATCGCCTCCGCGCAGCTTGAAATTGGAGAAGTATAATCACTTTGTAAGAAGCCATCTGAGTTTGGTTTCTTATCACCATCCCAAGAAAGTGGGCAGGAAGGATTCACTTCAAAATCAAATGTAGGTGCTCTATCATCGCTCCTGGTAATTTTATCAGATGAGAGGTATAATTCAGATTCAAGAGTCATATCAGACAGTTTAAGGTAATCATAATATTGTAATATAATTCTAAAATTATCGAGATTAAACAGGTTATCAGGTCGATTAGGGAATTTGTCAACCAAGTAATTTCCAACATCACTGTGATTGACAATTATGTCAATTTTTATTGAGCCATTGTTGTAAAATTCCAATCCATCCGGTTGTACAAAACAATTGTTTGATGAAACATCAATATCCTCACTACGGTACGCTGCAAATTGATATTGGATCGAGCATTGCAGCAGGTTTGTTATCTCAACATAACCTCGATATAGAAGTAAGTAATTCTGCTCATTCTCTGGAGGAGTTAAGATTATTGAGAAATTTGAGTTGAAATCGCCCTCTGACAGGTCTGATTTAGAGAACTCAACTTGAGACCATGCTTGAGAGTGTTCAATCATCCTAACATTTATTTTATTGGTTCTTGAAAATATATCATTTAGCTCTATTTCAAATGAAGTGTGATAGGCATATATGTTAGGTATGGTAAACTGGCCATCAACAACTTGGTATGCTTCAGCACTACTGCCTGGCTTAGTGATAAATAACTGAATATCTCTCAGTTCTTCCAAGTCTATATCCAAAGATATTTTCACAGGAATCGTCGATACAGAAGTACCTTGCCTTGTCCATAGACACTTCACCTGACGGGTTTCACCCATTGGCTCTATCTCAATACATTGAACATTGACATCCTCAGATTCTATCAATTCATCAGAAACATCGATTTTAGTAGATAAAATTGAGACGGTATCCAATTCTATGCTCGACTCTCGGTAGAAAGCATCAATTGCTGTAACATTTATTGTTCCATCACCTAGGTATCTCGTGCTTAGGTTGTATTGCCCTTGATAAAGTGATGAAATTCCTTCGCTAGTCGTAGAATTTTGCAATGTGATATCATTTACACTCCATTTCAATTCGCAAAAGTCACAAGATAGTATAGTAGTTTCATTTAATAAACCAAGTGAAAGACCAGATAGAATATTTATCTCGGGAGCCTCAGTGTCGTATACAAAAGACGTTCCAGAAGAATAGTAGGTTCTGCCTATTTGGTCAGAAATAGTTGCATACATTAGATAATTTCCTTCAGAGATAGAGTCTGAATTTATGATATCAGATTCGAGATAAATTACTTCGTCTTGACCTCTTATTAGAGTAACATTAACATTGCTGATGGGCGCCCTACCTTGCTGATTGACTATTTTGATTACATCGCTTGTTGGAGATAGTATTGCATCATATTCCATTTGACAAATCTGATTACCGGCACAAATTATACCTTCCCAAACAGGATTTAAGTCATCTTTGACGAATAGAGTTTCACCATTTAGTTTCACAATATTTCCTACAGTATCCTGGCCTGAAATTTGAACAATCAATGTTTGGTTTGAGTAGCCTAACATGGTGAACTGGTAATTTAGTCCGATAAATGTTCGATTTAGAACCTGGCCTGATGTGGTTTTTATGACCAATTCATAATTGCCTAGTAAGGCTCCAGAATCATCATTGATTACCACATTTATTGGACAATTAGATGGCATGTCAATCGCAAAACCAGTGCTCCATGAACACGATCCATCAAACTCAAAGATTGCAGTTGGTGTAAGGAAATCAACTTTGAAGGTCTTAGTTAACGATTTTATGTTGCCAACATGGTCGCTCAATTCAACAAAGATAGATATTTCATCACAATCCGTCACGTTGTAGTTTACCAGGTTGATGTAACTGGAGAATGCGAACTGATATGATTTACTGTTATCAACACATGAAAGGCTAATATTCTCGGATTTGGAGAGATTGGTATCAAGGGAAATATTGGTTATTCTAATTATTCCATCATGTGATACTACATTATTGGTTAATACCTGTCCACTAGCAGTGGTGTAAGACTTAATTTCAAACTCTGGTGCATTGTCATCCACATCTAGGATATATGAACTAGAATTTTGATTGTTCAGATTATCATAAGTTACGATTGTGATCTTTAGAACAGAGTTACTAGTAACAACCGGTAAAATTACTTCTACAGCATTATTGTAGACTGAAGATATCAATTCTAAGCCGGTATTGTTATCAAATATACTAACCTCTATGAAGCAATTCGCCATTATATTGTCATTGCAATTCAGGTTCAATGTACCATCAGAACGAGTTATTTTCTCATCAAACGAGACTGCGTCGTTTGACTGTACTGTCAAACTAGGTGCCGAGTTATCAAAAATAACGTTGTATGTTTCAATTAGTTTGTTGCTGACATTATCCTCGATTTGTAATTGTATCACATTGAAATTAGGAACTGTAGATTCCCAATATCCATCATCATTCAGGTTCCAAGGAATTTCTGTTCCCTGTATTATCCAACTAAGAGATTTAATTCCAGCCAAATTATCATTGCAATCTTTTGAGATGTTTTTGTTACTTGAAGTAATCATATTCTGTCCGTCAATGATAAGATTTTCAACTGGAGTGCAATATCCAGCAAATGTATCTGAAGATAAGTTAAGCTGAACCAAATGTTGGTTACCAATTTCATCAAAGAACTCTAAAATCACATATCCATTTGTTAGGTTTGAAACAAGATTTAACTGATATTGGTTGCTTGATGAAGAAACAATGCATTGGACGCCTATAGAAGGTTGACAGGCTAGTGATAGTTCTATTGAATGAGAATAATTCAAGGTTAGATTAAACTCGCCGGAGTGGACAAAACCGTTGTTATTCATTAACACCTTTCCAACATCCTGATTAGCGATGCCAACAACAGGAGGTGTGATCGAATAAACTTGTGAGATGGAGTAGTTATTTGAAACGAAATTTCCAACGCAATCAAGCGCATATATCTCTAGGTAAGATTTGTTGTGTGGCAAAGTAAAATTCGTGTAATTTGAGATTGATATTTGTATTCCATCCGAGTAAAGATAACCTCCAGTAACACAATTATCATCAGTTATTTGGATATTTATGACAGGAGCTATTGCCCCGATGTATATTGTATTGTTGTTGATACTTGTGTTTGATATCTCAGATACAGTTAGTTCTGGGATTTGGTTATCGACGATGAATGAAATGTTCTTCATTGTTGAAATTCCAACGAAATTTGTGGTCTTTAATGATAAAGTGTAATTTCCAGAAATTGGCAGATTATTCACAATTCCGCCAGATGATATAGTGTCGGGTTCACAATTAAAGTAATCAATACAGTATAGTGTATCTCTAATTGAGGTCTCATTATCTTGGGAGACGATAGTAAAGCCGCTAGTTCCAGAATTAATAATCAAATTTTGATAGGAATCCGCAGGCCAAGTAACATTTAATGATGGTACTGAATAATCAAATGACACATTCATGACAGCGTTTGCTGAATTATTGAATGAATCTGTCACTAGGCAGGTAGCTAACCCGCTGCTAGAGATATTTCCTAATCGATTGACATCTATATCTCCAGATGCGCCATGCCAAATTATTTGATAAGTTGGAGAAATAGTACCAGAGTCGGCATTACAGGTGAAATCAGATTTTGAACTAGCCCATACCATACCATTTGAGGATAAAGTCAGGTTCGAATCCCATTGTGGGCTTTGTATTGCACCATGATAATTATATGAAGCAGAGTATTGATGGTAATTGCCAAGAGCGTCAAGAGCAATAATTTGCAAAGTTATGGGTTGATTAGTTAGTTGTAAGCTTGGACAAGTCGGAGAATTAAACAATGTGGAGAGATTTCCGCTAATGGAAAAATTACTGACACTTGGTAGGTATAATAAATCACAAGATATGGATGAGTAATTAAGGAAGAATACAATTCTGTCAATTGGAGATTGACTATCACTGACATTAATCTCTATATTCGAATTCGAACCAAAATCAACATTATTCATCAAGTTTGAGAAATCAACTGATATAGAAGGGCCAAGATTATCTAAATTTACAGAAATACTTACTGAAGATTCTAATCCCAGTATGTTTGTTGATTTGATAATGATATTATTCACCGAATTTCCAGATGGCGTGGTAAATGATACACCGTTATTAGGTAATACAACACCGTTCCATGTTATTGATGTGGTTGTTATGAAGTGGTTAGAGATATTGAAATATTGTAAATCGCCACTCCTTACGATAGGTGCGATTGTGTGAGTTATAACTGGCAACTCTGAGTGATGAACCAAATTTATCATTGTAGTGTTATAGTTACCAGCATAGTCTTCCCCACTAATTAGCATCAAATAATTTCCTGATAATCGATTAATATTTACACGGCCATCGATTATCGTTAAACAGTTACTCTGTAATGTATCGGTTTGGTTTTCTCCAACTTGGATACATAGGTCTTCTACATCTGGAGCAGAATCAACGAAAACCGATGAGTAATTACTCGTGCTATGTTGTGAGTAATTTACAGAAAGAGCGGAATTAATTGTAAAGTACGGCAATTGGTCATCAGGAACTATGCTCAAAGTATGCAACTTAACGTACCCGGAATTAGATTCAACAATTATCTCGACTTGAACCACTGGATAGCTAAATATCCATTGTGGAGCAGTTTGATAGTCAATTGTAAACGATGATACATTGGAAGCAATTAAGCTGGCAAGTCCATTTTGGTTGTTGATCTTTATTGTAGAGTTTTTAATTCCAGTATCTTCAAAGATATCGATATTAATGGTTGAATTTAACCCAAAGTAATTACCATTGGAACTATTGACATTTATTACTGGTTCAGATAGATCACGGGATATTGATACTGCCAATTCTCCTCCCTGGTTACCGAGTCTATCAACCGCATGAATTGAGAGCCACGATGTTGATGAGGTAGAACTTGACAACAGAACATCGGATAGGTATGGACTGGTTGAGGATGTTCCGTTATCAAACGACCAAATATAATGGGAGATTCCTACGCCAATGTCATCAGAATCTAGCGGAATAACTGAATTGTTAGCAATCTGATTATTTCCAGATAATTGTACAATTGGCCCAGAAATATCAACCAGTAAAGGGTCGGTTATTGTTGAGTTGGTTAATTCAGTATCATGGATATAGGTCATAACTTCAATACGCAGAATTTCGCCATCATTTAATCCAGTCAAATCAATTGAATTCTGTGTTTGATTAGTATAAGTCCAATCAGTGAAACTCCCATTTACGATTAATCGGTATATGTGTGAAACATCGGTTCTTGGTTGAGAAATAGTAAATTGGGTTAGGTTTGTTATGTAAACATCAGAATTTGATACCTCACCAAGTATTGTTATTGTAGCTGAGTTAATCTTAGTAAGATATTCGAGCGAATTGGAAATCTGCAGTTTATTTCGTGCACTGTCAAAACATTTTATCTGTATGTGTACAAATCCTTCAGAATTATTTATTTGCATGTCTCCATACCTAATACTGACATTTTGAGATGTAGAATTTAATTCGAAAATCAACGATTGGCTTGACCATACCTCAATGTTGATTTGATCTACTCCGAAATTATCTTGGCATGAAATGTTTAACCAGTTTGTGGGGGTAATCACACCTCCCAAGCTATTAAAATTAACAGATACTGATGGGATTTCCGAATCTAACCATATCATAAATTCAATATTTTCTCCTTGATTTCCAAGTTTGTCTACTGAATAACAACTAATGTTATTCCAACTATTTTGTACAGCGATACTTTGGGCTGTGATTGAAAAATAATTTTCAGAAGATGTAACAAATCCGGATGGCCCGATACAAGTAGTGAGGTGTGTCCCTGAATCTAGGTCTTGTCCAGATGATATCTGAATGGTGTCTGCCATATTGAAAATTAATGAATCATTGTGAGCGACTGACTGGTTAAATGCGAATGTTTGAGGTGCTGAAGGAGCATTATTATCTATAGTTAACCGAATCGTTGAACTGGTACATTGGTTGGTTATGTCACATATTGTACTATTTATCCAGACATATCCAGTGCTCAGATTACCAAAAGAGAGTACTGCATTACTCGAATTAATACCTCCTGAAAATAATGGAGTATTATTCAACGAGTGAGATATATTGCTTGTCAGAGTAATATCTGGTATCCAGCCTAATGAAGGTAGGAATTCAATAGTTAGATTATCATTTATGTATTCATTGTAGTGTGTACTTGAGATTTGTACAGATATAGTTGGATAAGTGTTGACATACAATAGTCCTCCTAGCGAGGCGTTAACGGTGTTACCTAGACTGTCCACAGCCTCGGTGTATATTTCAAGATAGGCATTTCCAATAATATTTAATAAATTTGAGATTTGAATACTCGAGTTTTGTCCGGATATGCTAAATGAGTTCCAAAATTCTGTTGTTCCCTGTTGTATTTTGATATTGAATGAAGTAAGCTGGCAATTGTTTTCATCGTAACAATTCACATCAAATACAGTATTTTGAGATAATAACGAGTTGTTTAGTATTGAGTAATTGACATTTGGTGATATTGAGTCTATCATACCACTTAACGAATAGACTGGTCCAATGTTTCCTAGTAAGTCCACATTTTTACATGATATGCTGAAACTAACAAGGCCATTTACCCCATACTGTAGATAAATTTGATCATTAGATTGCAGATGAAACCAATTACCATCACCTGTTGTGCAATTAGCATGAGATGGTCCAACACCACCCGAATCATCGTTAATTGTAGATAACGTGATATTTGTCGTTGGGCCGATAATTAGGTTATTTCCAATTAAAATATTTGGTCCTAAAATATTGAATATTGAACTTGTTTGTATGTTTGTATCGACAGCGTATTGCCAAAATTGTGGCTGCTCACGGCCTAGGATATCCCCTGTCGTGACATTTAGATACATCCAACCATTTTCTAAACTATTTATGTCACAAGTATCACAAATATCTAAGGTAGTGACCTGCGATATATTTCCGCTGTGGACGACAGTACCATTACTATGACTAAGAGTGTAATTTGTCCAGCCGGGGGAGTTTCCGATTGTTGGTGGAATAATTTCGATACTAAATCCGTTACTAGGTACGAAATCTGCGTAATAGTTGCCGTTTAGATTGACTGTAGTTTCCGGCATTGATGTGTTTACAAAGTAATTTAATTGTGTAGATTCAACAAAATTTCCTACCGAGTCATATGTGATTACAGATAGAGATACTTGACCATCACTAAGATGAGACCATATTTGGTCAAGTGATAAATTGAAGTGTTCATGATGGGTTACAACATTGTGACTCAGTGAGTTGGTTGAATTTGTCCATGTTACATCTATCGATGTGTAATTTAATCCAACATTGTCTGAGAAACTAAACTCTATCTGATTATTTGGTGATATATAGCTAGAAACTGGAGGAGTGATAGTATGTTCAGGGGGTACGGAATCAATCATCAAAGACTCACTTATCATTGGTCCATAGTTGCCAATTAAGTCGACATTTTTGCATGTTATATTTACAGATTGAATAGAATTTTGATTTATCGAAGGGTACAGGTTAGTTGCCCCGTCAACTACAAACCAACTTACCTGGTTATAGCTACACTGCGCCTCAATACCCCCAACTCCGTTAGGGTCATCCCCAAACCCTGAAATGACAAAGTATGAGTTGACGCCATTCCATTCAGAACCATTCACTAAAGAGTAATTACCAAATTTTTCTATTACAACACTATGTCCGTTAGAATTGTCTACGGTATAAACGAATGACTGCACACCAATCCTTCCTAACGAGTCACCTGTGGTAATAGTTAGTGTTAGATTTCCTTCAATCAGATCTACTGGTTGTATTGTGGATGAACTAGTGATATTGCCACTTGCAACATTATCGCCTGAATCATCTTCCATCGTATAATTAGACCACAAGCCACTCCATCCGCCACTTGGTAAATTGATATGGAAATTGGTCGAATCGTTGGTTACAAACAATCCAACATAGTTTCCAGATAAGGTGACTGAGACTAGTGGGGTCGAGGTATTTAGATTCCAAGAAATCCCTGAAATTGTTTCTATATTTCCGAGATTATCTGTGACAATCAGATTTGCAGTCACAGTTCCATCAGTCAAACCTTGGAATAGTTGTCCTAGTGAACTTGACCAGTTTTGAGCTCCTAATGAGTTTGTTGAGGTTTGTGATGTTATGCCATTGCTCCATTCTAGCTCCAGCACTGCACTTTGAATACCGTTTGAATCAGACATATTCACTGTTATTGAATTGTTTAATCCAATTGTTACAGACGGGTTAGGTGACATCTGGACGGTTGGATTTTCTAAGTCCACAGTTCCATTCATCCAGGTTATGGGACCCATATTTCCTAACATGTCTACGCTTCTGCAAGCAAAGACAAATGGTTCTACTGAACCAGTTACTGAGTTTGGTGGATAACTTGCACCATTATTTGACTGGAACCAGTTGTTTCCGTCAGATGTACACCATGCATGGCTACCTCCAACTCCGCTTGCATCGTCAGAAGCAGTAGCAGGGACCAATCTTGCCGAAGGTCCTAAGATTAAGTCGGGCGTATTTACGTGAGTTCCTGATATTAAGATTGGGATATTGTGTCCGTTAGAATTGTCTACGGTATAATTGTAAAATGATAGTGAATAGGCTCCAAATACGTTTGAAGTATTGACTATTAATGTAACATAATCGCCATGATTAAAACTTTGGTTAACGTAAACTTGGGAAGAAATGTTTCCAATCTGAACGGTTTGATTATTTTTCTGTAATTCATAGTTTGCGTATGAACTGACACCGATAGGCGAAATCAGGACAGAAAATTGTGGGTTAATTTTATTCGCGATATTTGGGCCATTAAATTGAACTACACTTGTCGGGGCCGATCCAACAGTATTCGACCAATTTGTTGTTACTGAAGCATGGTTATTGAATACATCAAAAACAGAAATGTGCGCTCTTACAATGTTGCCAACGAACTGTGGTGGTATGGAAAGATTCTGTGTCGTATAGAGGTTCCAACCACTGATTTGACCTGAGTAGGATTCCCATTGTATCTCTAAGTATTGAATCCCACAGTTATCACTAGAAGTAACATTTAATGAATTTGTATCTAGGCTCGCATTTACATTTGGGATTTCTGAATCAATGGTTAGATTCCATGTGTAATTTTGGCTAACAAGACCTGCACTATCTTGTGCTCTGATAATTATTGGGGAATTGACCGCTCCAATGCTATTTGGAGATGGTAACCAGGACGTACCAATATATGTGTAGGCATTAACTGTAGTGTGATTGTCATACGCAACTGGATTAACCCTCCAACCGCTTTCAACGCAATCACCGTACCTGCTGCCTATTTCATTAGCGATTATATACGGTTGTTGTTTATCCAATATTACTTGGACAGAGGCTGATACGGAATTATTGACATTATCATAACATTGTAAATAGATAGAAATAATTGTTCCATTACTATTATTTTCTAAAATTTGTGAAGTCAGGCTAAAATTAGGGTTGTTTGTGGACTGAGAAAAATTTTCAAAAGAAATATTCATTGAGTTAAAACCAGATTCATAGTCTTCACACATGAATATCATTGGAAAACTCTCGGAGATCACAAAAATTGATTGGTTTTGGGTATATCTTGGATTCTGACCAAAGTTAGAATTATGCGTAATGAATGGTTTATCAGCATCTACCCTGATGTCTAAAGTTTTCCAGCTTTCCAAGCCAGCAGATGAATTTGTGCGGTATTTTAGATCTATATCAGAGGTATGATTTACTGGAATTTGGAACATGGAAGAGTAGTTACTGTTGTAAGTTAGGTCGGCTGTTATGTACTCAAATTCGGTTCCATATATCGTACTATTGCCGGAGTTATTGACTACAAGTTCAAAACTCGGATTAGCTGTAGTATAAACAAATCCTCCGTCTAGTGTGCTACCAAAGTAATCACTGGTGAGGGTTAATTCTGTATTTGGATGGTTTTGTAGATTGCCCTGAACAGTGGGGATAACTAACGAACTAATCATTAAAAAAATCAAAGAGATTGACTTTAATTTTTTATTCATAATATTACCTCAAAAAACATCGCTAAAATCCATGTAGTTTAACAGTGTAAAGAATTGATGCATTGTTAATATTAACAGTGGTATAAGGATGAGCTTAAGTTGACTTTCTAGGGTATTTTTGTATCCGAAACAGAATTTTTGGTAGTAACTCATTCTAAGGTTTAAACCTGTATAAATCACTAGGGAAAGGATCAATCCCTGAGCTAAAAATATCGGCATTTTATACGTGTATAATCTTGATGGGTTCAATGCTGATGTAATGGCGAAAATAAATATCACTAAATATGCAATCATGCTAGTTAGAGTTCCAGAATCGTCAGAACATAAGCAGCCCAACAAAGGGTCAAAAATTCTTATCATGGTCATGTGTAGTAAAATTAACATCAACACTCCTGTCATGTCTGGTATCTCACCAATATTGTAAATAATTAAAATTATCACAGAAAGTCCAACAAATATGTGCAGATATCTTAGTAGGTATAGCGGGAAGTTACTAAATCTGGCAGTAAATCTTCTTGTAAAACTTACATTCTCGGACCTATACTTAATCTGGATGTAATAAATTTCTTGAAACCATATAGAAATAAATGAGATGAAAATAAAAATCCTGCTCAGGGGAATATCTGAGATTTCGGCAAATTTTGGGGAAATTAAAGTCAGCGCGCAGGTAGCAATAAGCAATCCACGCTGTGACATGGTTTTAGTAATTTAACAACCTTTATCATCGTTTCCGTTTATGTAAATTAACTCTACAAAATAAGGTGGTTTACTTGTATAAGTAGGTACGATATGCTAATTTTATGATTTATTTGATATAATCAATGACATCAATCAGGCCAATATTTAGATTTTTTAGAATCAATTTTTTATGTGGCATTCAGTTAGTTTGGTTCCATACTGGTTTATTTTGAAATTGATTATGTAACTATCAAACTGGCTGCCTTCTAAGAAAACCCCACGAAACAGTGGTAAGCATCAACAACTACCTACTAAACTAATGATTTTAGCAGTGTTTCGATGGGTTAATCATTTTACAGAGATTAATATGTGCTAACCGGTGTTATTTAATGTGTCAGTTAATGTTGTCTGGTTCAAAAGAGACCTACGTCTCACTGATAATGCGGCAATTACCGATGCAATAAACCGCAATCTACCAATTATCTGCCTGTTTAATCTTGATTCACAACGTATCTCGCGCTCTGATGTTTCAGCAATTCACATCGAGTGGGAATTAGATTGCTTACGTAGTTTA
>MDTD01130692.1_pt1 | contig 13802 bp, 14 predicted proteins | sample 811221 | NCBI WGS metagenome assembly MDTD01 (sample SAMN05326646, study PRJNA326480) | marine metagenome | isolation source: seawater | place: Pacific Ocean: South West | collected 2011
CGCCTCCAGCGCCGCGCGAAACGGCTCGGCGGCCTGAAAGTCCTCGCGCGCCGGATCGAGCACCAGCCCGACGCGCAGCACCGGCAGGAGCGCCAGGCGCTCGGGATCGAAGGCATCGGTGCCGTCGTCGCTCGCCTCCAGGCGCCCCTCTTCCGCCGCGTCGCTGCCGGGAACGCCGGTCTGCCAGGGGTCGCCTCCGGCGTCATCCGCCGCAAGATCGCCGTCGCTGGCCTCACCCGCGTCCGGATCGGGCCAGCGCGCGTCGCCGCCGCCGTCCTGATCCGCCGCGCCCCGCGAGACGGCCGGGTCCCCGGCAGACCACACCGCTCCCGCGTCGCCCGCTTCCTGCGCGCGGGCCGACGAAACGGCCAGAGCCAGAACCGCCGCCGCGGCCAAACACAGCCGGAGCGTTCCGGGACGCGTTGCCGCTGGTCCGCCGGACAAAAATTTCCTGGGATCTTGTGCGCGCGGTGTCACCGTCTCGTGCCGTTCCCGTGGCAGACTTCGAATCACTTGAAGGAGCCATCATGCCACGCACACCCGACACGGTCGTCTTCGATATCGGCAACGTCCTGATCCACTGGGACCCGCGCGTCCTCTACCGGGAGATCTTTCCCGACCCTGAGGAGATGGCGCATTTCCTGGAGGTCGTCTGCCCGCCGGAGTTCAATCTCAGCCTCGACCGGGGCCGCAGCTTCAAGGACGCAATCGCCGAGCGCCTGGAGCTTCATCCCGAACATGCCGAGGCGATCACCGCCTGGGACACCCGATGGCAGGAGATGGTGCCGGGCGAGATCACGGCAACCGTCGCGATCCTCGAGGAGCTGCGCGCAGGCGGCGTGCCGCTTTATGCGATCACCAATTTCTCGCGGGAGAAATTCGCCGAATGCGAGGTGCGCTTTCCCTTCCTCAGGGACGCCTTCGCCGACGTGGTGGTCTCTGCCCATGAAGGCGTTCTCAAGCCGGATCCGGCGATCTACCAGGTGCTGTTTTCCCGCAACGCAATCGTGCCGGAACAGACGATCTTCATCGACGACAGCGCCGCGAATGTCGCCGCCGCGCGCGACGTCGGCATGCACGCCCATCATTTCACCGGCGCGGACGGCCTGCGCGCGGTGCTCGCAGACCATGGCTTTCCGATCGCACCGCGCGACTGACCTCAGGCGTCGGCGAACCCTGTGAGCGTGTTGACGCAGTTCACGCCAAGCGCGTCGACCGCATAGCCGCCCTCCATCACGAAGACCGTCGGCAGGCCGGCGCGGGCAAGCGCCGCCCCCATGCGGGTGAAATCCTCGCCGGTCAGGCGGAATTTCGAGATCGGGTCATTCTGGTAGGGATCGAGACCGAGCGAGACGACCAGCGTGTCCGGGCGATGCGCTGCTATGCGCTTCAGCGCCGCGTCGAGCGCGGCCGACCAGATGCGCCAGTCGGCGCCGAGCTCCAGCGGATAGTTGGCGTTGAACCCCTCGCCCGCTCCGGCGCCCGTCTCGTCGGCATGGCCGAGGAAATAGGGGTATTCCTCGCGCGGATCGGCATGGATCGACAGGAAGAGCACGTCGTCGCGCTCATAGAAAATCGACTGCGTGCCGTTGCCGTGATGATAGTCGACGTCGAGCACCGCAACCCGTTCGGCGCCGGCGTCGCGCAGCCACTGGGCGGCGACTGCCGCGTTGTTCAGGAAACAATAGCCACCGTAATAGTCTGCGGCCGCGTGATGCCCGGGCGGGCGGCACAGCGCGAAGGCGGAGGCCTCGCCGCCGGCAACCAGCCGGGCCGCCGTCAGCGCGGAATTGGCGCTGGCACGGGCGGCGGCGAAAGTGTGTTCGCCCATCGGCGTGCCGGCATCGAAGGAATAGCGCCCGAGCAGGCCGTCGATGTGATCGGGCGCGGGATCCTTGCGCAGGCCCCTGACCGGCCAGACGAAGGGGAAGGCCTCGCCGGACCGTCCGGCGTTGGTCCAGCGGGTCCAGAAGCTTTCCAGGAACGCCAGGTAGCCGGCATCGTGAACGCGCTGCAAGGGCGCCATGCCGAAATCGTCCGGCTCGAGCACCGCGCCGAAGCCGGTTTGCAGGATGCGGTCGCGCACCATCTCGGCGCGCGCCGGGATTTCCACCGCCGGCTGCAGCGCGCCGTCGGAAATCTCATGGGTCGGATTGTGAGCCAGCTGGCCCATGGAAAAGATGGTCTTCATGCGTCGGGTCCCCACCCTGGCCGCCCCAATCACCTTTGAGATCCGGTCACCTTCAAGGTCCAGTCGCCTTGCATGGACGGGCAGCGCTCTTCCCATCGCTGATACCGGTGTCGGCCGGTCGCCGCAACCCGTCAGCGAAGCGCCAGGGCGCATGCCTGCGACAAAGTCGGGAAAAGCCGCGGGGACGCGCCTACTGGATCAGCCGCATGGTTCCGGAGCGGATGTCGACCGTGCGCAGGCGGTTGAGCGCCGACATGCCGATGAGCGGGATTTCCAGCGCGCCCGCCGGCATCACCAGAGCCTCGACATTCCGCATGCGAATGCTGCCGAGGCGCATTTCACGCAGGCGCACGGGGGCGGCAAGCGCCACGCCATTGGCGGTCCTGACCCGAACCCTATAGTCGGACGCGGAGGGCGCGATGCCGGCCGCCCGCGCAACATCGAGCGGCAAGGCGACGGCCGAGGCGCCGGTGTCGATCAGCGACTGGACCGGGCGACCGTTGAAATGGGCGCTGACCTGGAAGTGACCGTTGTGCCCCGCCTTGAGAACCAGCGTGCGCAGTCCCGAGGAGGTCTGCGAGGCATCGCTTTCGCCGTCATCGACCCGGGCGGCGGCGAGAAGCCGGCCGTCGTCCAGATAGGTCCGGACAAGATCCGGACCAAAGGCCGCGGCCACCGCAACGGCAATCGCAATGATCAGATAGCGTCCCATCGGTCCCTCTTCGCCCTTGCGCGGATGGATGGGAGAACCATCGGCCAAACGGGTTAAGGGAGGGCTGAGCCTTGACGAAAACCGCGCGTTTGGGTTTGCGAAAGGTGAACGCGGTCGCCGGCTTTTTAACAAGGCGCGGCAGGCCGTGCCTATGAGGCGGTGGTGCGCTCGCAGGTGAGCGTGTCGGCAAGCGCGGCAATCGCCTGTGCACCCGGCTAGGACGTCTGCGCGCCTGTCGCCGTGCAGGCCAGCGCCCCGGCAGCCGTTCCCTCGCACAGGGCGCGCGGCACATCCGCCCCCCGGTCGAGCGCTGCGGCAAGCGCCCCGACGAAGGCATCGCCGGCGCCGGTGGTATCCACGACCTCGATGCGCGGCGCGGCAACACGCCAGACGTCCGTCCCAAGCCGCGCGACGAGGCCGCGCGGCCCGAGCGTGACGACGCCCAGCCTGTCCGGCCCGCCAAGCGCGGCGCAAAAGGCTTCGGCGGAGGACCCGGGCGCCGCGCCGCGCGCAACGCCGAGCTCCGCCGCCTCGATCTCGTTCGCGACGACGATGTCGACATCGTCGAGAAGCGAAGCCAGATCCGCGTCGCCGGAAGGCGCGGCGTTGAGCAGCACCCGTGCCCCCGCCACGCGGGCGCGCGCCACCGCATCGCGGATCGGCTCGGCGCGCAACTCGCGCTGCAACACCAAAAGCACCTCGGGAGACAGTTCGCCCTCAAGCCAGTCGGCGGCGACGCGGGCATTCACGCCACTGGCGCACATGATCAGGTTCTCGCCGTCGGCGGCGACACCGATCATGGCAAGCCCGGTCGTTCCCTCCAGATGGCGCACGCCGGAGAGATCGACGCCGGCGGCCTCCAGATTGGCCAGAGCGGGGCCGGCATGGGCGTCCTTGCCGACCGCGCCGATCATGCGCACCCTGGCACCCGCGCGGGCGGCGGCAAGCGCCTGATTGGCGCCCTTGCCGCCGGCAAAGCTCTGGTGATCCGGCCCGACGATGGTCTCGCCCGGTGCCGGCAGGCGCGGCAGGGACACAACCAGATCCAGGTTGATCGACCCGAAAACCGTGATCATCGCCGCGCCCCCCCCCCGTTCAGGCTGGCAAGCCCCGCCTATTTGGTGCCGTACATGCGGTCGCCCGCATCGCCGAGCCCCGGCACGATATAGCCCTTCTCGTTGAGCCTTTCGTCGATGGCGGCGGTAAAGATCGGCACGTCGGGATGGGCCTCGTTGAACTTGGCAATGCCTTCGGGTGCGGCCAGCAGGCACAGGAAGCGCAGCTGCGTCGCGCCGCGATCCTTCAGCCGCTGCACGGCAGCAATCGCGGAATTGGCGGTGGCGAGCATCGGATCGACCACAACGACGAGGCGTTCGGCAAGGCCGTCGGGAGCCTTGAAGTAATATTCGACCGGCTGCAGCGTCTTGGGGTCGCGGTAGAGACCGATATGGGCGACACGTGCCGCCGGCACCAGTTCCAGCATGCCCTCCAGCAGGCCGTTGCCGGCGCGCAGCACGGAGGCGAAGACGAGCTTCTTGCCCTCGATGACGGGAGCCGACATCGGCTGGAGCGGCGTCTCGATCTCCATCGGCGCGATCGGCAGGTCGCGGGTGACCTCATAGGTCAGGAGAACGGAAATTTCCCGCAGAAGACGGCGGAACCCTTGGGTCGAGGTGTCCTTCATCCGCATGTGGGTGAGCTTGTGCTGAACCAGCGGATGGTCGATTACGGTGGCACCTGTCATGTCTCGCCTCTTCTTGTGTCGGACCGGATGTCGAACGCGTCCCCGGCAACGCCAGGGCCGGACGACCGGTGCGCTGCCTGTCTTCGATCCTTCTAGTTCAAGCGCTCGCCAAGCGGAACACCGGCGCTCGCGAAAAGCAACAGATCCGATGCGCCTCACGCCGGGTCCGGAGGGGCGTCCTCAGCCGTCGCCACCGCACGCAGCAGCCGGGCGCGGGTGTCCTCGTCGCAGAAGGCACCGGCAATCGCCGTGCGCGTGATCTCCAGGCTCTGCGCCCGATCCCAGCCGAAGGTGCGCGCGCAAGTCTCGTATTCCTGGGCGAGCGACGTGCCGAAGAACGGCGGATCGTCGGAATTCAGCGTGATCCGGCAGCCGGCACGGCGCAGCAGGTTGACCGGGTGAAACCGCAGCGCGCCATAGATCCCGAGCGCCAGATTGGAGCCGGGACACACTTCAAGCACGATGCCGTCCCGCACAATGCGTTCGACCACGGCCGTGTCCTCGATGGCGCGCACGCCATGGCCGATGCGCGAGACCTGCAGGAAATCGAGCGCCGCCGTCACGCTTTCCGCCCCGGCCGTCTCGCCGGCATGGGCGGTAAGACCGAGGCCGGCCTCCGCCGCCATGCGAAAGGCCCGGGCGAAATTCGCCGGATGGCCCTCCGTCTCGTCGCCCGCCAGGCCGAACCCGGTCACCAGCGGATGGGGTTGGGTCGCGACTTGGCGGGCCACCTGTTCCACCGCGCGCGCGCCGAAATGGCGCACGCCGACGGCGATCATCCGCGCCTCGATACCGGTCGCCGCCTGCGCGCGCGCAATGCCCTCGGCAAGACCGCCGACATAGTCGGCATAGGAGAGACCGCTTGCGGCGGCATGATCCGGCGAGATGGTGAGTTCGGCGTAGATCGCGCCGTCCAAGGCAATCGAGCGCAGATAGGTCTCGGCGAGGCGCGCATAGTCCTGCGGCGTGCGGAACACCCGGCTCGCCGTGTCGTAGGCGGCGAGAAACTGCGCGAAGTCCGTCCACGCATAGGACCCGTGCTCGGCGAAGAGACCGGAAACATCGACGCCATGTTGATCGGCGAGCTCGCGCACCAGATCCGGCGATGCGACGCCCTCGATGTGGACATGCAGTTCCGCCTTGGGCACCAGAGCCGCAGCCAGGGTCTGCGTCATGCCGGCCCGAAGCCGCGCATCGGGTTTTCAGGAGACCGCAGCAGCCAGTTGTCGGGCGACCAGCGGGCCGTGCCGTCGACCATGTGCAGCGCATAGGCATGGCGCGAGCGCGGCGAGCGGTTGGGCGCGGAGCGGTGCGGCACCAGACCATGCAGCACGACAAGCGTTCCCTTCGGCGCGACGAGTGCGGCATCCTCGCCGAAAGGCGTGTCGTCGAGCGGTTCCATGGTCAGCCCGTCGCCGTCGTAGTGAAAACGCTGGCGCAGAGGGCCGATATGGCCGCCCGGCACGCCGAGCAACCCGCCGTTGGTCTGGTCCGCATCCTCGAGCGCGAACCAGAAGCCGGTGCAGGTGAGCGGCTCGGTGTGCAGGAAGGTGGAATCCTGGTGGCAATTGACCTCGCCGCCGATCTCCGGCGGCTTGAAGATATACATCGACTGCGCCAGCAGCGGATCGGCCAGCCCGAGATCGGCGGCGGTGCGCGCAAGGCGCGGATCGCGCGAAAACGCCTCGAACACCGGATCGAGGTCATGCAGCGCATGGCCGACCTTGTTGAGCGCGGCATGCTTGGGCCGCGTCAGCTTGCCGTCGGCGTCGAAGGCTTCCTCCTCGAAGAAGAAACGGATCTTATCGCCGCTTTCGCGGAAGTAGCGGTCGCGGGCGTGGCTCTGCGCGCCGGTCTCGAAGACGGAGGCGTTTTCCGCCGGATCGAAGGCGTCGATCAGTTCGGCCATGCGGCTGGCGAGCGCGTCGCATTCCTCAGAACTCTTGTAGCCCGTGAGGACGAGAAATCCGTCCTCGGCATAGGCCTTGCGCATCTCCGGCGTCAAACCACCGTCAGCGGGCGCCTCAAATGAGCGTGCAATCATTCATCCGTCCTTGTCATGTCTGGGAGACGCGTCGTCGTTTACAGGAACCCCTGTCCGTGCCGGCCCGGCGCCAGACCCAGATGCGCGGCCAGCGTCTCGCCGATGTCGGCGAAGGTCGCGCGCACGCCGATGGCGGTTGCCGGGATGCCGGGCCCCGTGCCGATCACCGGAATGCGCTCGCGGGTGTGATCCGTGCCGCGCCAGGTCGGGTCGCAGCCGTGATCGGCGGTGAGAAGCAGCAGGTCGCCGGGCTTCAGCCGCGCCAGCAGTTCCGGCAGGCGGGCGTCCAGCGCCTCAAGGGCTGCGGCATAGCCGGCGACATCGCGGCGGTGGCCGAACAGGCTGTCGAAATCGATGAAATTGACGAAGACGAGATCGCCGTCGCCGGCCTCCTCCATCGCCTCAAGCGTCTTGTCGAAAAGCGCCATGTTGCCGGCGGCCTTGCGCACCGTGGAGATCCCCTGATGCGCGAAGATATCCGCGATCTTGCCGACCGTATGCGTCCGGCGACCGGCCTCCACCACCCGGTCGAGCAGCGTCGGTTCGGGTGGCAGGACAGAGTAATCCCGCCGGTTCGCCGTGCGCTCAAAGGTCTCGGCCGTCTCGCCGACGAAGGGCCGCGCGATCACCCGGCCGATGTTGTAGGGATCGACCAGGTCGCGCACGGTCTCGCAGAGCGCATAGAGACGCTCCAGCCCGAAATGGGTCTCATGCGCCGCGATCTGGAAGACTGAATCGCCGCTCGTGTAGCAGATCGGCTTGCCGGTCGCGATGTGTTCCTCGCCGAGCTCGGCGATGATCACCGTGCCGGAGGCATGTTTGTCGCCGAGGATCCCGGGCAGGCCGCCCTTGTCGACAATCGCGCGGGTCAGTTCGGCCGGAAAGGCCGGTTCGGTGTCGGGGAAATAGCCCCAGTCGAAGGTGACCGGCACGCCGGCGATTTCCCAGTGGCCGGAGGGCGTGTCCTTGCCGTGCGAGGTCTCGCTCGCCGCGCCCCAGACACCCTCGGGCTCCACGCCCACATCAAGGCCGGCGGGCGCCGTGCCGCTCGCCAGAAGTGCGGCGCGCGCCAGACCCAGCCGCGTCATGTTGGGAAGCGCGAGCGGTCCCTTGCGCAGGCCGTCGCGATCCGCCGCGCCGGTCGCGCAGGCGGCGGCGATATGGCCGAGCGTATTCGCGCCCTCGTCGCCGAAGCTTGCCGCATCCGGAGCCCCGCCGATGCCGAAACTGTCCAATACGCACAGGATTGCGCGGGCCATGGGGTTTCCTCTTTGTCAGCAGTCTGACGGGTTTGTCCCGTCTTTCGTTGTTTGAACGATCAACCCGACGGACCGACCCGCCCGGCAATCACCGGCTTGTCCTCCACCTGCGACGGCGCACCGACGCGATAGGCTTTCCGCACGATCTCCGTCGCACGCGCCGCGGCCGCCTCGTCGGCGGCATGGACGATCGCCAGCGGCGCGTCGCTGTCGACGGAATGTCCGACGCCCGCCAGATGCTCCAGCCCGACGGCCGGGTCTATCGTATCCTCGGGACGGCGACGCCCGCCGCCAAGCTCCACCACGGCAACGCCGATGGCGCGCGCATCGACGGAGAGAACCGTCCCGGCCTCCGCCGGATAGATCGCCCGCTCCACCGGAGCGGAGGGCAGATAGGCCTCGTATTTTTCCAAAAAATCCGCCGGACCGCCAAGTGCCGTGACCATGCGGGCAAAATGCTCGGCCGCAGCACCGCTGCCAAAGGCGTTGCGCATCGCATCGGCGCCCGCCGCCCGGTCGGGCGCGAGGCCCGCAGTCACCAGCGCCTCGCCGCCAAGCTCCACGGTGACGTCATAGAGGCGGTTGTCGATGGCACGACCGGTCAGGAAATCGGCTGCGTTGCGCACTTCCAGCGCGTTGCCGGCGGCAGAGGCCAGCGGCTCGTTCATGTCGGTCAGGAGTGCGGTGGTGCGGCAGCCCGCGCCATTGGCGACCGCGACGAGGCTTTCGGCGAGTTCCATCGCCTCCTCCAGCGTCGCCATGAAGGCGCCGCTGCCCCATTTGACGTCGAGCACCAGCCCCTGAAGCCCGGCGGCAAGCTTCTTCGACAGGATCGACGCGGTGATCAGGTCGACGCTCTCCACAGTCCCGGTAACATCGCGGATCCCGTAGAAGCGCTTGTCCGCCGGGGCGAGATCGGCTGTCTGTCCGATGATCGCGCAGCCGACGTCGGCCACCACCTTGCGAAACAGCGCATTGTCGGGCTGCGTCACATAGCCCGGAATGCTGTCGAACTTGTCGAGCGTGCCGCCGGTGTGGCCAAGCCCGCGCCCGGAAATCATCGGCACGGCCGCGCCGCAGGCGGCCAGCGCCGGCGCCAGCATCAGGGACACATTGTCGCCGACGCCACCGGTGGAATGCTTGTCGACCACCGGACGATCGAGGTCTGACCAGTCGAGCACGGTGCCGCTGTCACGCATGGCGAGCGTCAGCGCCACGCGTTCGTCGGCCGAAAGCTTGCGGAAGATGATCGCCATCGCCAGCGCGGAGACCTGCGCGTCGGTGACCGATCCGTCGACCAGCCCCTTGACGAAAAAACCGATTTCCTCGGCATCCAGCGTGCCGCCGTCGCGTTTCTTGCGGATGAGTTCCTGTGCGAGCATCGCGGTCAATATCCTGCCTTGAGGGGGATCGGCCCGTCGTCTGGCGGATCGCCGAGGGCTGCCAGCAGCGCATCGAGCAGTCCGCTCGCGCCGAAACGGAAGCTTGCCGCCGACACCCAGTTCGGCCCGAGAATCCGGTCGGCGAGCGCCAGATAGGCGCTTGCGTCCTCGACGGTGCGAATGCCGCCGGCCGGCTTGAAGCCGATCTCCAGCAGACTGTCGCGGCGCACCTCCTCGATCAGCGTCAGCATGATTTCGGCCGCCTCCAGCGTCGCGTTGACCGCGACCTTGCCGGTGGAAGTCTTGATGAAATCGGCGCCGGCGCCGATCGCGACATTGGAAGCGGCATGGATCAGCAGCGGATCCCCGATCTCGCCGGTCTCCAGAATGACCTTCAGCGTCGCCTCCGGGCAGGCCGCGCGCACCCGGCGGATCTGTTCCTCGGCAAAGCCGCGGCGTCCTTCGACGAAGGCGCGATAGGCCATGACCAGATCGATCTCGTCGGCGCCGTCGGCGACCGCCTGCCGCGTTTCGGCAACGACCTTCAGCGTCTCGTCGCCGCCTTGCGGAAAATTCACCACCGTCGCCACACGGACGCCGGTTCCGGCAAGCGCTGCCGCCGCCTGGCCGACGAAGCGCGGCCAGATGCAGACAGCAGCGACCGGCCCGTGCGGCGTGACGGCGCGCTTGCACAGCGCATCGATGTCGGCCGGCCGGCAGGCATCGTCCAGATTGGTCAGGTCGACCAGCGGCAGGGCGCGCGCGGCGGTTTCTGCGGCTGTTTCTGCGGCAGTCATCTCAGTCATCGGCAAGATCCTTCACGAAACGCCGGATCAGCGTCTTCAGGGCGTCGACCGCGGTCAATGCAGTCGCCTTGGTCTCGGCATGGGACAACGCATGCGCCTGCAGGCCGGCGCCATAGTTGGTGATCGTCGAAATCGCCGCGACCCGAAAGCCCATGAAGCGGGCAAGGATCACCTCCGGCACCGTCGACATGCCGACCGCATCCGCGCCCAGTCCCCGCGCCATGCGGATTTCCGCCGGCGTCTCGAAGGAGGGGCCGGAAAACCACATGTAGACGCCCTCGCCCACCGTGATGCCGGCGTCTTTCGCAAGGGCCGCAAGCCGGGCGCGCAGCTTCGGGTCATAGGCCGCGCTCATGTCGAGAAAGCGCGCCTCGCTTTCCTCGCCGATCAGGGGATTGAGGCCGGACCAGTTGATGTGGTCGGAAATCAGCATCGGCGTTCCGGGCGCAAGATCCTCGCGGAGACTGCCTGCGGCATTGGTGAGGAGCAGCGTGTCGCAGCCAAGCTCCTTCAGCATCTCCAGCGGCGTGCGCATCACGTCCGCCTTGCCGCTCTCGTAGTAATGCGCGCGCCCCGACAGGACGACGACGGGAACGCCGGAGAGCGTTCCGGCCACGATCTCGCTGCCATGCGAGGAGACCGAGGACACCGGAAAACCGGTCAGCCGCGCATAGGGAAGGCGCACGGCGTCCTCGATCTCCTCGGCCAGTGCGCCAAGACCGGATCCCAGCACCATGCCGAGACGGTAGGTGCCCGGGCGCGCGGCCCGGACCTGTTCGGCGCATTCGCGTCCATAGCCGCTCATGAAGACGCGTCCTTTCGTTCATGCAGTTCGAATTTCGCCGGCAGCAACTCGTCGAGACGGAAGGTCCGGCGCAAGGTGGTGGCATTGCAGATATGCACCGGCGTGTCATCGCCCGCGAACTCGGCGAGCCGCTGACGGCAGCCGCCGCAGGGTGTGCAGAGCGCGGCATCGGCCGTCACGACCACCTCCACCACCCGGCGGCCGCCGGCGGCGACCATGGCGCCCAGCGCCGTCGTCTCGGCGCACCACCCTTCCGGGAAGCTGGCGTTCTCGACATTGCAGCCGGCGAAGATCCGCCCGTCATCGGTCAGAACCGCCGCGCCGACGGCAAAGCCGGAATAGCCGGCATAGGCATTGTCGCGCGCGGCCCGGGCGGCGGCGAAGAGATCGTCGAAACGGCTCATGAGCGTTCCTTGACATAGGCCGTTCCGCCGGCCTTGGGCGGGACGGCGCGGCCGATGAAACCGGCCAGCAGCACCACGGTCAGGATATAGGGGAGCGCCTGGATCGCCTGCACCGGCACCTCGCCGATGCCCGGCACCTGCTGGCCCTGCAGGCGGATCGCCACCGCATCGAGGAAACCGAAGAGCAGACAGGCGAACATCACAGGCACCGGCTTCCACTTGGCGAAGATCAGCGCGGCGAGCGCAATGAAGCCCTTGCCCGCGGTCATGTCCTTGATGAAGCCGGCCGATTGCGCCACCGACAGATAGGCGCCGGCGATGCCGCAGAGAATGCCGGTGCAGATCACCGCGCGGTAGCGCAGCCAGGTGACGGAGATGCCGGCCGTGTCGACGGCGGCCGGGTTTTCGCCGACGGCGCGCAGGCGCAGGCCGAAGCGGGTGCGAAACAGCACCCACCAGGTGAAGGGCACGGCGAGAAACGCGATGTAGACCAGGATGTTGTGGCCGGACAGAAGCTCGGAATAGATCCCGCCGATCACCGGAACCTCGCGCAAGGCATCGGCGAAGGGCAAGACCAGTGTTTCGAAGCGCGCATCGCCGGTGACCGGCGGCGTACGCCCGCCCTGGCGGAACCAGTCCTGGCCGAGCAGCGCCGTCAAGCCGATGGCGAGGAAGTTGATCGCCACGCCGGAGACGATCTGGTTGCCGCGATTGGTGATGCAGGCGAAGCCGTGCACCAGCGCAAGCGCGATGGAGACGGCAATGCCAGCTCCCAGGCCGATCCAGGCGGAGCCGGTAACGGCGGCGGCGGCGCCGGCGGCAAAGGCCGCGCCCAGCATCTTGCCCTCCAGGCCGATGTCGAAGACGCCGGAGCGCTCCGAGTAAAGTCCGGCAAGGGCGGCCAGCAGCAGCGGCGTGGAGAGCCGCACCGTGCTGTCGAGAATGAGGATCAGCGTGTCGAACATTGTGCGGTGCTCCTCAGGCCGGTCGCGTGGCCGGCGCGGACAGCACACCGAACAGCTTGATGAGGGCGGGGCGGAACATGTGCTCCAGCGCGCCGGCGAAGAGAATCACAAGCGCCTGGATCACCACGATCATGTCGCGGGTGATCGCCGGCATCTCGAAGGCAAGCTCGGCGCCGCCCTGGTAGAGCATACCGAACAGCAGCGCGGCAAAGAGAATGCCGAGCGGATGCGAGCGGCCCATCAGCGCCACGGCAATGCCGACGAAACCGTAGCCGGAAACGAACTCGATCAGCAGTCGGTGCTGCGACCCCATGATCTCGTTGACCGCCATCATGCCGGCCATGGCGCCGGAAATCAGCATGGTGATGACGGTGATGCGCACAGGCGAGATGCCGGCGTAGACCGCCGCCGTCTGGTTGGCGCCGAAGGTGCGGATCTCATAGCCGAGCTTGGTGCGCCAGATCAGCACCCAGGTGAAGACGCAGGCGATGAGCGCCAGCACGAAGGAGAGATTGGCCGGCGCGGAGCCGAAATCGACGCCGGGCAGGATGGTATCCAGCAACGGAAGCCGTCCGCCGTCCTCGAAGGTGCGGGTTTCGGGCTGCATCGAGCCTTCCTTCGCCATCACGTTGACGAGCAGATAGACCATCAGCGACGCGGCGATGAAGTTGAACATGATGGTGGTGATGACGACATGGCTGCCGCGCTTGGCCTGCAACACGGCCGGAATATAGGCCCAGGCCGCGCCGAAGGCGGCGGCCCCCGCGACGGCAAAGGGCAAGGTCACCCACCAGGGCACGAAGCGGTCGAGCGCCAGACAGGCGAAGGCGACGCCGAGCCCGCCGATATAGGCCTGCCCCTCGCCGCCGATGTTGAAGAGGCTCGCATGAAAGGCCACCGCCACGGCAAGGCCGGTGAAGATGAAATTGGTGGCGTAGAACAGCGTGAAGCCGATGCCCTCGTTCCAGCCGAAGGCGCCCCACACCAGAATGCGCACCGCATCGATCGGGTTCTCGCCGATCGCCAGCACCACCAGGCCGGAGACGAAGAAGGCCGCCGCCACGTTGATCGCCGGCATGAGAATGTAATCCGCCCAGCGCGGCATCTGACCCGCCGTCATTCCGCCGCCTCCTGCGTCGCACCCGCCATGAGAAGCCCCAGTTCGCTTTCCGCCGTCTCCGGCGCGCGTTCGCCCACCACCCGGCCGTCGAACATGACAAGCACCCGGTCGGCGAGCGCGCGCACCTCGTCGAGTTCGACGGAGACGAGCAGCACCGCCTTGCCGGCGTCGCGCAGCGCGACGAGCCGCTTGTGGATGAACTCGATGGCGCCGATGTCGACGCCGCGCGTCGGCTGGCCGACGAGAAGCACGGCCGGATCGCGCTCGATCTCGCGCGCCAGCACAATCTTCTGCTGATTGCCGCCGGAGAAATTGGCCGTCTTCAGCGCGCAGTCGGGCGGGCGGATGTCGTATTTCTCGATGCCCGCGC
>MDTD01073330.1_pt1 | contig 13801 bp, 10 predicted proteins | sample 811221 | NCBI WGS metagenome assembly MDTD01 (sample SAMN05326646, study PRJNA326480) | marine metagenome | isolation source: seawater | place: Pacific Ocean: South West | collected 2011
ATCGCCACCCGCTACGACAAGACCGCAAAGTCTTTCCTCGGCTTCCTATGCTTGGCTGCGGTGCGGCTCTGGTTGCCGTCTTTTGTCAACAGGACCTAATTTTGAGTTAACTGGTTCAGCAAACCCGGAATTATCAAGCGCCAGGGGACGATATGCGTCTGAACAACGCCCCCGCCGAAGGGCTGGCACCGCTTCCGGAATACCCTTGTTGGCATGCAGTTTAACCCAAATAAAATCAGTCTTCGCTAAAGTTCTTCGCACAGTTCAAATGCCGGCCGGAGGGGATCCGTGGCCGGCGGGGATCCCCACCGGGGCATATGAGAGGCGGGCTCAGGGCATGTTCGAGAAGATCGCGAAAAGCTACATGGCGCTGGTGGATTATTTCATACCCCACCACCTGAAAGTGGATCGTGAAGCCTACAACCAGGCGCGCATGTTCCTGATCAGCCATACGATGGGTCCGATCCTCGGCAACACGGTTCCGCTTGCGCTTTTCCTCGTGGATCCGACGCCGGGCATGGACACGTTCTGGCTGTCCGTCTCGATCACGGGCTTCTGGGTCTTTCCCTTCCTGCTCAGGGCAGGGTTCGACTATGACCGGCTCGTGATCACTTCGGTGCTGAACCTGAACTTCTGCATCTTCTGGAGCTGCTATTACAATGGCGGCGTCGCATCGCCCACCTTGCCATGGGTGCTCATCATCCCGCTGCTCTCCTTCTTCTACATTGGCGGGGAACAGCGTCTCCAATCGACACTGCTGCTGATCTTCTCGCTCTGCTTTTCCACCTTTCTCGCGGCCTACATCGTCATGGCGCCGCCGGCCAACGACGTTCCGGCCTATGCGATGACCAGCCTGGGGCTCGTTTCGACCGTCGCCTGCTTCGCCTATGTCGCCACCATGGCGATCTATTATTAGCGCATTTTCGATGCGGGCGTGGAACTGGAGAACGAGGTCCGCCGCCGCCGCCAGGCCTCCGATGAATTGCGCCAGGCGGTGGCCAAGGCTGACCGTGTGGGCCGCATGAAGGCCGAGTTCCTCGCTCGCATGAGCCATGAGTTGCGCACGCCGCTCAATGCCGTCATCGGCTACAGCCAGATCCTCAAGGAGGATGCGATCGACCTGGGCGACAAGCAGATGTCCAGCGACGTCGAGAAGATCCACGACGCGGGCCAATACCTGCTGCGCCTGATCAACATGATCCTCGACCTGTCCAAGATCGAGGCGGGCCGCATGCAGTTCCGCCAGGAGACATGCCGTCTGGCCGACCTTGTCTCCGTGGCCATGGAAGGCGCCCGCCCGGTGATCACGGCGAATGGCAACAGCCTGGAACTCTACATCGAACCCGGCGTCGATGACGTCGAGACGGACAAGGAACGCCTTGTCCAGGTGTTCGACGCGATCCTGCGCAATGCAGGCGAGAACACCAGGCGCGGCCTGGTCTCGGTAACATGCGGCTGCCACGAAACGGATGCCGGAAAGGTCTACACCGTCGAAATCCGCGATACCGGCAAGGGCATGGACCCCGATCGCCTCAAGACGCTCTTCCACAACCTGCTGGACACGCGCGACGCCTCGCAGAGCAAGTATGGCGGGACGGGCCTCAACCTGACGATCACCTACAGGCTTGCCGAGGCCATGGGCTGTTCGCTTTCGGCGGAAAGCGAACTGGGCCGGGGAAGCGCCTTCACGGTCACGATCCCGGCCCGCTGGCAGGTTGGCGGGCAGGCCGCCGCGACGGACGAAGCCGCGGCAGAGGACAGCGGCCACATGGTGGCCACCGCCGCCTGAGACCGGGCCGGCAGGACTGCACGGCAAGCCCTGCCCCGCGCGCATTCTCCAACGGAACAGGCACGGCCCTTTGGCCACGCCCGCCGCACCGGACACCTGGTGGGCAGCGCAAGTATTTTAACTTTCCATTTACCAGTATAAATCTCTGTTTATGAGGGATTTACCAACAAAACAATTACCTAATTTAGTAACAAGTGAATTTACTTAGCCTTGAATTTCTTCCGATTAATTAGGTGCATTAACAAGAAACGGGGATGGCGACAATGACCGACCAGAACATGATCGACGGCGTACCGGAAGCGGCCCTCAAGGGCAGCATGCGGGATTTCAGGGTGATGGAGGGCAGCGACCTGCTGGGTCGTTGCGACAGGTTCTTCGACTGGCAGGACACGCGCCGCCAGTCCGGTACCTGGCCGTTCGGCCGCGCAACAGAGACCGGACCGGCGTCTACCTGCGCCGTGCGCGACGATGCCGGGCACCTGTCGCAGGGTGTCAACTTCGCCTCGCAGGACTATCTCGGCCTGTCGGCACATCCGGCCATTCACCAGGCCGCCCACGATGCCATCGGCGTCTATGGCGTCCACTCGGCGGGATCGTCGGCGCTGGTCGGCAACATCTCCAGCTCGGTCCGGCTGGAAAGGGAAATCGCCGATTTCCTGCACATGGACCACGCCATTCTCTTCGCGACAGGATGGTCCGCCGGCTTCGGCGTCATCAAGGGCCTCGTCCGTTCCCACGACCACATCGTCATGGACGCCCTGGCCCACGCCTGTCTCCAGACCGGCGCCCAGGCGGCGACACGCAACGTTTCCCTCTTCCGCCACAATGACGTCGAGCATTGCCGCGAGCGCCTGCGGGCCATCCGCCAGCGCGACCGCGAGGGCGCCATCATGCTGGTGACCGAGAGCCTGTTCTCCATGGACAGCGACACGCCGGACATCGCCGCGCTCCAGGAACTGGCCCGTGAGTACGATGCCGTTCTCATGGTCGACGTGGCGCATGACCTCGGCTGCCTGGGCAGCGACGGGACGGGTCACATCGGCATCCAGAACATGCTTGGCAAGGTCGACCTGGTGATGGGGAGCTTCTCCAAGACCTTCGGCTCGAACGGCGGCTTCGTCGCCACCAACAGCCGCGCGGTCAAGGAATACCTGCGCTTCTACAGCCCGAGCTGCACCTTCACCAACGCCCTGTCGCCGGTCCAGGTGGCCATCGTCAGCAAGGCGCTGGAAATCGTCCGCTCCGCGGAAGGCGCGCAGCTGCGCCGGGACCTGATGGAGAACATCCTGTCCCTGCGCACGCAGCTCAAGGACCGCGGCATGGACTTCTATGGCGACCCTTCGGCCATCGTGGCCGTGAAGACCGGCGACGAGGCATTGGCGCGCATGACCGCGCGCGCGCTGCCCGATGTCGGCCTGATTGCCAACCTCGTGGAGTTCCCGGCCGTCGGCAAGGGCCTGGCCCGTTTCCGGATGCAGGTCATGGCGACCCATTCCGACGACGAGGTGACGGCTGCGGCCGACAAGATGGGCGCCGCCATGCGCATTGCCCAGGCCCGGCTCGACGCCGGCTATGACGAAATGCCGCTGCGCGCGGCCGTGTGACGGAAATGGGCGCCGGCTGGTCCGGCGCCCTTTCTTTGTGCCGGGGGGATCCGGCAGGGGATCGGAGCAGAACGATGATGATGGACAACAGGCTGGTCAACTGGTTCGTGCCGAAGAACATTCGCGGCCGCACCAATATCGAGATGGCGCGGATCTTCGTCTTCACCCATCTGTTCGGACCCGTGATCGCCCAGCCCATGGCGATCTACCTCTACATCGTGTCGCCCGAGGTGAACTACCAGCTCGAGATCATGGTGGCCGGCATCTACAGCTTCCTGCTGCTCGCCTTCGTGCTCAAATACACCGGCAGCATGATGATCTCCTCGCTGCTTTCCTTCACCGGGCTTGCTGCGGTTTCCCTTTTCGGAACCTATCACTATGGCGGGTTCAGCTCGCCGTTCCTGCCCTGGCTGATCGTCAGCCTGCTGCTCGGTTTCTTCTACCTTTCAAAGAATACCTGGCTGGTCATCGGCCTGTTCACGGCCATTGTCGGCGTCTTCCTGACCTTCCTGGTCCACAACGGGCTTCCCAACACCGTCCCGGTCGAGGACCTGCAGATCCTCAGCTGGCTGTCCATCGTCGCGGCCACGGTCTACATGTCGTGGATGGCGCTCTACTACGCCCGGATCATCGCCCTGCGCAGCGAACTGCAGCACGAGGCCGAACGGTTCAGGTCGACCATGGAAGAACTGGAGAAGGCGCGCGCCGTTTCCGAGGAAGTCAGCCATCACCGTTCTCTCTTCTTTTCCAAGATGAGCCATGAACTGCGCACGCCGCTCAACGTCATCATCGGCTATTCGGAAATCCTTCTCGATGACGCGAATGACGCGAAGGGTGGCAACGACCAGGCGATCAAGGACCTGGTCCGGATCAACAAGGCCGGCAAGCACCTGCTGTCCCTTGTCTCCGAGGTGCTCGACTCCGACAAGATCGTCAATGACGTCAACGCCGTGGACGTCTCGGAATTCTCCCTCGGCGAACTGATCGACGAGGTCGTCGCCAGCGCGTTTCCCCTGGTGGTCAAGAACGGAAACCGTTTCGACATCGACTGCCCGCATCGCGAGGCGCGCCTTCGCACCGACAGGACCAAGTTGCGGCAGATGCTCATCAACCTTCTCAGCAATGCCGGCAAGTTCACGAAGGCAGGCACCGTGACCATGAAGCTGAACATCGAGCGCAGCCTCGCCGACGACCGCTTCCATGCGGTGGTCACCGACACCGGCATCGGCATCGCGCCGGATGTCCTGCCGAAACTCTTCCGGAGCTACATCCAGGCCGATGCGACGATTTCCAAGCGTTTCGGCGGCACCGGGATCGGCCTCGCGATCACGCGGAAATTCGCCATCCTGCTCGGCGGCGAGATCACCGTTGCAAGCCGTCCCGGCGAGGGAACGCAATTCACCATCGACATTCCGGCGCATATCGAATCGATGCAGCAAGCAAAACCGGTCGAAACCGAAGAAAGTCACGAAACGTCCAGGGCAGCCTAACTTACGATAACGCTAAATCAACAAATACTAATTAGTCTAAGTGGACAGGTTGGATCGAAGGGCGGACAGAGTATGAACACCGCAACAGCACATCAGATACCCGCTGACAGTCAGGCCCTGCCTGCGTCCCAGGCCGAAGCGGCGCCGCGCATCCTCGTCGTCGACGACGTGGCCGACAACCGCGACATCCTCACCCGCCGCCTGGTTCGCCGCGGCTTCGAGGTGGTCGAGGCGGCCGGGGGCCAGGAAGCTCTCATGCAGGTCGACGAACAGCCGTTCGATGTCATCCTGCTCGACATCATGATGCCGGACCTGAGCGGCAACGAAGTCCTGCGCCGCATCCGCGAGCGCTTCAGCAATACCGAGCTTCCCGTCATCATGGTGACGGCGAAGAGCCAGAGCGAGGACGTGGTCGAGAGCCTCAACCTCGGTGCCAACGACTATGTCACCAAGCCTGTCGATTTCGCGGTCGCCATCGCGCGCATCAACAGTCATGTGGAGGCCAAGAAGGCCCATGACAGGAAGACGCATTCCGCGCGGTCGCTGGAAGCGCGCACCGAGGAGCTCAATCGCACCCTGACCGACCGTGAAACCGCGCTCCGCTCGGAGACCAGCCGCCGCAAGGTGTCCGAGGAAAAGCTGCATTTCCTGGCCTATCACGACTCGCTGACCGAACTGCTCAACCGCCAGGGCTTCCGCGATGCCCTGCACCACGCCATTGACGAAATGCCGGTCAACGATCTCGAACCCGCGCTTCTTTTCATCGATCTCGACGGCTTCAAGGCGGTCAACGACCTGTTCGGGCACGCCACCGGCGACAAGCTCCTGCGGTCCGTCGGTGATCGTCTGCGCGGACTCGTTCCCGAACAGTTCGACATTGCCCGCCTGGGCGGCGACGAGTTCGCTGTCATCACGCGTTTTGCTTCCCAGCCGGAAGCCTCGATGGAACTGGCCGAGATGCTGGTTCAGGAACTGGGAAAGCCGTTCCAGGTCGATGGGACGACGCTCAACATCGGCGCCAGCTGCGGCGTGGCCCGCGCCTCGCATTTTTCCTCCGATCTCGACGGCCTGATCAAGGGCGCGGATCTGGCGATGTATCATGCCAAGAGCAATGGCAGGGGAGGCGCGGTCCTCTTCGAGGCGCGGATGCTCGAGGAGCAGGAAGAAAAGCGCCAGCTGGAGAGCGATCTTCGCCTTGCGGTCCAGCACTCGCAGTTCGAACTCTTCTATCAGCCGCTGATCGACATCAAGAGCCGGGCGATCACCGGCTTCGAGGCGCTGATCCGATGGCCGCACCCCACGCGCGGCCTCATGTCGCCGGAAATCTTCATTCCGCTGGCCGAGGAAACCGGACTGATCAACCAGCTTGGCGCATGGGTGCTGCGCGAAGCCTGCAAGGAAGCCAGGACCTGGCCGGACGACATCAAGGTGGCTGTCAACCTGTCGCCGCTTCAGTTCGAAAGCCCGTCGCTGCTGTCCACGCTGATCAACGCGCTTGCCGCCTCCGGTCTCAATCCCAACCGGCTGGAACTGGAAATCACCGAATCGGCCCTTCTCGGCAACGAGGGCAAGAACGTCCAGACGCTTCAGGCCATTCGCGAACTTGGAGTGCGGGTGTCGATGGACGACTTCGGGACCGGTTATTCGTCGCTCGCCTATCTCAAGAACTTCCAGTTCGACAAGATCAAGATAGACCGCCGTTTCGTCCAGGGGCTCGAAAACAACGTGTCCGACGCGGCCATCGTCGAGGCCATCATCAACCTGAGCCGCAATATTGGCGTCGGCACCACGGCGGAGGGCATCGAGACCGAAAGCCAGCTCCGCGCCGTCATCGGACAGGGTTGCCGGGAAGGACAGGGCTACCTGTTCAGCCGCCCGCTGACCTCGCGGGACGCACGGGATTTCATCGGCCGCTTCGTCTACGCCAGCCAATGATTGCGGAAGCCGTCGTGGCTGCATGGCAAGGCCTACAGCCACGAAAGCACCGCCGGCATGCAACTATTGGGGATTCAGCGTTAGGTCTTTGTCAGTCTTTCGAAACCTAGGATTCCAACTCTGACAACAAGCCCAAGGCCGGAAACGATGCCTTACTTGAAATGGAAAAAGGCACGTCTGCTCGGACTAACGGGCCAGATGTTTCATCATCTGCCATTCATCTTCACGTTCAGCTACGCCATCGGAAGCGTACTCTGGATATTGCTGAGCGACCGGCTCCTGGCCACCCTGGTCCCCGCCTTCGAGGACTATTCGCGCTTTCAGACCTACAAGGGATGGTTCTTCGTCAGCGTTTCCGCCCTGCTCATCTACGCGACGCTGCGCCATGTCTGGAACGGCATGACCGCCGCCTACGAGGCTTCCCTTGAGAGCGAGCGGCGTCTTGAACTCGCGCTCACCACGGCGCGCGGCGGCGTTTGGGAAATCGATCTGGCCAACGGCCAGCAGACGCTCGCCTATACATCCTCCGAGCTTGTCACCCGCCTCGGCCTGCCACGCGGCCACCAGTTGACCATGGAAGAGTTCCGGTCCCGACGCCATCCCGAGGATGTCCGGGAAAGCGAACGGGCCATCCTCGAAACCATCCAGTCGGGAGGCCGCAAGCCCTACAACCTGCGCCATCGCGTCATCACATGCGACGGTTCGGTCCGCTGGGTGCATTCCATGGGCAACCTCGTTCCCGGTTCGGGCAAGCGCAATGCCCGCCTCGTCGGCGTGGCCCTGGACATCACCGAGCAGATGGAGAACGAAGCCCGCATCGAACGCCTGCTGCGCTTCGATCCCGTGACCGGCCTGGCGCGCCAGGGCAAGTTCCTCGCGGACGTCGATGACGCCCTTGCAGCGATGGATCCAGCCGGAACCTTTGCACTGGGACAGGTCCGGTTCGTCGATCTGGATCACCATCTGGCCGACAACGAGACCAGTTCCGACGCATCGGTGGTGCGCATGATCGCCGACCGGTTCCATGACATGGACGAGGTCGAGGTCTCGCGCATGAGCGCAGACACCTTCGCCTTCCGGACAAGGTCATCCGGCAGCCTGGCGGCCACGCAGCATGACGTGCGGGACGTGCTTTCGGCCCTGCTCAAGCCCTATGTGCTCTCGGGCAACGAGGTCCGGCTGCGGATCCAGGCGGGCGCGGCGATTGCACGCCAGGGGGCCACCGCGATTGCGCTGTTGCGCAACAGCGGCCATGCCCTCGAAACGGCCGAAAAGGGCACCGACATTGCGGTGGGCTGGTTCAACGACGAGATCAGCGACGAATTCCGGCAACGCAACGAACGGATCCGCGACCTCGACCGTGCCGTCGCGCGCGGCGAGATCGAATGCCATTTCCAGCCGCTTGTCGATCTGCGCACCGGCCTGACGGCCGGTTTCGAGGCGCTGGCACGCTGGCGCAGGCCGTCCGAGGGCCTGGTCCGGCCGGACGAGTTCATCGGCCTTGCCGAGGAGTTCGGCCAGATCGGCGCCATCGGCGAAGACGTGTTGCGCCAAGCCTGCGAGACAGCCGTATCCTGGGGCGCCGGCGGCCCCTTCGTGGCGGTGAATGTTTCACCGGTCCAGCTTCATGATCCCGCCTTTCCCACCATGGTGGCGCGCGTCCTGGCAAGAACCGGCCTGCCGCCAGGACGGCTGGAACTGGAGATTACCGAGAACGCCCTCATCAGGGACATCGAGGCGGTGATCTGGCGGCTGGAATGCCTGCGCGACATGGGCATTTCCATCGCGATCGACGATTTCGGAACCGGCTATTCCTCGCTTTCGCTTCTCACGCGGGTCCCCTTCACCCGCCTGAAGGTCGACCAGTCCTTCATCCGGGATTTCGGCCGCACGCGCGAAAGCACCATCATCGTCGACACGATGATCGGCATTGCAGACAAGTTGGGCCTCGCAGTGACAGCCGAGGGGATTGAAACCGGCGGCACAGCCGCGCTTTTGGCCGCCAAGGCGCCATTGCTCGGGCAGGGCTACCTGTTCAGCAAGCCTGTCCCGGCCGCCCAGACCGGCGACCTCGCCGGGCGGTCCTGGATCGTTGCATCACGGTCCTGCGAGAGGGATTCAGGGTCCGCACCTGTGCTCCTGCGCAACGCGTATCAACTGTCATCCTGAACGCATTCGCCTTTCCGGTGAAACGGAAGGCGGGACGATCAGCGAATCGAACCGGCGTCCCGGTCCAGCAGCCGTGCAAGCGCGGCAGCATCGCAATCCGCGAGCGCGCCAACCCTTGCGATGATAGCCTCTGCCCCGCCCGGCACCAGCGCATGGGCCTTTTCGCGAAGCCTCGCCAGCAGCACGTCGGCCGGAAGGCGGTCGGCAAGGTCGTGCACCGCGTCCTGCGTTTCGCCATTATCGAGCACGATTTCGCAGCGCGCCTGCAGGTCCGTGAGGCTCTCGTCGCCCTCCACGGTCACCTTGCCGGCAAATTCGGAGAGGCGCGGCTCCGCCGCCAGATCGTCGGTGTATCTGCGGTCATCGCCGGTCGGGATGTCGTTGAGCACCATCCCCGCCAGCCAGGCATAGCTGAACTTCACCTCCAGCCCGGTGCGCGGCCGCTTGATGTCGCAGACCCTTAGCCAGCGCGGATTGGTGAACAGCCTCAGCGAGCGGACACGGCCTGCCGCCAGGCCGTCCGCCGCCAGCGGCAGCAGCGCCTCGATCATCGCATGCGTGCCGTGGCAGCAGGCATGGAACTTGTACTGGTTGTCGAGCAGCCGGAAGCTTTCCGGCGGTATTCCACCCTCGAAGGCGGCATCGGTTGAAAGCCCCTCTCCATGGGTGGGAATGAAGCCCTGGTCGCCCGTCAGGCCGTCATCGGCCGAGGTGAAGCCGGACGCCGCCAGCGCGCTGCATTCCACGCCGTTGGAAGCCGCGATACCGGCATTGTAGGGCTTGCCCATGGTGCCGAACTGGGATTTCAGGCCCGAGGCGCGCGTCGCGCAGAGCCCGATGGCCGCGCGCATGCGCTCCCGGTCGAGGCCGCGCAGCCGGCCCGCCGCGACCGTCGCTCCGAATGCGCCTGCCGTGGCAGTCTGGTGAAAGCCGCGATTGTAGTGCCCTGCCCCCAGGACGCGGCCGATGCGGATGGCCGCCTCCGCGCCCAGGGCGAAGGCATCCGCAACCGCCTGTCCCGTCGCACCCGTCTCCTCGCCCACCGCCAGCGCGGCCGGGTAAATCCCCACCGAAAGGTGCCCGACATGGTCGAAATGCGTATCGTCGAAATCCAGTGCGTGACTGATCGCGCCATTGACGAGCGCGGCCATGCGCGCCGGTGCGCGCCCCCCGCCGAACAGCGACGCCGTGCCGTTTCCACCCTCCGAGGCGGCGAATTGATGCAGCTTGCCCGCCAGCGGTTCGCCGGCGCCGGCCCTCCCGCAGGTGATCCAGTCCATCAGGGAGGCCTGTGCGACCTGCCGCACGCCGCCGGGAATCTTCTCCGCCGGCAAGGCCGCGATGTCCAGTACGAGATCGATCAGTTCCATGCTGCTCCCTGTCCGGCCGATTGCGGGCGAATCGTTGCACGGCGGCAAGCGCCATGACAACGGGGCATCTTATGGAACCGGCGGAAGCAGGCCGGCAAGGGCCGGGAAGCGGAAACCACTTATGCGGAATCCTACTTGTTGAGGATGAGCTTGCCCTGGCGGGTGATCTTGAGCCGGTAGAGCGCGCCGTCATGGCGGATACAGATTTCATTCCTCTCGCCGAAAAGCACCGTGCTTTCCAGGACGCGCAAGCCGGAAAGGCCGAATGCATCACTGTCCATTTGCTCCATCTCGTCTTTTCCGTCCTTGTCCATGACCGGCCCGTTTTTCCTCGGCATTTGACATTCCGCCGGGCTTGCCACGGGCTGGCTGGGCGGGTCGCGAAGCGGCGGTGCACGTGCTGTTCCGGCGCCAATGCCCCTTGCAAATCTTGAGAGTTGCTATCATCTTTTATGCGTACAAAGAAGGCCGCGCAGTTTAGAAAAATTCCAAACTATTGTTTTCACGAGTCTTTTTATGTTGACAAGGACGCTCATGCTCCTCATGTCACAGGGGTCCGACAAGGGTGAAGCCAATGGTGATCTGTCACTGCAACATCATTACCGGTTCCGACATCGAGGCCGTTGTGCGCGGCTTTCTGGAACAGGATCCATGGCAGGTGATCACTCCCCTGAAGGTCTATCATGCGCTCGAACGGAAGGGCCGTTGCTGCGGCTGCTTTCCCAACGCCATAGCCGTCATCGTCCGCACGGTCGAATCCTGGCACCGTGAACAGGCGACGCCGGAAGCCGAGGTCATCTCCCTTCTGGACCGCCTGCGAAGCGAGCATGAAAAGGTCGAAGCGATGCGCAAGGCAGCCCGGGCCCCGCGCCGCGCTGCCTGATCCGGGTTCTTTCTGCCCGGACGGCTTGCACCCGGCCCCCGAAAAATCGAATATGGCTCATATATCTTTTGACAGGACGGAATCCGGCTCGGGAGAAAAGCCATGAAGGGCGACAAGCAGGTCATCGAACGGCTCAACGAAGCGCTCTTTCTGGAGCTTGGCGCGGTCAATCAGTATTGGCTGCACTACCGCCTGCTCGAAGACTGGGGCTATACGCTGCTGGCGAAGAAGGAACGCGAGGAATCCATCGAGGAAATGCACCACGCCGACAAGCTGGTCGAGCGCATCATTTTCCTGGAAGGGCATCCCAACCTGCAGTCGGTCGCGCCGCTGCGCATTGGCGAGACGGTCAAGGAAGTGCTCGAGGCCGACCTGGCAGGCGAATACGAGGCACGCGATTCCTATCGCAAGTCCCGCGAAATCTGCCAGCAGGCTGGCGATTATGTCACGATGAAGCTCTTCGAGGACCTTCTGGCAGACGAGGAAGGTCATATCGACTTCCTCGAGACGCAGCTTGAACTCCTGTCGACCATTGGCGAACAGAAATACGGCCAGCTCAACGCCGCGCCCGCCAACGAGGCCGATTGACCCTTGTCATGGCATGGTGACCCGAACCGCTGAATGTGATGGTTTCGGGCAATCAGGCGCGCAAGGGACGAGGCAAGGCCGGTGCGGGACAAGGTGGCGAAGAAACGGCGATCCGCATCCCCTCCGGGCGGCCTCCTTGCTGACATGCCCGCGCCGCATGGCGAGGCGGCGCCTGCGGTCCTGGACCATCTTCGAACCAACCGCGAGACGGGCCTTGAAGAGGACGAGGCCCGGCGCAGGCTCGCCACTCTCGGCCCCAATGCGCTGCGCAGGCGGGCCCCGGTCAATATCTTCCTCCTGCTGCTCGGCCAGCTTGCCAGCCCGGTCGTCTATCTCCTGATCGGCGCCGCCCTGCTTGCGCTCGCGCTGGGCGAACTTGTGGAATTCGCCGCGATCGCCATCGTCCTGGCCATCAACACGCTGATCGGCTTCGTCACCGAATTGCAGGCCGTCCGGTCCATGGAGGCGTTGCGCGAACTGGCCTCGCGCAGCGCGATCGTGCGCCGCGGCGGCCGGCAGGTGACGGTCAACGCCGAGGATCTCGTGCCCGGCGACGTCGTCATTCTCGACGCCGGGGATGTGGTGGCTGCCGACATGCGGATCCTTTCGGCTTCCGACCTGTCCGTCGATGAATCCATGCTGACCGGCGAATCCCTGCCGGTGGAAAAATCGGCCGAACCTGTCCCGTCGGGTGCCACCATCCACGAACGCGCCTCCATGCTGTTCAAGGGTTGCGCGATCTCGCGCGGCACCGGCGAGGCGGTCGTCACGGCCACCGGCATGGCCACCGAACTGGGGCACATCACGAAACTGGTCGAGGAGGCCGAACCCGACCGCTCGCCGCTGGAGCGCCAGCTGGAACGGCTCAGCCGCAACCTGATCTGGCTGACGCTCGTGGTCACGTCGGCGGTGGCGCTGACCGGGATATGGTCCGGACGCGACCTGCTGACCATGATCGAATCGGCGGTGGCACTGGCTGTTGCCGCCATTCCCGAAGGCCTGCCGATCGTTGCCACGCTGGCACTCGCCCGCGGGATGCTGCGCATGGCGCGGCGCAACGCATTGCTGGAGCGCCTGTCGGCTGTCGAGACACTCGGTGCCACCACCGTGATCCTCACCGACAAGACCGGCACGCTGACCGAGAATGCGATGCATGTCGAACGCATCGTCACACAGGAGGGTGCCTGCGGCCTTGATCGCGACCGGGGCCTGCTTCTGGACGGCGGCGGCAAGCCTATCGATCGGCCCGGCACCACATTGACGCTCCTGCTGCGCAATGCCGCCCTGTGCAACAATGCCGAACTGGCCGGTGACGGCGAAACGGCGACCGGGGACCCGATGGAGGTCGCCCTGCTGCGTGCCGCCGCCGCCGGCGGTCAGACAAAGCCTGCCCTGCTGGCGGCTTGCCCGGAAGTGAAGGAATACGCCTTCCAGACCGCGACCCGCATGATGGCCACGGTCCATCGCGACGGCGGCAGCCTGTTTGCCGCGGTCAAGGGCGCGCCCGAAGCCGTCTTCGCCAGGCTGTCCTCGGTGATGGGAGAGGATGGTCCCGGCTCCTTCGACCGGGAAGAGGAAAAGCGCTGGCGCGCGGCCTGCGAAGCCATGGCCGGCGAAGGGCTCAGGCTTCTTGCCATCGCGGGCAAGCCCCTGCAGGCGGAAGACGAGCCGGTCTATGAAGGACTGACCCTGCTCGGCGTCGCGGCATTCCGCGATCCCCCCCGCGGCGACATAGCCGGGGCCATCGGCGATGCCCGGCGCGCCGGCATCAAGATCGTCATGGTCACCGGCGATCATCCGGCCACGGCGCGCCATGTCTCGCGCGAGGTCGGTCTTTCCGGCGACGGCGATCACGGCATCGTCGGACAGGACCTCGAGGAGGTGGCCAATGCCGCGCCGGAGCGCAAGGCCAGCCTGCGCGAGACACGCGTTTTCGCCCGCGTCGATCCGGCCCAGAAGCTGGATCTCATCCG
>MDTD01106582.1_pt1 | contig 13799 bp, 24 predicted proteins | sample 811221 | NCBI WGS metagenome assembly MDTD01 (sample SAMN05326646, study PRJNA326480) | marine metagenome | isolation source: seawater | place: Pacific Ocean: South West | collected 2011
AATATTAAAATTTTTTTATAAAAAATAAGATTTTTGAAAGACTTAAAAAATAAATTATTAAATAGCAGATTAACTATAGTTATTTTTTTAAGGGAGAACCCCCTCTACCAAAAAGTAACTTTATTATTTGAATGATTAAACTACTTCTATTCCTTTTATTAGAGACTTTTTTGGATAAATGAGAAAGATCTCTATAAAATTTCCTCGTAACTTTATCTTCTTTATCAGAAGGCCATAATAATTCTGATCCTTCTTCAAATTCTTCTCTATATCTTTTCTTCATATTTTTGTATATTTATCTTTAAAACTATCTTAAAACAAGTATAAATAAACTAATAAAAGAACTAACAATTAATAATAAAACCATAATCAGAGAAGCTAGTTTTGCGAAACCCATAATTTAAATTGATATTTAACTTAATTAATATTAATGGTTAATTATAATATCAATCTACATAATTATTATTATTACTAATTCGAAAGAACTTTATTATAAATTCTCATACTCTAGTAATCATGATATATATTTAATAAGTTTTAAATAAATTTTTTGACTAATATATAACCTAAGTAAGCAGATAAATAACCAAAAATAATAAAAGTTAAGATATTTATAAAAAATAAAAGAAATAATTTCTTTTGTATGATTATAAATAATTCTAAGATCCAAGAACTAAAAGAGGTTAGTGAACCGCAAATACCAAATCCAAAAAATAACTTTATTTTCTTTGAAATAGGTAAATTATTAATTAAACCAAGAAAAAAGCAACCTAACATATTTGTTAAAAAAATATTATCTATCTGCAATCTAAAAAAAGAACCTATTAAAGAAGATAAAGAGACTATTATAAATATATTAGTTATATATTTAATTTTCATACAAGAAGATACTTAATAAAAAACCTAAATAAAATACAAATATACAAAATAATAGAGAGGTGAGAATTAAAATCAGTAGTTTCTTAAATTCTTTATTTAAAGACAATTCAAATATATTGTAAATAAAACTTGAAAAAGTACTTAAACTACCCAAGAAACCAATTAAAAATACTGATAGAAGTTTTTGATCACTAATTAATTTTTGATTATTAAGAATAGGGAAGAATAATCCTAAAATAAAGGAAGAAAAAAGATTTACAAGTAATATCTTTAAAGGCTTAATAATATTAAAAAAATAAAATCTTGAGATTATAAAGAATCTAATACTTGCACCAAAAATTATTCCAAGAGATATAAAAAAAATCTCAATTAATAAATTATTCATTATTGCTATACATAAAATTTATCTAAATTATTACTTCATAAAAATAAAGTCCTTACTCTTTAATAATAGTTTAAAAAATCATCAGGTTTTGCAATTTATAATATTATTCATGGGTTTTATTGTTCTCAAAAAGTTTTAAGAATTCATCTTGATTCATACTTATATAACTTTTATTTTTGATTGAATTAATTGCCTTAGAATAATAGCGGTATTTAACTTGGTAATCACTTAATAAAACAAGTAATCTCCAATATTTCATATAAAATCTTTCCTGTATTTCAGAAAATTTATATCTATCGGTTAAAAGCAATGGAGATTTATTTCTTAAATATTTCTTTTCAATCCACTCAAACATATCTTTTGCTTTACCAATAATCTGACCATTCTTAATCCATTTATTTATATAAATTTCATCTCCCTCTTCAACTATTAAACATTTCTCAATGACTGGTAAATTATTATTATGAAAACGATCTACATAATCCTTGATAAGTTTCATATGTATTATATTTACTTTAGATTAGAAGAAGATTATATAAAAATTATAACTTTATTTATTTGAGGGATTCAAATTGAAATAATTAATCTAGCTACTAATGAATATTAATGATTAAATTTTTTTCCTAATGTAAGTTTTTTAAGCTTCTTTAGTCCCAAATTAAATATTCAAATATTTTTTATCAACCAGTTTTTTAATATTTGATGCTTTCAATTAATTATTGGAAACTTTAAAAACATTTGATATTTGATAAAAATTGTTATTAATATTTAATCATTTCTCAAGCTAACTCCAAGTCTAAGTGCTAATGTTCCAGCAAATATTACTATCAAAAGGGCTGTAGCCATAAGAATTAATTGTTGAGATTCAGCCATAATCTATTTTTAATTTGATATTTAATATAACCTAAATTTGTTGTTCGTAAGTAATATTCAAAAGAAAGAGTAATATTTACAACATTATTGATATAAAAAATTTTTTTATATTAGAAAGTTGCTTTATACTATGCCAATAGGTTGATTATAAATATGGTTATTTTACTTACAATATCTTTAATTTGCTTTATTTTGTCTATATTTATATTCTTTTTTGAAATTTATATTTTTAAAAATGCTCCGTTTCTAGAAGATACAGAATTTATAAGGCGAATTGAGACTAGTCTTACTATTATAATTCCTTGTTTTAATGAAGAAATTAATATAGTAAATTGTCTAACTGCATTAAGTAAAATAAACAATCCATGTTTAAATTACAAAATAATTATTGTAGATGATTGTAGTACTGATAAGACTTTTTTAAATGCGCAAAATTGCAAGAAAGAATTATTCAATAATTCTGAGAATATAAATATTATTTCCGCAGGACCGAGACCAAAAGATAAAAATTGGGTGGGAAAAAACTGGGCTTGCTTTAAAGCTGCAGAAAAAGCGAATTCAGAATGGTTACTTTTTCTAGATGCAGATGTTGTAGTAGAAGAAAAATGTATTTTCAATGCTTTAAATAAATCTTATAAAGAGAATATAGATTTACTATCACTGGCTCCAAAAGTTAATTGTAATTGCCTAGCAGAATGGATTGTACAGCCAATTATGACAAGTCTATTAATGATTGGCTTCCCAATTTCTAGTACTAATGATAAAGATAGTAATTTAGCTTTTGCCGCGGGTCCTTTTATGCTCTTTAAAAGTAGCGCATATTACAAGATTGGTGGCCATGAAGGCTCCTTTGATCAAGTAGTAGAAGATCTCGCCTTAGCAAGAAAAATAAAAGAAAATAATCTTAAATTAAAATTTCTTATCGCATTAAAAGATGTTTCACTTAATATGTATAAAGATTTAAATGCCTTAGTTGAAGGATGGAGTAAAAATTGGTTTCTAGGTTTAGACAAAAATATTTTTAAGTCTATTACAGCTTCAATATTTGTTCTTTTGGCTTATTCTATGCCTTGGATTGTTTTCTTAACATCACTTCCACTTGTTTTTATAAATAATTCTCCTATTAATACCTTTATATGTTTATTTTCTTTTTGTTCATTATTTATTTATGCCTTAAAGAGATATTGGTTGAAAATTAATTATCGTATTCCTAATAAGTATTGGTATTTAAATGGATTTGGAGGAATACTAATTCTATATATAAGTATTCTTTCCATATATAAAACGTATACAGGTATTGGATGGACCTGGAAAGGGCGAAAATTGTTTCAATAGTTTATGCCATTATTAATAAAACATTTATTTTTATATCTATAAAAATATTATTTGCTAAATATTAATTAGAGTTTTTATTTTTATGAAATCAAAAAAATTGGTTTTAAATAATCAATTAAATGACAAAAAGGTTTATTTTATATATTTTTTTGCAATCTCTGGATTAGTAATTTTCTTACTTAACGTTTTCTATGGTTTTTATTTACATAATCCTACCTTTCATATGTTTATCCAAAGTAAAGGTTTATTTCTTTAAATAATTTCAAGTCAAATTTTTGAGGCAATTCATAATTCAAAGAAATCAATTTGTCTATTTCTTCTTATTTTCTTCTAATTAAAATTCAATTCGTAACTTTTTTTCTTTAATTAATAAAGAGAACTCAAACAATTGAAAGAAAAATAATACATAAATTTTTAAAGAATCTACTTCTTAATAATGAAGTAATCAAAAATATAAATTAATTAAGTAAGAAATTTTTACCAAATTAGAAGTTTTTTTCTCTTTTTAAAAATAATAACTAAAATAAAAATAAATTAATTTTTTTATTTTGGAAGAAAGAGGATTTAATGTAACTCAAGGTATTACCTTATTACTTTTAAAACCTTTAAATTTGCCTTCGAATTTTGTATTGAATCTGATTTTATATATCACAAACCCAGAAAATGGTATTGGTTATGAATAATTTAAATGAATAAAATATATTTGCTACCTAATTTTTTAACAATACTCTATTGATTTCCCAGCAACTAATATCAAAACTCAAGGTCTTTCCAAGTGATCTTTCAGCTAAACACTTTCCTATTAATGGTGCAAATTTAAAAGCTTGGCCAGATCCTCCAGAAAAAACAGTTATATTTGTTTTTGGTTTATCAAGGATAAAATTTACATCTTCAGTCATAGTATATGGGCTAACAAAAACTTCATCACACTTAATAACACCTTTAAGATTATTGAAAATAAATTTATCTAGCATTAACTTTAGAGGTTCAACGTAAGGATTATTCATTACATTTTTACTGTTACCAATTAAATCTTGAGGAGACCAGTCAATACCAACTTTAATCCTTGAAATATTATCTTTATTTCTACTTATAACTGGAAAGCCATAATATAAACCGCCATCTTCATTTCTAGCCCTTTGAAAACAAAACCATTGAGGATATTGAACGGCAAAATTTTCTTCAACTAGATAATATCCCCAAACCATTGGCCAAATTTTAATATCAAGATTTAAACCTAATGGTTTTAATAAATCATTTGACCACATACCTGAAGCGACTATTAATTGGTCAAATTTGACTATATGATTACCATTAAGTTGAATTTCACCATTCGATTCATCAATAAAATCAACATTACAATTTTCATATATTTTATTTCCACTTTCCTCAACGATATTTAGCCAATTCTGTATTGCTTTATCACTATGAATAGCTCCTGCACTTGGTTCAAAAAGACCCACAAAATGATCTTTTGGAATTATTGGAAATCTATTAGAAATATCCTTAGCTTCTAAATAATCATAGGGTATTCCTTGCTCATTCATAACTTTTTGAGCTCCTGGAATTGATCCCTCTATTGTTTCCTCTTCCCATGATTCTCCATAAAACAATAATCCATGTTCCTTTCTCAAAGAGAGACCTGCTTTATCTTCTAGTCTTTTCCAAAGTTTATTTGATTCTTTAGCAAGTCTACAAAGAACTGGATTCGAATACATTTCTCTGTACATTCTAGACTCACCAAAACTACTTCCAATGGAATTAGCAACTTTATTTGATTCGAATACAGATACGTTTTTAATACCTAATTCACTAAGTGAAGCAGCTGCGCTTAAACCAGCCATACCTCCGCCAATTATTGCAATATCAACTTGATTTGGGAGATAATTATTAATCATAGTTTTAAAAGGTTTTTCCAATAATTTGACAATCTTCTTCCCGAATTAGTTGAATACTTTCTTCAACATTTAAACCACTTTTGACAAGTGATAAAAAGGCAAAGGATTTTTTTCTTATTGTATCTTTTATAAAGGAATAAACTTTATTCGCAGATGTTTTATCCCATGCATCTGGAGAATATCTCTCTATAGAATCAGCTATTACAGCACCAGCATTTACGATAGGATCAGGAATGATAGTAACATCTAAATCAATTAATTTTTGTGGAATTATTTTATTTGTAAAAGGAGCATTTGCTGCTGGAATAATTGCTTTTTTATTAACAAGAAATGGTGAAATTTGAGTATCAATTAAACCTGAAATTGAACAGGGTATAAGTACATCAAACTTTCTTTTAAACCAATTTTTATCATATTCTAAGGAAATCGTTCCTGATATATTTGTTCTATCGACATCTTTATCAACAACAAATGTTTTGACTCCTTTCTTCACTAATTCCTCTGCAACTATTTTCCCAACAGCACCGCAACCATGAACCAAAACACCATTTGAAATATCAAAATCTGCAGATTTTTGAAAAGCTTCAAAGGCGCCTATCACTCCTAATGCTGTTGCACTACTTGCATCAACTTGACTATTAATTGCTGCTAAAACATGAGGAGTTAACTTAAATAACTTTTCCATATCTTGCATATTTGTATTTAGGTCACAACCAGTAATCATTCGCCCCTCAAGATCTTCAAGTAGTTTTGAAGTAACAGAAATTAATTTCTCTTTAACTAATAGAATATTAGAAGATCTAGCCACAATTTTGCCACCAGAGAAACCGGTTGAATAGATATCATGCTTTATTCTCATTAGGTTAGCCAGTCGAAAACCATCTTGGATACACTCTATATCCGAATCATAATCTAAAAGCCTTAAACCTCCATTAGCAGGTGAATTCAAACCATTATTCTGAGCAACAATAAACACAGATAAATCATCTGATATATATTCAGCTATAACACCTACCTCTCTTGTTTTTTGAGTTAGTAAATTAACCATTATACTTTCTCCATCATCAAATGATGTTCAACATAATCAAGGCTCCAATTCTCAGGATTAGATTTTATTCTTTCTACTAGTCTTTCAAAAAGTAAATCGGCTGGATTAAAATCTCTTACTTTATTATTATCAAGTGCTGAGAGGAAACTATGTCTACTCCAACTTCTTATAGTTTCCATTAATCTTTGCGCAAAATCTTCAGTATTTTTAGACGACTCCCAGGCTTTCTTATATGGGCATTCAACATAAACTGTTCTTTCTTTGAGGAATCTCAACCCATTCTTATAAGATTGTGAATTTACATCTTGGAGTGGGCTAATAAATTCACTTGGCGATTTATAGAAATTTTGTATAGTTCCTTTTTCATATTCCTCTTCACTTATGAATTTTTCATTTAATAGTTCATACCAAAGTGAATGAATCTCATCATGAACATTAACTGTTTTGCCACCATTATTTCCTAAATATCTATTATCTTCATCCCTAGATAAATTAACAGTTAATAATTTTCCACCAACTTTTATCTCCTTACTTCTCCTTTCAAGTAATTGGTTCCAATCAAAAAGTGCCTGTTTGCGAAATTCTTCTAGAGAATATTCGTCATTAGAAGCTAATACATGAGTATGATTTTTTAAGGAGGTAACTTTCTTATTCAGCCAATGCATTGCTGTAGCAGAAAATCCAAAATCAATAAACTCATTAGGAACTAATTGATCATAAAAACTCCCTGGACATAAAAATGTGGACACTTTGTCATTTCCAAGTGATTGAAAAGAAAGGTTATTTAAAAGCTCTTGATTATCATTTGAATATAAATCATTACCAATTAAAGAGACTTGTATTTCAGGTTTCTTATTATCAATCTCTTTAATAATTGTTTGCCAAAATTCAACAGCAGTACCACCATCTGCTGCACCGTAATCCATTAAAAAGATTTTCTTACCTTCTCCTATATTGTTTATACATTCCAAACCCCAATCAGTAGCCTTATCAATACAGTCTTTAGCTCCAGCAGTTTGCTCGCTATAACCACGAGTCATTGAAATAGCCATGAAATATTAAGAAAATATTAAATATCCTACAAGAAGATTTCTTCGTTCGGGGGGATTTTGCTGAATAAGGCTCTAAAAGGCACAGTGATATGAAATAAAGATACTTCAGACTGTTATTGTAGGACTATTTTAGATTTTTCATAAGAAAGAATATTTTATTGTTGACACTTTAGAAATTTGATCGAAAATTAATTTAATAGATTTTTATTTATGCCAAAAATATTTAAAAAAAATAAGCTTGTTTTACTATTAACTAATATTTTTATAATCTATATATGGATTTTAATTTCATCTTTTTTGAAGGATGTAGTTATTTATGAAAACGCTCCCTTTTATATTTATAAATTGTTAGATATTTTTAAATATCTTCCTCCAATATGGATAACTTATTATTTTTGGATAGTTAGAAAAGGATTAAAATAAATTTAAATATTAGTTCGTTATATTCCTATATACTTTGAAAAACTGGAGTTAATATCCCCCCATCATAATCATCATCATCATCATTGCTATCATCAGAAAACAACAACTGTCCAACTTCTAATCCTAAATACAAACAAAAAATCCATATAAATATATCTCCACCACTAAGTCCATAAATCCAACTTAAAACTAAGCCAATTAACAAACCTGTTCCAACAACAACAATTTCCAAATTAAAATTTTGAATTCTTAATACATTAACTTATGGGATATTTATCCAAAGTACAAAAATTAGCAATTTAGCGTGTAATTTGATTTATTTTTTAAATTTTTTAATACTTTTTAAAAAATTCTTTAGAAAATTCTTGTTATTTATTCCTTTGTAAAAGATAATTCAAGGCAACGCCGAAAGAAACTAGTAATGTCGAAAATATAATAAAATTAAATAGATCAATAAAAGATTTATCGTTATTTATTTTTAGGAAAGTCAATAAAAATAAGATCGAGGGTAATAGCAAAACGATTTTATTAATTATATCTTCATTCCACTTCTTGAGTTGGCCAAGATCATCATCCTCTTGAAGTTTTCTAATAACTTTTTCTAAAGGCTCTTGATTCTTTTTCATTATTTTAAGAGAACGTAATAATTTAACAATATAGATATAAATACCGATGTATAACTAAAGTTTTTTTGTCACATTTAATAGAGATAAAAATCTTATATGAATATAGTAGCAGGATTAGAATTTTTCCTTTTATTAATAATATTTGGATTAATAAATTTTTCAATTATGTTGATGAGATATACAAATGATCTTAAAAGAAAAAAAATATCACAATTAAAAAAAATTGCAAGTCTTTATCCAAAGGGAACTTATATAAGTACTTAATTAATTTTCTATTGTTTTTCAGCTGGAATTTCCATTTCACTTTGAATAATTAATTCTTCTGAGGAAGAAAACTCTTCTTCAGTAATTAACCCTTTCTTCATTAAGGCAGAAAGTCTTTTTACTCCTGCTTCAATAGTTATTCCCGTATTTTGCTGTTGCATTGATTAAAAGTATAGTAAAAACAATAAAAAAACTTTTTTTCTTTGTCAAGAAAAATATTTACAAATCAAGGAATTAGTTTTACAACCTTAATGAATAGTATATTAATTCTTAATTATTTTTAGATAAGAGAGTTAAAAGATATTTGAAAAAATTTATTTAATTTTATTTAAACTATAAATTATTATTTTTAAAGTTTTCATCATAAATATAAATGCAAATATTTGCTCCTATTATTTTTTACTCACCTCTTTTCTTTTTTTCAGTTATTCTTTTTTCTTGAGATTTTCTAGAGAGATTTGTTGCTTTTTTGATAGTTATTTTTGCATTTAAAGCACATTTAATTATATTTGTGATTTTACAAATTGCTTTTTGGCGATTTCTAAATTGCGATCTATTCTTTTGAAAACCATAATACATTCTTTAATTAAACGAATATTATTGTCATTTCTTATTTTCAATTTTTGTTGAGATGTTAAAAATTTGGAATTTCACACACAAAAAATTAATTCGACTTTGCTGTCATTTTTGTTTATCTTTTGTCTATCAGGACCATTCGTGAGTGTGAATCTCCAAAGAAGTTCACTAGAAGGGATAATTAAATCAGAATTTATCAATAAATCCATTTTATAAAATTCTTCTAGCAACTAAAATGATCTTTTAATTTAAATTAGATCCAATTTTTGATTTAACTATCTATATCATTAAAACAATTTAATTAATACTAAAGGTTAATAAAGTTAAAATCCTACAATTATTATTAATTCTTAGTTTTATCAAGAGTCAAAAAGTCTTATTTTTAATAGTCTTTCAAATGTATTGTATTTTTAATAAAAAATTTAAAATTTTAAGAATTAGTATATAATTTTTAAAGTTTATTTTAGATAAGAATGTCATTAATCCCTTTTAAAGCTACCGATAAAAAAGGAAAAGCCAGTGGTAAAAGTCTTTTTGCTTTGGCAATATTTTTATTCGCCCTTACTGGATGGGCATTGGTTTTTAAGTAAAGATTAAATGTTAAATAATAATCAATAGCAAAAAGAACTTAAACATTTTCTATCTTTTAATTTTATAATAAGCATTAAACTTAAATTGAAAAAAATTAGTAAAGATGAAGTTTTAGCCTCCTCTAGCGGTTGGGTGGCATCCCTATTAAATTTCTTACCAGGTTTAGGTACAGGTTATATTTATCAGAGAAGATGGCGTCAATATTTTTTGACCTTTGCAGCAATTATTTTTTGGTTTGGCTTAACTAAATTACTTCATATAGATCAAAATTCACTGAAATTAGAGCAATTAATAGGTTTATCTGGACTAATACTAATATCTTTAATTACAGTTATTGAAGCAAACATAGCTTATCAAAAATCAAGAAAAATCTCTGAAAAAAATTAATTTAATTTTTAAGAAATCTAAAGTCGGTTAATTTCATAAATTCTTTTTAATAGCCAATCAATTTAAACTTGTTTTTTAAATTTTGTTTTTGTGGTATCTAATAAAATAGACCTTAAACCAAAAATAAGAACCGATATAGATACTATTGGTATTATCACAAGAATTAAATCACTATTCATAGCAGTTAACTGTCCATAGAGAATATGAATTAAATAAGATGGAGTTGACATTAAATACACTATCACTATTTAATAGTTAGCAATTTTTTCTAATTTAGTAAATATGTATGTTTAATATCCCAAATAGTTTATTTATTATTATTATTGGGTTTTTCTATCATCCACCCATACACTGCTTTCGCATCAAAATTTTTTGATGAGATAAAAAAAGTAATTGGAAATATAACTATGCTAAGAGTCATTGAAATTATCTGCCATTTTTTCAAACCCATTTCACTGAAAGCGATAGCAAAATCTTTTATCATTAGAAAAAATATTTATGATTATTATTACCTATTTAATTTAATTTATTGAATACCTTTAATAAATAATAATAAAGTGAAGTTTGATATCATAAATCTGTCATTTTAAGTTCATTTACTTCCTTTAATAATCGATCTTTTAATTCTTCAGTGATAAAACCATTATTAAAACATTCAATTATATCTGTTATTGGTTGAGTTAAATTATCATGGTCTTCAAGCCAACCTTTTGTACATTCTCTACATGCTAATTGATTTAGCTGTTCTCCAATTTCTTTGAAATTTCGTTTAACCATAAAAAACTTTTAATAAACCCAATTATAAAATATAAATTCACTCATAAAAAAAAGTTATCTCTTTATCTTTTAAGCCTTCCCACCCAGCATCTATTAATAACTGATTTAATATCTCTTTATTAAAGTGCTTTGAACCTGTTTTCACACATCTATTACGCATAGATTTTTTAACACCACTTCTTTCCCTTTTGCTTTCTTCCCGCATTATTTTATTATACAAATCCAACATTTTTTGAGGTATTACAGAACCATCAAGGTCAATCCCTTTTGCTATAGCTTCATCTATAGCTTTCATCCCTGATTTTGACATTTAGAAATTTCTTATTAAAGCAATAATAACTTAAAATAATTAATAAAAAAATTATTATTAATATTACTGATTTTGAAGTTCTTTTAAAACTTTGATAGCTTCTTTGATATGTGCAGGACCATTTAAAAGATCTCTATAAATATGTCTGACAAAACCCTTTCTATCAATTACATATGTTACTCTGCCATCAAGAAGACCTAAAACTTTTGGTACACCAAAAATCTTTCTCAAAGAATCGTTAACATCACATAATAGGGGATATTGAAGCTTATTTTTATTAGCAAAAGCTAAATGACTTGCAGTGTTACCATTACTAACTCCCCATACTTCAGCACCAAGTACTTTAAAAAGGTCATATTTATCGCGAAATCCACAAACCTCTATTGTGCATCCAGGGGTATCATCTTTGGGATAAAAGAATAGAACTAAAGGAGTTTTTAATTTTTTATTAGTTCTTTGAATTCCATTTTGATCAAGCATTTGAAATTCAGGAACTTTTTCACCTATTTTCAAAAGAAATAATTAAAATTATATCTTAAAACTTAGAACACTAAAATAGCGACTTAGAAGTAAAAAATACTACATTATATTTTTCAAGAATTTTTTAAAATTCAATTTTCTCATTTGGAGTAAAAACAGAACAATAACTCTTAACTATATTTTGAGCATATTCTTCATTATTATTTTTAATTTTCAACTTAAGTTTTTCAATAGCTTCAAAAGAATCCATTTCATTTAGTCTATATCGAGCACAAGTATCTAAAACCTTAAACATCCTTGTAGTAACTCCATATACGGGATTAAGGCATAATAAAATCATATATAAATAGATCAAGTTTTTCATAGATTCAATAATTATAATCAACTTAAACCAAGTTAATTATAGTCTAATCTTATAAAGAATCGCTTTTGCTAGCCAACAAAAATTGTCCAAATTATTATTTTGAGGATTAAAAATTCCCTAGTTGGAATAAAAGCTTTCGAAATATGTAAATAGCTGTAAATTAGATATATAAAATATTAAAAGATGAAAAGACTAATTAAATCTCACAAAAGATTAATTTCCTGGTATCAAAGGAAATTAAGATTGAGTGATTATGCTCTGCTTTGGTTTGTTTTTTTTAAAGGAGTTTTAATAACTATAATTATTCAACAAGTTTTGTAGATCAAAATTGATTTTTTCATTAGAAAAACTTGTTATATTATTTTTTTTATAAAAAATGTCCTTTATAATCAATTTAAAACTAATTTATTATGAATATCTTTGGAGTAGGGTTGCCAGAAGTAACAGTAATACTTATTCTTGCTTTATTAATTTTTGGCCCTAAAAAGCTTCCTGAACTAGGGAAGCAACTTGGAAAAACTCTTGAGAGTCTAAAAAGAGCCTCAAATGAATTTCAAAACGAATTAAATAAAGCTGTTACTGTGAATGATAAGAATGATAAGTTGAAGAATTTTGAAGATAATGAGATAATCAGGCCTAAAGACGATAATTCATGAAAAAATTTACTTTATTAACAAAAAACAATTAAAAAATCCCAATCAAAACTTGTAGATAATATAATCCTACATATAACTAATTTTTAAATGCATGGATGCTCAATCATTAGGTGAATATTTTTCAACTTTAAGTTTTCACGCTCCAGTAATGATAATAACTACTGGAATATTTTTCTTTATTAGAAGAAAATTCATTGTTGATGGTAAAAAACTCTAAATAAAAGTCTTTAATGAAAGATAGGCCAATTACACCAATTGAGGAATTTGAAGAGGCTCTAAAGAAAGCTAATCTCTCAGAAAAAGATTATGAATTAATAGAATATATACGCTATACAAGTGTTTTTACTCAACCAAGTCTTATAAAGGACCTAAAAAGACCGTCAAAACCGCCTATACTTACAAATATCTGCGAAATTTGTAGAAAAGTTGGTTCATTAATGCCAGAACATTTTGAAAGAGTAGTGAATTGGTCAACTCAATTAAGTGAACATAAAACCAGATGGGATGGTCATTTGATCTGTGCAGAAGCGTTTAATGTGGATGAAATTCCTTTAAATCCAGCATCAGGGACTGCACTATATGATGTTTTAGTTGTTCATAAAGAATTATTTATAGGATTTGAATTTGAATAGAAAATTAATTAATTACCAAGAAAAATCTGGTCTTTTTTTCAGAATTAAAAAATCTTGAAAAATTTAGATTTTTAAAATGCAAAAAATAATTTTTTGAGATATCCCTATAAACTTTTGGGTTCTTCTTTAACTTCTGGTTTTACCTCCTCCTTTACTTCTGGTTTTACCTCCTCCTTCGCTTCTGGTTTTACCTCCTCCTTCGCTTCTGGTTTTACCTCCTCCTTCACTTCTGGTTTTACCTCC
>MDTD01029541.1_pt1 | contig 13798 bp, 17 predicted proteins | sample 811221 | NCBI WGS metagenome assembly MDTD01 (sample SAMN05326646, study PRJNA326480) | marine metagenome | isolation source: seawater | place: Pacific Ocean: South West | collected 2011
GATAAAATTCATTAGCAAAACTCTTCATTCTTACACAAAAAACTTAGATGTCGTTTTACATATAGAAATTATAACCAATGGACTTCTTCTCACACCGGATTTAGTGAGCTTTTTGAAGCCTTTAGGGTTGAGACTAGTAAAGGTAACTTTAGATGGGAATAAAAAATGCCATGATAAAATGAGGCCTCATAAAAATGGCAGTGGAACTTATAAAACTATTATAGATAATTTACAATTAATTAAAGGAAAAGTTCCTATTTCCATTGGAGGCAACTACGATAATTCCACCAAAGAACATATTCCAGCACTATTAGATGATCTGAAGACATTAGGTCTTGGCGACGATATAAAAAAAATGGCATTTAAACCAATTCTGGGGTTCCCTGGACATAAAAAAAAGTCTGTCCATTCCATAGAAGCGTGCTCATTTTCAGAAACAAATGTTGATGATATTCTTTGGCTTATTGAAGAGATTGAGAAGAGGGGGTTTCGGCCTTATAAAGATATTGCTTTGGGTCCCTGTGAAGCTATGCGGGATCATACATATAGTATTGATCCGAATGGGGATATTTTTAATTGCGTTACCTTGGCAGGCAGAAAAGAATATGCCTTGGGAAATGTAGAAGATAATCCGGAAGAGATTCGTTTTAATCCCCTTAATGTCAGTATTATGACCGTCGATTTGTGGAAAAATTGCAAGAATTGTAAATTTATACCCATTTGTGGAGGAGGATGTCGGGTTGGTGCTTTGCTGCAGAAAGGTAACATTGGAAATGAACTCTGCTGTGAGAAGAAATACTTTGAAAAAGTTTCAACAAAGCTTGTCGTCAGTGAAATTCTGTAGAGATTATGAACAATCAAAGCAGAAGGGGGGTGAAAATTTATGAAAGTTGTCAAAATTGGAACACGTAGAAGCAGCTGTGTCGTTTTTTGTAAGACCAAACGTTAAGTAGAATTTTCTAACGCGGTGGAAACCAAAGCACAGAATACGCCTCTCCACTGCGTTAGGATAAAATTGTATCGTACATATTTATCATACTTTTTTATAGCTCTATCTCCTGCTTGATTTTATTTTTTCTTGATGTTGTGTTGAATATATATAGTAATTAGGGGTGTTTAGGAGTTAATTATATAAATTCACTTATATGATTAGCCCTATGAAGTATAGAAAAGCCATCATCAATGATGTCCCTCAAATTCTAAGAATTATAAAGATTAACAATCCATGTTATGATAAGCAATTGGCTCATAGGGAGATCACAGAAATGTTTTCGAAATCCTTATGCAAGCCCACATATATTGTTGCCGTAGAAAAAAATGCTATTATTGCATTTGCTGGCTATAACTCATCGTGGTTAGATAATGCCGTATTTAATATATTTTGGGTTAACGTTCACCCTGAACACAAAAGAAAAGGCATTGGTAGTTTACTTATCAAATATATAATCAATAAAATCAAAGATGAAAAAGATGTTAAGGCGAAGATGATACTTTTATCGACAAAAACCAGTTCTTTTTATAAACTGTTAGGGTTTAGACAAATTTCTCCAAAATATGACAAGGAATACGTTTTAATGTCATTAAAGATATAGCTTGTCGTGAAGAAAATAAGTTAATTAAGGGTGTAAAAATACTGTATTGGAAGATTAAGACAGCTTCAAAATTAGCATAGGCTAAGGATGTCATTTTAAATTCTAATTTGTCACTTTTTCCACATCCTCCAAACTTAATTTTTTATCCATGACAACACTTTTGCCTCAGTAAATTCTTCCATTTAAGCCCGAAAAGCATAACCATCCTGGTTTTTCATCCTCAAATCATCAGTCTTCGTAAACCCTTCGGTCGATATAAAAATTTATCTATCCAAAAGCTACGCACGAGCTTCGGTCATGAAAAAATTAAATCGCAGGAGGATTGCGATGGAAAAAGTGACTTTTTGCAAGACTAAGGCTGGAAAAGGCTATAAGCTTTGCATTGATGGCACTTGGCTATATACCAGCGCAGAAGCTTTAAACAAGGTTCTGTACGATTTAGCTAAGTCATGCCAATTTACGGCATATCAAGAAGAGGGGGAATAAACCTCTCCTCGTATTTATTTTTTTATTTTTATTCTTTTGAAAGAAAAAAACATAAAAAGAGGGAATCAGTGAGTTCCCTTCATTTTAAGTTGTTTGATTCTCCATATCTATAAATCCCATGGATTTACAAATATCACAGAATCCCAAACGCCCGCATCGCTAACAGCTTAATGAAGCTATTAGCCCTGCACCCCGATTTGGGTTTCACAAATCAGGATTCTCCTGATTTCTTCAACCATATCATAAAGCGCGCAACCGTCGTTTCGGTTGTTGTTGCGCGCCCCCAAGGGGTTGACCCCTTTATTTCTAAAGCGAGGCCATTGTTTTTCAACGCTCAGCCATATTCTAGCGTAGAATGCACGAGAGAGAAGAGAGTGTGTTTAGAATAATCTTCTTATAAATTTTCAGTATCAGAAGATTGTTCTTTGGAATTTTCAAGCGCCATTTTGTAATTGTTGTTGGAAGGCGGTTTTTATTTTTTAGGGTTAAGATTGTATAATGGAAGCAGGGAAATAGAAACAAACTTTTATTTCCATTATCCGAACCACCAGAATTTATCACCATATCTTAAAATTTTGTCCAGAAAGGTCAATAACACTCTTTTATTTCCAACAAGTTGGTATCAAAAAATGGAGACAGCGACGGTAAAAATGGTTCCTATTCTTATACAAGCCCTATATTTGACTTGCTGCATTTTGCTAAATGGAGGAAGACGAAATAACAACATGGACAAATCAATCAAATACGAAATCAATTCTCATTTCCTTTTCTTCTCCCAAAACACCGACCCAAGTTCAGCGGGAATTGGGGATAAAAAAATTTAATCTGAAACCATTTCTAAAACGCAAGCTTCTTAGTTGTCTTTGCCCTGGAAATTCTAAAGGAAGGCTTTATGTCACAACAAACAAGGCGAAACGAATTCTCGGGCTTCCTATTCAGCCATCAGGAATAAATCAAAATGCAAAACTCATCGGATGGATATTTGCCAGTCCCCGGCAGCGGCTTGTAGTTCTAAAAACCATGAATCGATATTCTCGAAAAATGACCTCTGAACAAATCCGCATCCGGTCAGGGAAACTAAATCCCTGTCTTTCTCGAATTAGTACCAAATCCATTCTCAAGGAATTAATTCAAAAGGGGCTCGTGGAAACAGAAATGGGGGATGACCGGAGAAGGTATTATTGGTTGTCTGAGTTTGGAAATGAAACTATGGCAAGTGATGTCTTTCCCATTCGTAATTGAAGGGTCTATCGTAATTTTTTCGTTGTACAAGTTCCAATCTGGATACAATCAATAAAAACCTTGGTATCGATGAAAACGATATCGGAACCATTCGATTTTCAATTTAAAAATGGACAGAGCAAGTGAACTGGCAGATAAAATTTCCGAAGAAGGTTTTACCGATATTGGCGAATTTGTGAAAACGAACCTACACTATCTTTCAGAAGAAAAACAAAGACTATTTTACAGTTTAGACAGCCTCCAGCAAAGCTTCCATAAGAGCCGAAATGAATCTGCCCATAGCAGTACCTCAGTTAAATATTCATAGATTTCAACTGCTTTTTTGGGCCTATTTTTTCCAAGATTTGTTTTGAGAGATCTTCCATGATCTCTTGTTTGAATGTCTCGAATTGACTTGTGAAATTTTTTACGGTTGCTTTTAGAGTCCGTACTTCTTCATCTTTGGCAACCTCATCTAAAACCATACCTCTTTCGAAGGGATGCTTGCATTTCGAACAAATGGTTTCGGCAAACCCTGACATCTCTCCGCAGAATGGACATTTTTTGGACTCTGGCATTTCTGTCTGCTTTTGGGCTGGAATTAACCCTCGTTTTTGAAGTGACAAGTTAAAAGCGTCATCTTGATCGGTGAGATCATATGTTTTTAGTTGCTTGGTACTCGTCCACCTTGCTGCATGTTGGATTTCAACATCGCTTTCACCCCGAAGTTTTCTTAGGGTAACTCCGGATCGTTTCAGGCTATAACATGTGATTGGTTTGTTAATGCCCAAGTCCTTGCAGGCTTTTCGAAGCATTTTGTTTATATTCTCTGGTCTCATTTGACGAAGGGTTCCTGTGTTGCCCGTATTGATAAAAATGTAGGCTTCTCCATCATTTTTCTGAGGATGTTTTCCCAACCATTTCAATAGATACGGATAGCTGTCTATGCATTGTAAAAATCCGGGACCTTCTTTCCCATGATCACTTAGCAGGATTTTCGCGTATGAATTATAATATTCAATTTCATTGATTCGTCTGTATAGAAGCTCTTGGGGTCTTGCAAGGCTTTCTAACTGCAAAGTTAAGTATGCTTGGATTCGCGGCTCACTACTGAAATAATTTATGATTTTTTCAAATTCGTCCCAGGTTAGCTTATCTTTTCTAAGCTTCTTTTTGCTCACGTCAATTTTGCCTGAAATGTGCCTGACAACATAGGGAACTATTCGTTCGTCGGGACGCCCCTTTTCGTCTAACTCGGGAAACAGAATTTTCCATATGTATTTTAAATCTTTGATAAACGATTTCTTTGTTTCCACGCTCTTATATCGATTATGCATGCAGGCCATGGTTCGATTTATATCATCTCGGTCACAATGCGATAGGTCTTTTGGAATGGAATGTACGATGACTTTCATTGTATCGAGAACCCTGTTTCTTCTAATATAGGACAAATCTCTTGATTCAAAATGAATGAATAATTTTTCAAAATACTTCAAGTTTTTTGAATTCTTACAATAATACTTTCGCTGGTCCCCTGTTTGAGGAGGGGTGGTTAGGGATTTCAGATTTGCCTTGAAGCGTTCGTATTTTTTACCGTTTTTGTATATGTCCTCTTCTGTCATTTTATCATAGTGACGGTGTGTTTTAATTATCTTGTACAATAATTGAGACACATTGAACCAGAACATAAATGCCCAAATCTCGCCAAGCCCTTCCCATGTGTTTAGGTGGGTGGCGAGAGTGGACAGTATCCATCGGTCTGAGTATAGTGTGGGGGATTGAACTTGAATCCCGACGCCCCAACCGCGCAACCTGTACGTAGTCCAATGTTCGTGCGAACAATTATTGTAACTTAACAGGTTTAAGTTGTTAGACTATATATATTTTTCTGTTTTGAGGGGAAATGCTATTTCAAAAATAACGCTGTTTTTTTAAAAAGTCCCTATATGTCATCAAGTTAAACAGATGATGATAGGGTCGGGATCATGAAATCGAATACATAATGTGGCTATGATCAACCAGATTATACTTCAAAGCCGACAAATTATCGAGAGCAATGGTCGTAGCAGTCACATTTGCCTTTTTCCATAAATAATCCAGCAGGTTCCATCTATCTAATCTTGACCAATAATGAGTATATGTCTGTGCGGGCTTTACATATCTCCATAGATTCAGGATGCTTTCTTTATAAGCCATATTTTCACTGTACCCACGGATGCTATCAAATCTATCAGGAGTATAATTCATGTCGCCAATGAGAATTGACTTCGCTATTCGGTAATGAGCAATATCAGTAAGCATCAAATCTATTTCTTCGAGCGTACCATCTCCCTGACCAGAAAGAGCATGTGTGCCACAAATAAGGTAATCGACAGGACGATTAAATCCGGAAGCATGAGTATATTTGATTAGAATATAGGGACGTTTTGTAAGTTTGCCTACGGGTTTAATCTCGATATCCTCAGATAATAAGCCATTGTATATCACTGCAAAGCCGCACGGCTCGTGTCTATGTGTTCGGATTAGTTGAACTTCATGAGAAATTCCCACAGCGTCACTCAAGTATTCATGTAAATCATCTTCGGTTCTTTCTGTAAAGGTAACTTCTCCTAAGATAATAATATCACATTTTGATACGAGCTCTTTTAATATCCTAACGCTGTATTTCCATTTGGTGGTGTTTCGAGTTTTAGTACCCTTTGACAACCTCTCCGTATTCCAGAAACCCACGTCAACCATGCAACATTTTCCTTTTTATCTTTTCATAAAAAAGTTCATATGCCCTCAAAACGCTTCAAAATCTTCCCACTCCGTCCCCTCAATCACCTCTTCAACGCTGTCATCCAAAACCGTCAAGAAATCCAGTCCGGTCAGATCTTCAACGCGCTGCACGGTGGACAAAAAGAGATTCAATTTCTTCTTTTCCTTTGGAACTACATTTGGAATAATAAAGGCGATTGCCTTGACAGAATCACCATCTTCTCTAATCACAATCTTAAACAAGGCATCAGGGACAGCCACTTTCATCTCGCCATCCTGCCCTAACCAAACAGCCGGAGACTTTCCAAAAAAGATTGGACCGGCAACAACCCACACAGAACCATAGTTATCAGCCCATTCAAGACACTGGGCTTCAAGTTTTTTCCAAATCCCATTATTTTGCCATTGAAGTTGCGGAACTGCATTCATCATCGTATGGGTGTTATAAGCGGCATCTTCTGAAATTCTTTCAGCCGTATCTTTCGGACACATGTGCCCCCTGACATATCGATAACTTGTGCTAACTTCACGCATCTTGGTTGTACCCGCGACATGGTATGAATCATCGCTTGGAGCAATGCCTTGATTGAATAATTTTTCATCCGTCATCCAACCCGGACGGTTGGCAAGTGAATGCTCCGTGCCTATTTTTCTAATTTCAAAAGCCACCCATTCAGGGATACCCCACTTATCAGTATCTCCATCCAAATCGTTATCGTCAGCCCCGTCAAACGAACTTGTGTAAGCGGCAAACTTGAAAATGTGGTCTTGGGGCTGGGTTATCCATTTGTCATGATTGTAGGACGGGTCGAGGATAATTGGGCGAAGTTTGGATGCTGCAATGCTGTTGGTGGGTATAAGAGACACAATGAGCAGAGCCATAGTAAAAATGTATCGAGGTTTCATACAATTTTTCCTTTTTTATTTAAATCAACACTCTTGAATAGCTTGATCTATCCAGCTTTCACTAACCTCCCATACTTTGGACACGTCACCTTTAAACTCAACAAGTATCCAAAAGCCAAAACTGCATTGCAATTTAGGCAGTAATACGTCTCCAGTTCATCTGGTAGCGGAAATTTCTGCTTTTCTCTTGGAGTCGCGCAAGTCGGACAATAATAGTTGCCGTAACCACCTTTGCCCCTTTTGAGATTTTGATTCTGAACATTTTTTTGGCCCATGGGATTCTCCCATTTTGAATTGAGATACAGATGTGTTTGACATACTAAGGTAAATTAGAAATGTCAATCGGGGAAACCCTTAGATTGTTGAAATCACTATTTCCCCATCAACTGCCGCCCCAAACAAGACGAACAAATCTCAACAGTCAAAACATCTCCATCAACAACCTCACTTCTCATCCCCAGCTTGGAGTGATCAGTCTCACCACAGAATTCACATGCCATTGAGGGACTGAATGCTTCCATTCTTTAAAGGATTGTATCTGTTTACGAACCATAATAATGAGAGGGACTTTGGCCTCTGTAGTAGTCTCCCAGGCCCGTTATTACATGGGTCAACTTCAAGGACAGGTCTGTTAGGATATTATAGATTCCATTGATATTCTTATCGATTTTGAGAACCGATTTTTTCACTTTTTTTTCGAGGTTGTCTTTTGCCATTTTTGATCTTAAGAGGGTGACGAGTGGATTCTTTATAGGGATTGTATAAGGATTGGCTTGACTTGTTTTTCAAGCACAAATTAAATTAGAATGTATTTATTTTCAATATAACTGTAGCGGAGTTGCTTATGTATGAAATCAGGGTTAGAATTCCTTCCGACAAAATATTCAGAAAAAAAATGCATGAGAAAAACGGCGAGAAAATTAGATCATTTAAATTTAAAGATACATATTTTGTTCCTAAAAATCTGACCAGTGATTGGAAGAATGGTATTTTTACAATGAGGCTCCGAAATGAGGAGGGTAGATCAAGTCTATATTTTACAAGGTATGAGATTATTGAACTTGAAGGTTTCACATTGATTCAAAATTCAAATGGCCAAAAAATACCAGTGCTTATAGATCAATCACATAAGGCGGTGCATGATTTTTTATCAGCGATAGATTTTAAAGAGGTTTTTTCCATTGAACGCACTTTAGGAGAGGTTTGGAAGATCAAAATCGATAGGACCCAGGACTTAGAATTAACATTTGAGCATATTGTTAATTTGGGACACACTTCGGAAATTGAGCTTAAGGAAGAAGAAATTAAAAATTCTTATAGAATGCAGTTTATTAAAGAATTACTAAACGAACTTGGTGCTGCTTGTTTTACAAAATCATTATTTGGTGTATATATGGAAACTATTTAGCTGAATATACTATATAATTTATAGGCTTTGCTTAGTCTACTTTTAATTCGCCAAGCAACTTTAATATAATGCAACAAAGAAATAGATAGTGGCAACTTAAAATGAGTATTGCACATTTCTCTATAAAAACAATTCTTTTCTGAACTTAGGCTTTCTTCAAAAAGTCGTAAAAGTATTAATATATCACAAGTGAGCCATAAACAATTTTGATTTCGCTTAGTCCAAAAGCCCATTTTTTCTTGCTCGTCTTCAATTAACCTTAATAGATTATTTATCTCGGTTTTATAGTTTTTATAAAACGTACGATCTAAAGCCGCAATGTATAAATAATAGATAACAGATGGTTTTTCATATGAAAAATTCTCATCATACAGGGTAGAGGTTGTAGATTTAAAATCGAATTTGATGCTGAGGGTTTCTGGGAAGGGGATGTGGATATCTATAGATATCTTTAAAAGAGAGCAAATTATCTTGAAAAAAACTATTTCGTTAGGTTGGATGTCCTCGGTGGTTAATGAGGCGTAAAAATTTTTGGAATTTGCTAACTTATTTTGAATTGCATCATGTAGTGTGGGGTTCGTGTTTTTGTATACTTTTTTCAATTCAACTAAACATATAATGATGTACATATTGGAATAAAAGTCCTCTTTTTCATCCCAAAAACCACCAATTGTATGCTCATAATCGTCATCGCAAAGTTGGTCTATGTTTTTTTGTTGATTTAATAACCAAATCGTTGCTAGTTCAAAAAATTTTGATAATCTGCTGTCAAGGCATTGATACCCACACAGCGATAAAAGAACAAACGATGTAATTATTGGTATCGGTTGTTTGTTTACTGTGTCAGAAAAACTTCCCCATCCATAATATTCACGTTTATTTTTACCAAATAACCAATACTTTTTTTCTATTGAAATACAATAAGATTTTAGAAGGTATGTTATTATTTCTGAAACATCATCATTTGATAAAAAATTATATTTGCGATGTAATAATAAGACATCTGATGTGGTCCAAGACGCTGTTTTGGTTTCGTCTGTATATTGGTTGGGGAAACCACCTTTAGTTTTTAATTTTTTTATTCTTAAAAGGATTTCGCGTCTTTCAATTTTGTTGATCAAACGGATTGTTTCTTTTTCATCGCTTGAAGACATGTTAATCCTCTAAATAAAGTTTCAGGGCATTTTTATACGATGTTAATCCCATCAATATATACGCAGTGGTCCAAGAAACTCCAATAGAAGAGGCTTCACTATCTGATGGCCAGCCGGGATTCAAGTAGTTTTTCTCTATCCAGTTAAGCATTTTTTGATATTTATCAGAGACCAACCTTTCATCTAACTGACTTAAAAAATACATGTTTTTTAATGAAAAAATGGATTTTCTGAAATAGGCAGAATTTATTACTGCTGGTTCTGGTTTCCAAGCCCCGGTTTGATACTGGTGTCTTTCTATTTTGTATATTGGTATATTTTTTATTCTTTTTTCTAATTTTTCATCGATAAATACATGAAAAGATTCTTGAATAATTTTTATAATGTGCCTTATCATTAAATATGTTGTGGGGTGAGTTGCATGAGAACGGATAGTTCCAAGGCAATATTCCAATGCTGGTAATATGTGATTCTCCCATGTTTCATCGACAATTTCATTTGCTATTAGGGCTTTTAGCGCCCAATAAGTAAAATATGGGTGCGAGTTTTCAGAATACATTTTCGTAAAACTCCAACCACCATCCTCATTTTGCTGTTCCTTTAAAAAATTTATACATTCTAGTTTGATTTTTTTGTTCTGAGCCTCCAAGATATCTAATCCAATAAGACCAAAAGACATCGCCATTACATTCTGGTAATGTTTTCCCGCATCCATCCAAGGATAGTCGGTTAAATAATAATCTTTAATTTTTCCCCTATTCTTTTTAATCCACTTTTCGCCTTCTGCTCCATAGCCTTTAATCGCCATTATACATGCGGTTGTGATAGATGGAGAGGAAACTTTTTCATTTTTTGAAAATGAAAAATTCCCTCTTGAGGGATTCCAATAGTGCGCGATTAAATCATCGTAGGCTTTTTTTTCAAACTCAGTAATCATGTCCCACATACTCCTTTAAATTGATTTTCAGTTTATTTAAAACTTCACTTTTGGGTTTTATTCTCATTGAAGAATTCAAGTGCGATCTTAGTTAGTCTTAAATTACGGACACCGATGTTTTTGGTTACTGTTAGATATCCTTTTTTCTTCAATGCTTCAGTGTAGCCCCAGGCTGAATTTGATTTTAGTCTTAAAGCACATGAAATCTCTTTTTGAGTAGGATAGTCTCTGTTTTTTTGAACGTAAGACGCAATAAACGACAAACATTCTTTTTGCCGTTCTGATAGTTTTGGCAATAATTTTAACGATTCAAAATCTGTCATTTTATCGATCCTGTTGTTTAACAATAAGTTACTTTATCATAAGTCAATAATTTAACACAAGTTTATCTATTAAATAAACTTGTGTTATTTAATAACCACACTCAGAACAAGTCACCACAAAATCCTTGCCGTTCCGGATCGTAACATCATTGCCCAACCAAAAACCAAACGTTACATGATGTCCGCAATCAAGGCGAAATTTCATGCCATTCAAAAATTTCAAAATCTCTCTCAACTCATCCACTGACCGATATCTCTCCTGTTCCTTCTTTGTCATGGTCTCCTCCAAATAAAAAACCGCCCAGAGTCGTCAAAACCCCAGGCGGCTTAGCCAAAAAATAAAAAAGACCTTCTCAAGGGCGAGCCCCCGAAAAAGCCTCTAAACGATACCCAAACAAATTTTAGTTTCTAAAAGAAAATACCCCTCAATCGTTTGATGATTGCGGTTGCAGGTAAATCCCTATTTCCAAGAATGGCTTTCATTTTTTCTTCCCGAAGATAGATTCCACCGGCTCTCTTTCCATTTTTAAAAACTTCAAGAACAATAGACTCTTGTTCAGAGTTTTTCGCCAAAATGAAGACCAGTTTTTTCTCTTTGAAAATATAAATCGCATCCTCATCTGTAGCTGGAACCATTGTAGAATATTGCATTCCAGAGTCCTGAAATGAAATTTTGAGATAGGGCATTATACGACCAGCCTTAAGCATCTCCTTAACGGATTCTTCCTCAATTTCAAATTCATACAGTCTTTTCATTCGTGTCCTCCTTGTCATGGCTAAATGGGCACGCTCCACACCACGAGCGATCCTGGCATGCACTACATATTTTCTTTCGATTTAGTTTCTTGGATAGATTGTCCATGATGTTTGCCATCGTTTTTGTCATTGGCTTTTTCAAAGCCCAGGCAATTCGCCGAAGAGTGTTGCTGTGCAACTGGCTAAGTTCTGGCGTATAGGCCATAATTTTTACTCCTTACGGTTAATTGATTGGAGAGATGGAAGTATACGGACGTATACCTCTCAATTGGGACAAGAGGCTTTGCGGTCGAAAATGAGATTTAATATTCTCTCGGCTTCAGACAACACATAAAGGCAAGAATAACGAACTGATTTATTGGCCTCCTTGGCGCAAAGGTCAATTTGCTGGAAGGCTCCCTTAAAATCACCGACAGTCGTTTTCCCAACAGCACTGCATATTGCCTGAGCACAAAGATCCGCAATGGCCTCATGAAATGGTCCGGGAGTATTTCCGTTCAAAAGGTGCTTTTGTCCAGCTTTTGCAAGCCCCCAAAAGAATTTCATTTCGTCAGGGGTGGCCGCTGAATGTTCTTTTCGATTGGCGGAATAATAGTTGTAAAAGCGATAAAAAGAGATATCGGTCTGGAGAGGAATACCCCACTCCTTGCATTTTGTTTTTAATTGCAGCATTGGAACCTCAAACGCTTTTAATCCCAGTTCTTCACCGCCGGTATCTTCATAGCGAAAAACAGAAACCGCGTTAAAATGGTTCAGCACTCTTTTTTCTTTTCCTGTCTTCTCATCTACGTCTTTTTTAAAACACGGGGCGAGAATATGAATCGGATGAGAGCCTTTTTTGACGTACCTATCAGCAGCCTTCCATTGCTGATACCCTCTCGCATCTCCAGTCCCGGACAGAAACATGATTGTTCTGTTCGTAAACGACCACGAACTGCTGGGAGCTTGCGGGCTGGGAAAGCAGGCCATAGCAACAGACTCTGCGATTTCTCCAGTCATGAAGTTGGTAACGATTGAGTTGAAAATGTTTTGGACATGTTTGTTCATTTGATTTCTCCTTAGTTCTTTGAAATTTCGTGGAAATTAAATGGTGGGTTGAACTCCGGATTTAGTCATTTCCCCTTGGATAAGTAGGGGGAAAGATAAATCCTATAAATCGTTGTTGTTAGATCCATCCTCTCGAAAGGCAGATGATGTCTACTTCTGAAGCTGGTTTGGACACCCAGTTGATATCGTTCTCAACTTCTTGCCCATTAATGTTAACTCGTCTTAAAAATTCGTAAGAGACCATTCCCCACTCTGCCATCGCGAGATTGCCGTTTAGAATTGCGAAGCAAAGCAGGGTGTCTTGGCCGTCAAATTCGGCGATGTACCATCCGCAGCTCAAGAATGAAAAATGCAGATGGATGATTTTGTCTTTGGTTTGGATGTTGTCGGTTTCGTAGAGACGTGGGATTTTTGCCAATTGTTCAGGTGTTGGTGGGTTTTTCATGGAGGACCTCCTTTGATTAATGGATTGAAACACCTGGAATAGGTGTTTTGGGATTAAAAGGTTAAAATTTCAGGGTGGAATATGTTGGATGTGGATTGTGAGGGGTGGGAAAATTGAGACACGCCAAGCTAAGGATTCGGGATTTGCCTTGGGGCTTGCCGCTTTTCTTGCACTTGGGTTTTTATGAAATGCTTGATTTCATTGGTGCGTCTGAATTGAGACACTGGTTCAAAGGCTTGCTTTGATTTTGTGGCAGGCGGGAATTGACCGCGCTTGCTTTTATCCGTTTGGGATTTGGTTTGGGAGGATAAGGGGAGTGGGGTTTATAGGGGTTGTATAAGGATTGAAAACGAGGATTGATATATCAATATAAATATCGTACAATAAAATCTCTTTATATGCCTGGATTTAACTTATGCATTATGACCAAGGAGGATGGGAGCAATATATTTATAAAATGGCTTTCTTTTATAAAACTATGAAAATAAATAAGGAGAAGTTTGCAATGGCAGTACTATCAGCGGGACCGATACTTCCTGAGTAATTCAATTCTCTATCTTGTCTCTTAATTTTCGTGCTTCTGCAAGATGCATTACTGCGAGGCAATCACAGGTGTTGTTTCTGCATGCATCTTCAAGTAGAGCAATTGATTCGTTAAGTTCATATTTTTGTTTAGTTTGTTTATAGCTTTGCAGTGAAACGAAACCTTCTGTTTCGCAAAAATCATAATTTGCTTCATTCTGCTTTTTCTTCATTTTTTGAA
>MDTD01136005.1_pt1 | contig 13797 bp, 16 predicted proteins | sample 811221 | NCBI WGS metagenome assembly MDTD01 (sample SAMN05326646, study PRJNA326480) | marine metagenome | isolation source: seawater | place: Pacific Ocean: South West | collected 2011
TGCTTTTTTTGTATTCTATGCGCCAAACATTTTAGGACACGCTGATAATTATATCGAAGCAAATCCACTTGTAACACCTGCGCATATAGTTCCAGAATGGTATCTGTTACCATTCTATGCAATTTTAAGATCTGTGCCAGACAAACTAATGGGTGTTTTAGCAATGTTTTCTGCAATATTTATTTTGGTAATATTGCCATGGCTTGACACGTCGAAAGTACGATCTGCTGTATTTAGACCATTATATAAACAATTTTATTGGATACTAGTAGTTGATGTATTAGTTTTAGGTTACGTTGGGGCAATGCCAGCAGAGGGATTATATTTACTAATCGCAAGAGTTGCGACTGCATATTATTTTGCTCATTTTTTATTAATTCTTCCAGTTTTAGGTTGGGTAGAAAAAACGAATCCTATTCCATTAAGTATTACCGAGCCAGTTTTAGCAGGCGCTGCAATGGCAACGAGACAAATGCCAGAAAAAAAGATAGAAATAAATTTAAAGAGTTTAGGGTGAAAAGACTTATAAGCATAATCATATTACTCATATCCACATTTTTTCTAAATAATCATTCAATTTCAGCTGACACAGAAAAATTTTTAGAAACAGACTGGTCATTTAAAGGTCTTTTTGGAAAATTTGATAGAGCATCATTGCAAAGAGGATATCAAGTTTATACTGAAGTATGTGCAGCCTGTCATTCAATGCAATACCTAAGTTATAGAAATCTTGCAGAGCCTGGAGGACCCGAGTTTACTGAAGAGCAAGCAAAAGCTATAGCTGCAAGCTTTGAGGTATTAGATGGTCCAAACAGCGATGGAGAAATGTTTACAAGACCAGCAAAATTATCAGATAAATTTGTTAAACCTTATGAAAATGTTGAAGCATCAAAAGCAGCAAATGGAGGGGCATATCCTCCAGATATGTCAGTATTAGCTAAAGCTAGAATGGGTGGCGCAGATTATATTTATTCCCTTCTTCTTGGATACGAGGATCCACCAGCTGAAATAAAATTAGATGATGGGGTATATTATAATAAATTTATGTATGGAAATAAAATTAAAATGTCAGCACCTTTATCAGATGGTCTGGTTGAATATAACGATGGTACGGAAGCTACACAGGAACAAATGGCAAAAGATATTACAACATTTTTGATGTGGTCTGCTGAACCTCATTTAGAGACAAGACATAAAACTGGTTTTCGAGTAATAGTTTACTTAATAATACTTTCAGTGCTTGTGTATTTGACTATGAAAAAAATATGGTCACGTGTTGAAACGAAAGTTTAGAACGTCTCCATCCTTCACGATATACTCTTTACCTTCTAATCTCATTTTCCCATTACTTTTAGAATCGGCCCATCCTTTATTAATGACAAAATCTTCATAAGAAACGGTTTCAACTTTAATAAATCCTTTTTCAAAATCTGAGTGTATTTTTGCTGCAGCTTTTGGCGCTAAACAATTCTTGGTTATTGTCCACGCTCTTGACTCCTCAGCCCCAGAGGTAAAAAATGTTTCAAGATTTAACAGATTGTAGCCCTTTTTAGTAAGAATTTTAATACCTGCTTCTTTAATACCGAGCATATTCATATAGTTTATTTTTTCATTCGTACTTAAAGAATTAAGTTGATTTTCGATTTCAGCAGAAATTATAATTGTATTTTTGTCTCCATATTTCTCAATAAAATTTTTAGTATATTCATTTCCACTTTTGATACTTTCCTCATCTACATTGCAAGCATATAAATTTGGTTTTAATGATAATAATCTACTTTCTTCAATTTCTTTTTTTTTAAAAAGATTTTGAATTTCTTCAATATTTTTATCATTATTTATATAATCTAAAGCTGTTTCTAAAATTTTAATTTGTTCATTCGAAATATTTTTTTTATTTTTTTTGTCCAATCTTTTTTGTATTGATTCAAGATCTGCAAGCTTCATTTCAGTTTGTATAATTTCTAAATCTCTAACTGGGTCTACATTTGTATTTACATTTTGAATATCGTCAGAGTCAAAACATCTAATCATATGAATAATTGCATCCACTTCTCTTATATGTGATAAAAATTTATTTCCTAAACCTTCACCTTTTGATGCACCTTTTACTAATCCTGCGATATCAACAAATGATATTGTTGTATAAATTTTCTTTTTAGATTTTGAGATAATTGTTAAGTTATCCAATCTTTGGTCAACTACTGGTACAACACCAAGATTTGGATCAATTGTACAAAAGGGGAAATTCTCAGCTTGTGCTTTGCTTGAGTTAGTGAGGGCATTAAAAAGAGTTGATTTACCAACGTTTGGTAATCCAACAATCCCACACTTAAAACCCATGACTAATTATTTATTTTACTTGAAAACAAATCGAGTTTTTTATCTATTAACAAATTCACAGACTCAATTATTTTTTTTGAGATTTGCTCTAACTGAATTTTTTCATCTTCATTGAAATCGCTTAAAACAAAATCATTAACCTTTAATTTTTCTGGTTTTCCTATTCCTATCCTTACTCTTGAATATTCTTTACCAATAAATTTATCTAATGATTTAATTCCATTATGCCCAGCATCTGTTCCACCAAATTTCGCTTTTATTTTTCCAAATTCGATATCAAGATCATCATGAAATACAATTATATCTGATGGTTCTATTTTGAAATATTCAACAAGTTCTCTTATACATGTGCCCGAATTATTCATAAAAGTAAGAGGTTTAATCGCATAAACTTTTTTATCACCAATATTTCCCATAGTTAATAATCCTTTAAATTTTGGTTTTTGTTTTGATAAACCAAAACCCTGATTTAATGCATCAATAATTTTAAACCCAATATTATGTCTGTTGTTTTGGCTATCCGGTGTTGGGTTTCCTAGACCTACAAATAAGATCATTTCAAAGATTATTTTTGATTATAAAACAAATTATTTTTTCTCTGTAGCAGCTTCTTTTTTGTCTTTATCAGCTTCAGATTTTTTAGATTCATCGCCTGATGTGGTTGCTTGCTCACCTTCTTTAGGTGTTTCACCCTCTGCACCGGCTTCTGCTCCCTCTGCAGTTTCCTCAGCTGGTTTTTCAGGCTCTTTAACAATTGTCGGTGCAGCCACTGTCGCAATTACAAAATCTCTTCCTGTAATTGTTGGCAACACATTTTCTGGTAGCTTAATTGCTGATATTTTTATACTTGAACCAATATCCAGACCTTCTAGGTCAACTACAAGTTCTTTAGGTATACTTTCTGTAGGACATTTTAATTCAACTTTTCTTCTTACAATATTTAGAACTCCGCCTCTTTTTAATCCTGGAGATAATTCAATATTAATAAATTTAACTGGAATTTCTAAAATAATTTTTCTTCCAGATACCATTCTAAGAAAATCAACATGAATTGGCTCATCACTTACGACATCAAATGCAACTTCCCTAGGGAGAACATTTATTTCTTTATCTTGAATTTTTAATCTTAAAACGTTTGATAAAAAATTTTCTTGATCTAGCAAATTTTTTAGATGTTTTTTTGAAACACTTATTAACTCGTTCTTTTCATCACCTCCGTATAATACACCTGGAACCATACCTTTTTTTCGAAGAATGTTATTTTTTCCTCTTGAAGTTTCAGTTCTTTGATTTGCTTCTAAATTAGTCATAAAAGTTGTAGCTTTTAACTTAGTAGTTATACATTATCAAGAAGAAAATTACCTGAATAAGTCAGATACAGAAGTTGAATTCGATATTCTTTTTATAGCTTCTCCTACCAATTGAGAAATTGTTAAAATTTCAATATTTTTAGTACCTTTTACTCTAGATGAATTATCAATCGTATCTGTTATTACCAATCTTTTAATATTTGATTTTTTTATTTTTTCTACAGCCTTACCGCTTAATACACCGTGTGTAACATAAACATGTACTTCTCTTGCCCCTCTATCTGTTAATGCATTAGCTGCATTAACAATTGTTCCTCCTGAATCAATTATATCATCAACAATAATACATATTTTTCCTTTTACATTTCCAATTACATTCATTACTTCAGATTTACCTGGCGCAGGTCTTCTTTTGTCAATTATAGCTAATCCGGCATGCAAAAATTTTCCTAGTGCTCTTGCTCTTTCAGTTCCACCTACATCTGGTGCTACACAAATTAAGTTTTTATTTTTAATCTTTTTTCTAATATGTCGTGCAAAAATAGGAGTTGCAAACAAGTTATCAACCGGAATGTCAAAAAAACCTTGTATTTGCCCTGCATGAAGATCTATTGTTACAACTCTATCAGCGCCAGCTTTTGTAATTAAATTTGAAACTAATTTAGCTGAAATTGAAGTTCTAGGAACAACCTTTCGATCCTGTCTTGCATAACCAAAATATGGAATAACAGCTGTTATATTTTTTGCAGATGATCTTTTTAAAGCGTCTATACTTAGCAGCAGTTCCATAAGATTATCATTTGCTGGAGATGAAACAGATTGTATAACAAAAATACTATTACCTCTAATATTCTCGTTAATTTCAATATAAATCTCCCCATCAGAAAATTTTCTAATGCTTGAGCGAACTAGCCTGTTTTTTAAATATTTAGATATTTTTAAGCTTAGGTTTTTATTTGAATTACCTGTTATTATTTTCATTAATATTCCTATTTAAGCATAATTACCGATATATTTCTACCATAATCGGGTTCTTTTCTTTTGAGAGATCTTCTTGCACTAAAAAAATTATTTTTTTTATCAAAGGTATCTTTTCTTATAACATCTATTTTTAAAATTCCAAAACTATTTAGTTGATAATAAATAAATTTTACTAAATCAAAATAAATCTTTTTTTGCTTAAGCTTAAAAAAAATTGAATTCCTCTTGTTTTTGCATATAAATTTATGTTTAAATTCTTTTCCAACCTCATAATTTTTCTGCGATATACTAGGTCCAATCACCGCGATAATATCTTTTTTTTTTGATCCTGATTTAATAAATTTTCTCAAAACTTTATTAATTATATTCTTATAAGCTCCTTTCCAACCAACATGTACAGCTCCAATTATTTTTCTTTTATAATCTAAAATTAATAATGGAGCACAATCCGCAGTAAGGACACCGATTGGTATATTTCTGGTATTTGTAATTAAAGCATCCCCAACAATTTTTTTTTTAGGAATTTTTTTAATAAAAAAAACTTTTGAACTGTGAACTTGATATAAAAGCACAATACTATTGATTTTTGAACATATTTTATCTTTCACATAAATCAAATTTCTTTTAACATTAGTTTTTTTATCTTTGGAACCTTTCCCACAATTTAAACTTTTATAAATTCCTTTTGAAAAGCCATTTCTTTTATTAAAAAAACCATGGTTAACGATTTTAGTATTATCAAGTATTTTTGACTTTATCATTTAAAACCAAGTTTAAATTTACTTTTTTTTTTATAAAAATGAATTACTTTAAAAAGGTCACCCATTCTTTTTTTGTCAATTAGCCTGTTAATCCTATAGTATATATTTGCTTTTTCTAAAAAACTTTTTTTAGAGGCCAAGATTTCTGCTCTTTCTAAAATACCTAAATTTAATAAAAATTCTCTCTGAGATTTATAGCTAACTTCTAATTTAAGTCCTTTTACAATCTTTTGTAGTAGTGGAATATTTATAAGATGACTTATATCTACATTTCCCACATCGCTTAAAATGTCAATTTTTCTATGATTTTTTACACCCTGAAGAGTATCAAACATTCTACGACCTGAGTAAGCATAATCAATAAAAAGTATACTTCCACCATTCTTTGTTATGAAATTGTTTAATTTTTTTATTAATTTAATTTCATCGAAAGATATTTCTAGAAAATTTTGATTCTTAGAAATATTAAAATTTAATTTTTTTTCTAAATTTTTTATGTCAAATTTTACATTTTTAAACCTATAGATTCCTTTTATCTTTTCCACATATCTTTCACACCATTTATTATTTATTTTAAGATAATGTTTGACCGGCAAGGCATCTAAGAATTCATTACCTAAAAAAATTGTAGGTTTATTTGCAATTTTACTCAAATTCTTTAACCATTTTACCTTACATCCTTTCAATCGTCTCTTCTGTACTTGGATTAAATTTTTGCTTTTCTCAAAAATTATAAATTCACAGTTTTTATAAAAATTAGAAAATTTTTTTGATGAAATTATAATTTGATGCATCATTTCACCATTACCAGCTCCTAGCTCTACAATATTAATTTTTCTATTACTATAAAAGTGTTTCCAATAAGAAATTACCCATATAAAGATCATTTCAGAAAAAATAATAGATATATTTGGCGAGGTTATAAAATCACCATTTTTACCAAATGTTTTTTTTTTCATATAGTAACCTTTTTTAGGATGATAAAGAGCGTTATTAATAAATCTATCTAAAGGAATTATATGGTCTTTTTTATCAAACATTTTTTTTTGATTTCCACAAATATATTCCAAAAAAGAAAACAACAATACTAATTATCTGCCCAATTGATAAATTTAAATATAGTAATCCAATTTGCTTGTCTGGTTCTCTAGTAAATTCAATTACAAATCTGAAAATTGAGTAATAAATTAAAAAAATTGAAGATACAAACCCCTCTTTTTTATTAATCCTTGAAGTAAGATAATTTAAAATTATAAATAATATAATACCTTCAAAAATAGCTTCGTATATTTGAGATGGATGACGATTGATTTTGTCAACAGAAATAAATTTTACTGACCATAATACATCAGTCTCTCTTCCATAAAGTTCAGAATTAATAAAATTAGAAATTCTTCCTAAGAAAATTCCAATTGGAGCAGTCATAGCAACACGATCTAAAAAATAGAAGCTACCAACATTATTTCGTAAGGAAAACGTATAGGTTGTTAGAATTATACCAATTACTGCACCATGAAAAGACATGCCTCCTTGCCAAATCATTAATACTTCAATTGGATTTTTACTATAATAATTTAAATTATAAATTAAAACATAGCCAAGCCGTCCACCAATAATGATACCTAAAATTAAGTAAAAGATGTAATCATCAAATAATTTTTGAAAATGATCATCTGTAATAAGTTTTTTTTTACAATAAATCCAGCCAAAAACTATTCCAAAAATATATGATAAAGAGTACCATCTTATTTCTAGGCTAAAAATGTTAAAAGCAACAGGATCAAAATCATTGATAAACATTAGTAAAAAATACTATAAATTAAACTAAAAAAATAAAATTATCTATGTCAAAATCAAAATTATTTTTTAACCAAATAACTAAATTAATAGAGCAAGGAATATATAGCTATAAAGATTTATCAAATGAATTTATTTCAATTTTAAGATCAAAAAGAGATGAATTAATTTATAAATTAAAATTGACTGGTAGTGAGGAGACGGAAGTTTTAAATAAAAGAATTGAAAATTTAGAAAAGAAATTCAAAAAATTTGAAGATCAAGTGAAGAAAAAAAAAACTAAAAAGGCAAAGAAATAACTACCTTTAAGCCTCCAAGTTGTGAGTCTCCTAGTTCAATTTTACCACCATGGGATCTAATTATGTCCGAGGAAATTGAAAGACCCAGTCCAACGCTTGAACTTTTTTCTGATCTGCTTTTATCAATTTTATAAAATGGTTTGAAAACATTTTCTCTTTCACGAATTGGAATTCCTGGGCCATTATCTTCAATTATAATTAAAATATTTCCTTTTAACTTTTGAAAATTTATCTCTATCTTATTTGCAAATTTTGACGAATTTTCTATTAAATTACTCAAACATCTTTGTATTGAGAGTTTTCTACCATTAAAATTAAAATTTTCACCTCTATCAAATTTTATCATGTCATTGTTAAATTTTGATATTATGTCATTAATTAACTCGTTAAATTCAAATTTTTCGTTTTGTTCTTTATTTCTTTCACTAGAAAACTGAAGATATTCATTTAACATTTTTTCCATTTCATCAATATCATTTGAAAACCGTTCAATTAGTTTTTTATCTTTTATTAAAGCTAATTGTAGTTTCATTCTAGTTAAAGGTGTTCTTAAGTCATGACTTATTCCCGATAACATCTCAGATCTTTGATTTAAATGTCTCAAAATTCTTTTTCTCATTTTCTCAAATTCGTATCCAGCCTGCCTAATTTCTGATGCACCAGATGGGATGAATTCTTCTATATCTTCTCCTCTTCCAAATTTTTTCGATGCCTCTGCGAGTTTTTTTATAGGTCTAGTTTGATTTTTCAGAAATATTATAGCAATAGCTATAATAAGAATAGCTGGCAAAGTAATCCAAAGAGCAAAAATTCTCACAGATGTACTGTTCAATCTTTCTCTTGGAATAAAAAATTCAAAATAATCGTCACCATTTTTTATTTTTAAATTAACTGTGTCTTTAAATTTTGAAGTATCAAACCAATATACTAAATTTTTTGATTTTAGTTCTCTTCTTAGTGCACGATCCACTGGGCTGTACCATTTTTCATTCATCAAATCTGAGAAATTTTTTTTTTGAAAATAAAAAACATCAATATCAAGGTATTCTTCAAAAGTACTCTCAACAAAATTTCTGTCTGAACCTTCTTTGTTGTAAGAGTCTATAAATGTTTTTATTTCTCCAACCAAAGCTCTAGTCATTCCGATATTTGTTTTAATCCATAAACTATCAAAAAAAACAACTGATATCGTTAATTGTAAAATGATTATAGGTAGGGCAACGATTAAAAGACTCCTATAAAAAAGTTGTTTGGGTAGGAGTTGTTTAAAAAATTTACTCAATCCATAGAACATAACCCTCACCTCTTATAGTCTGTAAATATTTTGGATTTTTTGGCTCGTCTTCTATTTTTTTTCTTAGTCTTGTAATCACTACATCGACTGACCTTTCTTTATCAATTTTTATAAGATTACCGATGTTTTCTCTTGAAAAGACTTTTCCTGGCGAATTAAGCATTTTTTCAAAAATTTTTTTTTCAGTATTATTAATTTTTATTTGTTCGTTATTTTTATAAATTATCATTTTATTTAAATTAATTCTTATATTCCCAAATTTTACTTCTTTCCTGTCTTTAATAATATTAGTTTTATTTAAAATATTCCTTATCCTTAATATTAATTCTTTTGGCTCAAATGGCTTTGGTAAATAATCATCTGCACCAATTTCTAGACCTTGTATTCTTTCTGATGCTTCACCTTTTGCAGTTAATAAAATTATTGGAGTATCTAAAGATTTTTTATTTTCTTTTATAAAATCTAATCCAGATTTTCCCGGCATCATAATATCTAATATTATTAAATCGAATTTAATTAATTTTATTTTTTCTACAGCCACCTCGGCGCTTTTAGCGGTAGACGTAATAAAGTTATTTTGATTAAGATATTCCTTTACCAACTCTCTTATACCTTTGTCATCATCAACAACTAATATATGTGCTTCAAACTCTCTCATTAGATTTAATTAATTTTTTCAAAACATTATTGAAATCAACAACTTCTTTAGCAGAAGAATTTAATAAAGCGTTATATATTCTTTTTTTTTGTTTAGAAAATATTTCCTCAAAAATTTTTTCCCCTTTTTCATTTAAATAAACATGTTTAACTCTAGTGTCTTTTGAATCTTTTTTAAAAGTTATGACATCAATTTTGATAAGATCCCTCAATATTCTATTTAAACTTTGTTTTGTTATTTTTAGTTTATTTAATAATTCTCCTATAGTTATGCCTCTGTAAGTCGATAGAATATGTAGGACTTTGTTATGTGCTATACCTAATGAATATTTATTTAATACTGTCTTTGAGTCTGAAAAAGTATCCCTATAGCTTAAAAAAAGCTTTTCAATAAACTCTTTTATTTGTTCATCCTTCAGGTATAGAAGTTCTTTCATAATTATTTATATTGGTAAGTTATATTGACATATTATATATAGAAAGATATTTTTTTAATTTTTTAATGATTCCTTACGACAAAAGAGATGGAAAAATCTGGTACAACAACGAATTAGTTGATTGGAGCAACGTCACGATTCATGTTCTTAACCATGGTCTTCATTATGCTAGTTGTGTTTTTGAAGGCTTAAGAGTTTACGATGGTGAAATTTTTAAATTAGAAGAGCACACAAAAAGATTTTTTTATTCTGCAAAAAGAATGGGTATTGAAATGCCTTTTAGTGAAAAGGAGATTAACAATGCATCAAAACAAATAGTAAAAATTCAAAACGTTAAAAATGGATATGTTAGACCTGTTGCATGGAGAGGAAGTGAGATGATGGCTATATCTGCACAACAAACAAAAATTCATGTTGCAATAGCAACATGGGAGTGGGGTTCGTATTTTGATCCAAATTTAAAACTTAAAGGAATAAAATTGAATATTTCAAAATGGAGAAGGCCTGCCCCAAATACCATACCATGGGATACTAAAGCTTCAGGTTTGTACATGATTTGTACTTTATCAAAACACGAAGCTGAAAGTGAAGGTTTCACTGACTCACTTATGCTAGATCACGAAGGAAATATTGCAGAGGCAACCGGTGCTAATATTTTTTTTAAAGATAAGAATGGTGAACTACACACTCCAATTCCTGATAGTTTTTTAGATGGCATCACAAGACGAACAGTTATAGAGATTGCTAAATCAAAAAATATTAAAGTTAATGAAAGAAAAATATTGCCAGACGAATTAGTTAATTTTGAAGGCTGTTTTTTAACTGGAACTGCTGCAGAGGTAACGCCTGTATCACAAATACAAAATCACAATTTTAAAGTTTGTAATACAATTATTGATTTGTCTGAAAGCTATCAATCTTTTGTTAGAAAAAAAGCAGCTGCTTAATCAAGATTTATTATCTTCTGATATTGCATGATCAATTCCTTTTCTCAAATAATCATATCCAGTATACAAAGTTATAAATGCTGACAACCATAATAAAATAATCCCTATTGTTTGGGCGTTATAATCCTGAAAATTAATTATTTTATTCCCTGTTTCGCCAGTTAAAAGAATTGAAATAGCTGTCATTTGTAAAACTGTTTTTAATTTTGCAAGATTAGATACTGGCAGCTTTATTCTTCCTTTGGCTAAAAATTCTCTTAATCCTGAGATTAGAATTTCTCTAGTTAAAATTATAATAGCCGCTATTACCTCAAAATTCTTTATTGTGTTGTCCATTACCAATAAAATTAAGGCTGTAGCAACAATAATTTTGTCCGCAATAGGGTCTAAAAGTTCACCAAGTTTTGACTCCTCTTTAAACATTCTTGCAAGTAATCCATCCAGAAAATCAGTAAAGGAAGCAATTAAGAAAAGAATAAAAGGAATTAAATCCCCATAAAAACCTGGAAGATAGTAAGCAAAAACAAAGACTGGAACAATAATAATTCTCCCAATAGTCAGATAATTTGGTATTTTAATTTTCATTCGTGGAAAAAATTATATATTTTTTTTGCAACCTTTTCTTCTACTCCCTCGACAGATTTTATTTCATCTAGGCTAGCAGACTCAACTGCTCTTGCAGACCCAAAATGATTTAAAAGTGCTCTTTTCCTGATTGATCCAATACCTTGTATTTGATCTAAAAGAGACCTACTTATACCTTTTTTTCTTTTTGCTCTATGAGCGCTAATTGCGAATCTGTGCGCTTCGTCTCTTATTCTTTGAAGAAAGAATAAAGTTGGATCATTTCTTTCAAACCTAAATTGTTTGCCATTGTGAAAAAAAGTTTCATTTCCGCTATTTCTAAACTTACCTTTTGCAATCGCAACGATAGGAATTTCATTTAAACCAAGGTTATTTAATACATCTCTAGCTGTAGAATATTGACCTTTACCACCATCAATCAATACTAAATCAGGAAATGTAAGAAAATTATTTTTTTCTTCAATAGCTCGTTTAAATCTTCTTTGTAACACTTCTTTTACCATACCATAATCATCTTGTTTAAAGTTTTCATTCTTAATATTGAATTTCCGGTATCTTTTTTTTATGAAACCTTCCTCTCCATATGTAATCAAAGCTCCAACACTATTGGTTCCTTGAATATGACTATTATCATAAACTTCTATTATACTAATACTATTATCAATATTAAATTTTTTACTTACTTTATCTAAAAGCTCTCTATTATTCTGGTTTTCATATAATTTTCTACTTAATGTATTTTTTGCATTCTTAATTGCTGAATTTATTATATTAAGTCTTGATCCCTGTTTAACCCTTGAAATTAAAATTTGTTTATTTTCTTTTTTTGAAAAAGTCTTCTCAAGAAGTTTTTTTTCTTGGATATCTTCACTTACAATAATTAATCTTGGTACAGTTTTATTTTCGTAAAATTGAGATATAAATGAATTTAATATATTACTCAATTTTTCATCAGGATCATGTTTAGGAAAAAAAGCTTGGTTCCCCCAGTTTTGCTTTGATCTATAAAAAAAAACCTGAACACAAGTTTTTCCAGATTCTTTGTATCCAGCTATCACGTCAGCTTCAATTAAATTTGCATCACTGATTGTCAATGATGATTGTATAATATTTAAGGATTTTATTTTATCTCTTAATAACGCAGCTTTTTCAAAATCAAGTTCATTACTAGCACCTTCCATTTGCATAGATAAAGTTTTTTGAATTTTTCTAGATTTTCCTTTACTAAGAAATTCATCAGCTGCTTCTACTAGTTTTGCATAATCTTCTTTTTTTATTTTTCCCCCACATGGACCGGCGCATCTCTTTAAATAATAATTAAAACAAGTTTTGTCCCCATCTTCCACCTGTTTGTCTGTGCAAGATCTTAGCAAAAATATCTTTTGAAGTGTTTTTATTGCTGAGTTTACCGCTAGCGAACTTGCGAAAGGACCATAATATTTTCCAGATTTATTTTTTGCTCCTCTATGTCTCTCAATTCGGGGAAAATCATGGTCTGAAATAAAAATGTACGGAAATGATTTATCATCTTTTAATAAAATATTAAATTTAGGCTTATATTTCTTTATAAGATTTGCTTCTAAAAGCAAAGCTTCGCTCTCATTAGATGTAGTTATTATTTCAAGCTTTGAAGTTTGAGATAACATTCTTTCTGTTCTGATTATTTGATTTTTTTCAGAAACATAGCTTTTAAGCCTATTAGGAAGATTTTTAGCTTTACCTACATATAAAACTTCATTCTTAGCATTTAGCATTCTGTAAACACCTGGAAGTTTAGGTACCAAAGGTATTTCTTTTTTAATTACTTCTTTTCCAATCTCAGAGTTGACCATAGCTTCTTTTTTTAGAAATTTGAATTCCAACAGATGAGCAATCTTTCATAATTTCTAATTTTTCAATTCGAAGACTTATTTTATCAATTCTTTTATCTTTAAACAATTCATCAAACACATCTTCGGCCAATGTTTCTAAAAAATTATAATGTTTATTTTTAACCAACTTTTTAATCAATTTTACAATTTTTGAATAGTTTAGTATTGTTTTTAGATCCTTGTCATTTGAAGGTTTTTTATCTTTATAATCAATCTCTAGAGAAAATTTTACTTTTTGAGTTTTTTCTTTTTCAAAATCATAATAGCCAAGCTTGAGATCTAAAATAAGTTCCTTTATTAGAACTTTTTTTTCATAATTAAACAAAATTTTTGTTTTTTCTATTTTTACTATTTTAAGATTATTTTTTTTCATTCTTTAACACTCATAATATCTGGAGTTTGCCAGTTTAAATTTTGACCACTATCTATTGCTAATACTTGACCAGTAATAGATCTATTTTTTATGAAAAAGTCAACTGCATTACATATTTCTTCAACATCTACTTGCTTTTTAA
>MDTD01108345.1_pt1 | contig 13796 bp, 12 predicted proteins | sample 811221 | NCBI WGS metagenome assembly MDTD01 (sample SAMN05326646, study PRJNA326480) | marine metagenome | isolation source: seawater | place: Pacific Ocean: South West | collected 2011
AAATGGAAATTTAACTTTTAAATGAGAGGTATCTAGATTAGATGACAATTTCGAGCTACTTGCTTGTTGTGTGCTCATTATTGTTTCCTCCTTTGATTTATCGTTAGTGATAATTAAACTCAATTTGGGTTTAATTGTACACTAATAACTTTTCAACTAGAGGTGTTACATACTATATGTTGAAAAAATCAATTAAAAGTTGTTGTTTCATGGGAAACGGGAGATGAACTATCTCCCGTTTTTTAAAATTTAAGATGGCCTTAAACTATTTTTCTTCTTTATCGCTAATTTTTTCTTTTGGAGACGGATTCCCTTCCAACTCTTTAGAAATTGCAGAAGCCTGATCGCGTATTACTTTTTCAATTTCAGTCGCCACATTTGGATTTTTTTCCAAATAAATTTTTGCGTTTTCTCTGCCTTGGCCAATTTTTTCACCTTTGTACGCATACCATGCTCCTGATTTTTCGACCACGCCTGCTTTTGTACCAAGATCAATTAATTCTCCAACTTTACTTATTCCTTTTCCATACATTAAGTCAAATTCAACAACTTTAAATGGTGGAGCTACTTTGTTTTTTATAACTTTCACTCTTGTTGAATTTCCAATGATTTGGTCCTTATCTTTAATTGCTCCAATTCTTCTTATATCCATTCGCACAGACGAATAAAATTTCAAAGCATTTCCGCCTGAAGTCGTCTCTGGGTTCCCAAACATAACACCAATTTTCATTCTAATTTGATTGATGAATATAACCATTGTATTTGATTTTGAAACTGAACCCGTTAGTTTTCTCAACGCTTGGCTCATTAGTCTAGATTGAAGTCCAACATGATGGTCGCCCATTTCTCCTTCTAGTTCTGCTTTAGGAGTTAGTGCTGCAACTGAGTCAACTACTAGTACCGAAACAGAGCCCGATTTAATTAATGTATCAGTTATTTCTAAAGCTTGCTCCCCTGTATCTGGTTGGGATATTAAAAGTTCTTCTGTTTTAACGCCTAATTTTTTAGCATAAACAGGGTCCATAGCATGTTCTGCATCGACAAATGCACATATGCCTCCAGCCTTCTGCGCTTCAGCAACAACTTGTAGAGCTAATGTTGTTTTTCCTGAAGACTCTGGGCCGTATACTTCAATTATTCTTCCTTTTGGTAGACCTCCTATTCCTAGGGCTAAGTCTAAACTTAGTGAACCAGTAGAAATAGCTTCAACGTCTAAAGCTTGCTGTTGGCCTAGTCTCATTACAGAACCTTTTCCAAAATTCTGATCTATTTGACTTATAGCAGCCTCTAAAGACTTCTTTTTTTCTTTTAATTCTTGTTCTTTTTTATTATCTGTCTTAACTACTTTTAAATTATTTTTAGTCATTTTTTTCCTTTTGTTTGATCGAATCGTTATAATAAATGTACACATTTTGTTCTCTTTTGCAAGAAATATTCAAAAAAGCATTGAAAATCAGGGCTAATTAATACTCAATTTGATCTAGGGAGAGTGTGCCAAGTTGAAATGCTAGTTCTATTTTAGATATAATAAAGTCTTTTTCAGCTTTAGCATGAGCAATTCTAGCGTCTAAAAGTAGACTTCTAGACTGTATAACTTCGAGAATAGTTCTTGGATTGCCAGAATCATATTCTAGTGTAATACCTTCGTTAGCTATTTCTGCTGCCTTAAGTTGGGCCTCTGTCGCTAATAAAACACTCTCAGATGATTGGTATTTAGACCAGGCATTGGTAGTTTGTGTAATCGCTTTATTTTCAGCATCTTCCGAAAGTAGTTGGGACTTTTGTTTCTTTAAAGAGAATTTTTTTATCGAGGAAATGTTTTCTCCTCCTTTTATTATAGGCCAAGTTATAGTTGCCTTCACTGACTCTTCATCTAGTTGATCTATACTTGAGCTAAAATCTTTATTTTCTGTTTTTGAATAATTTATTGATGCAGAAGGTGATAATCTAGCTTTTTCAATACTTAATTCTTTTTCTGATATCTCATAATCTAATTTTGCAATTATTAAATTTGTGTTATTTAACTTTGTAATGTTGATAGCCTCATCAAGTGATCGTGGTAATTTAATATCTATTTTTTGATTAGTATTTACAGAGGTGGGAGCTTTTTTCATTGTTATTCTCTCAAAAGATGTTTTCGACGCAAGAAACTCTGTTTTTGCTTTTATTAGTTCAGCATTCGCCCCTGCCAAAGAAGACTCGGATTGGGCTAAATCGGTTAAAGTGATTTCTCCTTTTTGTAATCTAGCATTGTCAGTTTCAACTTGTCTTTCAAACAAATTAACGTTTAATAAATTAAACTCTTCGTTTTTAAACTTAAAAATATAATCAAAATAAGCTGATATTGTATTTAATATAGTTTGTTGTTCTATTTGTTTAAGTTTAAAATCTGCTTGTTTGAATTCTAGTTCAGATTTTTTTAATGAATTATAACCTTTAAACCCTTGAAAAAGTTTTTGGTCTATGCTTATTTTTTTTGTTTCGGTATCCAAATTGGAGTCGCTTAAACTCGATCCGCTTTTGTCAGTTCTATTCGTAGATTGTGAACTACTTTGATCACTTGAAATCGAAACGCTGGGTAAGAATTCACTTCTTGAAATACCTAAGTTTTCTTTTATTGAAAGTTTATTTTTTCTTTCAGCGTTTAGTCTTAAATTATTTTCAAATGCTGAGTCCAAATAGTACTTCAAATGATTATCTGCTGTAGCTGGTACTGAACAAGATATCAAAAAAAATACATAAATTAAGAATCTCATTTAATTAATTCTCATTGATTTGAAACAATGTTTTTTATCTAATGTAAGCAATATATTTGATGAAAAAGGAAGAGTCTTAAGCATATTTCTAGTTATTCTCTCATAAAACATTATAAATTTTTTAATTTGAGAAGTATTCATAATCTTTTTTCCTTTAGAAAGTTTTTTTAATTTCTTTTCTTGTAATGATCTCCATTTATAAACATATTTAAAACTTGGCACCTTTAAGAATATTAATAAATTAATTAGTTTGAAAATTTTTTTATACTCACTCTTAAGTTCATTGTTTATTCTTTTTCTCCAAGTTAAATTTTTATCTAAGTATCTTTCTAATTCATTTATTGGTTTTATTAAACTATTATTTGGTTGTGCTTGAGCGCCTACACACCACCCTTCAAATATAATTATATCTGGTTTTTTTTTAATTTTAGTCCAATTTTTTTTTTTAAATCGATCATCATTAGACTTATCAAATTTTGGAATTAAAATATTTTTAAACTTACGATGTTTAAGTTTATTGAGACATTTGATCAAAATTTTTGTATCATGAGTGCCCGGTACACCTCTAGTTAAGAACAATTCACTTATCTTTTTTGACATTTTCTCTCGATCTTTAAAAGTTTTATAAAAATCATCAATAGATAATGTTATCGTATTAAGTTTGTATTTTTCTTTTAAGATGATACTTAAGATTTTTGATATTGTAGATTTTCCTGACCCCTGACTGCCACTTAATCCAATTATTCTTGTGGAATTATTTTTTTTAAAATCATTAAAAATAATCTTGCATAGAGGAATATAAAACCTTTTTAATTGACCTACCTTGTTTTTGAAAGGGTTTTTTGGATATTCTTGTGATTTTATAAAATTTAAGTACTTATGCTTAACATAAATATTTTCAGAAAATTTTTCCTTCATTATTTTTTTTTATCTAACGGATGCTCTTTGCCATTAGCTACACTCACATTCTTTAACTGAAAAGTGTCTATATCATCAATGCAGCCAATGTTGAAACCTGTAAGTAGTGGATTAATTCTTGGATGATGATGTGTATATATTCCACAGATGGAACAGAAGTAATGTTTAGCAATTTTTGAGTGAAATTGGTACAGCTTCAAATTTTCAGCACCTTTGGTAATTTTAAAGTCCTCATTCTTAACCAATGACATTACGGCTCCCTTTCTTTTGCAAATTGAGCAATTACATCTAATTTTTTTTTCAAGTTTAGTGATGTTTACCTCTGCTTCAACTGCTCCGCAATGACACTTTATTTTTTTCATTTAAAACCTTCTAATAAAATCTTGATGAACTATAAGGAGATAAATCTAAATTGGTTTTTTCTCCAGCTGCTATCCCAGAAATAATTTTGCCTGTTATAGCCCCCAAAGTCCACCCTAAATGATGATGACCAAAAGCATATATAATGTTCTTATTTTTAAGAGATGGTCCCAGTATTGGTAAAAAATCGGGTAGCGTAGGTCTAAAGCCTAACCATTCGTCATCGTGCTCTTTCAACTGTGGTAAAAGTTCTTTTGCACATCTGATAATATAGTCTATTCTTTTTTTGGAAGGAGGGTTTTTTAAACCTCCTAATTCAACTGTGCCTACAGCTCTTAGTCCTTGGTTCATTGGTGTCATGCCAAACCCTCTATCTAAGAAAATTACGGGTCTAGAAATTAATTTATCCATACCTTTGAAATGAACATGATAACCCCTTTCTGTATCAAGTGGAATTTTCTCGCCCAATTGATCAGTAAAAATTTTTGAAAACGCACCAGAAGCTATCACTGATTTCTCAAAGATATATTCTGAATTCTCCGATTTAATTACTGTTTGATTTTGATTTTTTTGCTCTAAACTTTTAATATCTTCTTGAATAAACTTTCCACCTTTTTTTAAAAATAATTCAAAAATTTTCTTTAGAATTCCGTGTGGATCTCGAGCATGCATAGCACTTTCATAAATAACTCCTGCATCAAAAACAGGTTTCAAATTAGGTTCTAATTTCAATATTTCGCTTTGAGTTAATAATTTTTGTTCAATACCTAAATCATTCCTAACTTTAATTTCAAGTTCTCTACTTTTTAAATTTTTATTAGTCCAGATATAAATGATACCTTTCTTTTCAACTAAATTTGTAGTATCAATTTCTTTAAATATTTCTTCGTATGCATCATTCGATAAGCTTAAAATTTGATGCATGTATTTTGCAGTATGTAACATTGATTTTTTATTAAAATTTTTTAAATAATTAATAAACCAAGGAATCATTTTCGGGACATAATTCCATTTTAAAGCTAAGGGTCCGTAAGAGCTCAGAAGCATTTTAGGTACATCAAACAAGACATCTGGTCTATTAAATTGGAGAACTGCGTAAGGAGAAAAGTGTCCAGCATTACCATATGATGCAGCTTTAAAGTTTGAAGACATCGGGTCATTTCTATCAAAAATAGTAACTGGAATACCTTTTTTAATTAATTGCAATCCTATGCAAACACCTTGAATTCCAGATCCAATAACTCCAACCGATTTACATTTATATTTTTCCATAGGAAATTTATAAGATAAACAGGAGTAAATTTACAGTGCGGTAGATTATGCTATTACTTTAGTCTCTTTTTCTTTTAGTGTTGTCTCAGACCCACCGTTTTCTTTAAGTTTTTTATCATCTTTGGATTTTGAGAACAAAAAGTCTGGAGTTAATTTAGTTTTTGAAGAATTAGTTTTCTTAATATAACCATCTATATCAGCACCATTATCTGTTTTTAAATTGTTGCCAAATTCAATATCGCCTTTTACTGTACCTGTACTACCCACAATTACGTCATCACCTATGATCTTTCCATCCATATGTCCATGTATCTCGATGTGGTCCGCTTCTATGGAGCCTGTAATTGAACCTGTGTCTCTAATAATAATTTCTTTTGAATAAACTGGTCCTTTAACTAACCCTGCAACATCAATCGCCCCAGAACTGTTTATAGTTCCTTCGATGCTTACTGTCTCGCTAATAAGCGATCTCTCTGTATCTTTGATTTTTTTCTTATCCCCAAACATAAATATTTGATTAACTAATCATCTCTAGATAAAATTTACAAGACTTTTTAAAGAAAAGTTTTGTTCATTCTAGGTCAAATTTTAGTTAACTGGCGTATCTTTATAAATCCTACAAGACATTGCTATCCCTAAACCTAGCATAATAGCCATCATTGATGACCCGCCATACGACATTATGGGTAAAGGAGATCCTACTATGGGTAGTAGACCTAATACCATCCCCATATTTACAGTTACGTAGATAAAAAAGGCAGTTGCGAAACTATAACAATATAACTTACCAAAATTACTTCTGGTAACATTTCCAATTTTAACTATTCTTGAAATAATTATACTATATAGCAATAAAATAATAATTGAACCAAAAAAACCAAATTCTTCAGTAAACAGCGTAAATATAAAATCAGTATGTTTTTCTGGAAGATAATCTAAATAGCTTTGGGAACCATTTAAAAACCCTTTTCCAAATAAGCCCCCTGAACCTATTGCTATTTTTGACTGTATAATTTGATAGCCAGCACCAAGGGGGTCTTTGTCAGGATTTAAAAACGTTAAGACTCTTGATTTTTGATAAGGTTTTAAAAATGAAATAGCAACTGGCAACATAAGGATAAATAAAATAAATGAATACATAAAAAATTTTGGTCTTACACCAGCTAGCCATGCAACTACTACACCGCTGGCTGCAATTAAAATAGATGTTCCTAAATCAGGTTGCATAACGACTAGAAGAACCGGTGCGATTAAAGCAACGATTGGGGTAAATAAGTATTTGACCTTGTTAATATTTTCTAAAGAAACGCGATGATAATACTTCGCCAAAAATAAGATTAAGCCAATTTTCATCAATTCCGACGGTTGAAGATTCATAAAATAAAAATTTAACCATCTTTGAGAGCCTGAAGATGTTAACCCGAAATATTTCACACCCAATAATAAAAGAAATACTGAAAAATATATGAGATAACTAGTTGAGTGCCAAAAACGAATTTGAATAAAAGAAACTACAAAAAACATTATAAAAAAAATAAAAAATCTTAAGATGTGGCTTTTTGTATGATATTTAAATTCACCACCATCAGTCGAATACATGGCAAACATACTTATAATCCCAAGAATTAATATTGATAAAACTAAAATATAATCAATCGAAAATATTTTATCTTTAAAACTTAACGAAGATTGTATGGATCTTGATTGATACATTATACTGTCTCCCCTGAAGAATGATTAATTGATTGTCTCAGTTCATGACGCTCTAAAACTTTTTTAATAACTTTTTTTGCAATAGGGGCGGCAGATTTACTGCCTGATCCTCCATGTTCAACAACAACACTGATGGCGTATTTTGGATCACTTACTGGAGCAAAAGCGATAAATAAAGCATGATCACGACTTTTATAATCTAAATCTTCTTGTTTAACTTCAGCTTCTCTTTGCTCTTCCGTAAATTTCTTAATTTGAGAAGAGCCTGTTTTTCCAGCAAAAGTAAATTTTTTATTCTCTAATCTTGATCTGTAAGATGTTCCTCCAGGCTCATTTGATGACGAGTACATTGCATCTTTTATAATCTTAATATTTTCTTGATTAGTAAATAATGGTTTTAGTTCGAAATTTGATACCAATAAATCTACAGGTAGTGCTTCTTTCGGATTTTCATTTTTAAATTTTAAGTACTCTTTTAAATTATCATTTTTTTTATCAAATAAAATTCTTGGTTTAATTTCAAAACCTCCATTGGCAATTTGTGCAGTCATTAGACACAATTGAATTGGCGTACTTTGAAAATATCCTTGCCCAATTCCTGAGTGAAGTGTTTCACCCAAATACCAGCTTTGACCAATATATTTTTTTTTCCAGGATGTGCTAGGAACAACTCCAGCTCTCTCCTCAAAAAAATTATTTAATACTTTTTTGCCTAAACCAAATTTTTTCGCTGTTTCAGAAAGTCTGTCTACTCCAAGTTTTCTAGCTAACTCGTAAAAGTATACATCACAGGATCTTTTTATAGCTGACCTCATATTCATTGTTCCATGACCCTTTTTTTTCCAACAGTGAAATTTTTCACCAAATAATTCAATTTTTCCTGTACACTTCACAGTGTTTAAAGGTCTTATTATTTTATTTTCAAGTGCACTTAGAGCAACTATTGTTTTTATAGTTGAACCTGGAGGATACAATCCCGATATAGCTTTATTTGTTAAGGGTTTTTTTTGGTTCGAAATAAGTTCGTTCCAATATTTTTTATCTATTCCGTGAACAAAAGCATTTGGATCAAATGTTGGGGACGAGACAAGAGATACAATATCTCCATTGTATATGTCCATAACACATACTGATGCTGCTTTATCTTTTATAATTTCTGCAGTGAACTTTTGAACCTCTAAATCTAAAGTAGTTTTAAAATTTTTTCCTGATTGACCTTGATCAACTTGTATTTGTTTAATTCTTTTTCCAAAAGCATTTACCTCGTATCTTTGAAAGCCTACTTTACCTATTATTTCTTCATCTAATCTTTTCTCTAGCCCAGTCTTTCCTGCTGTAAGACCAGCAACTGACATATCTCTTAGATATTTTTTTTCTTCCAGATCTTTAGCGCTAACTTGTGAAACATAACCCATAACATGAGCTGAGGAGATATCTTTATACATTCTCGCAACTGACACGATTGGTTCAATTCCTTGGAGTTCATGTAGAAATAAGTTTACTCTAGAAAATTCTGACCATGTCAAGTTATCTGAAATAATTACAGGATCCCAAGGTTTTTGTTTGGCAATTTTTTTCTTAAGGGAAAAAATTCTATTGTCTGTCATATTTAATATTGATTTTAATCTAAAAAACACTTCTTCTATACTCTGTGTATTCTCAGGAATTAAGTGAATTTGGTATACTTGTCTGTTCGAAGCTAATTCATTATTAAAGTAGTCGCTAATCAAACCTCTCTCGGGGGCCAATTTCCATTCCCTAAACCTATTTTTGTCAGATAATGTTTTATATTTTTTGCTTTCATTAATTTGAAGAGAAATAAGTCGGCCTAATACACCTACAAGAACAATTACTTTAGCTGATGTTAAAACAAACATTCTTCTACTAATTAATTTTGATTTTATAACTGTATTTCCTGAGTTTGAACTAAACATTTTTTCCAGATGTTATTATTGAATTATAATATGTAAAAAAGAACCAAAAAAAAGGAAAAAATATAAGTGTAAAAAAAGTATCATAAGAAATTTCAACCATACTCACGGTAATATTTGAAAAATTTGACAATAAAATAGTAAATAGAAAATTGGACATTACAATTGCGATGAAAAAAGTAAACCAATCAGAAGCAATTGTAGTATTAACAGTCATATTTTTTACATAAGTTGCAATAAAAGAAACAATTAAGTACGAAAGCGAGCTTAATCCAAGCGGAACTCCAGTTACCACATCATTTATCAGACCAGCAAAAAAAATATGGCCATTACCCAAAATATTTGGTCTTTTAAGCGTCCAGAAATAAATTATAATTAATTGAATGTTAAATGATAAAATTTCAAATTGATTTTCAAAATGAGTATCGATTTCACTAATAGATAAGTAGTATAGAAAAATAATAGGACCAAGATTTATGGTTTTTCTCAATAAATTCGATATTATCATTAAAAATCCTCTAATTTTTGATTAGATAAATCTACTTTCACAAAGGAAAGTTGACTTGACTCTGAGTATAATTTTACTTCACCATCATCAGATGTAAATCCAACTGGAGTCCCAGGAGCAAAAATTCCATCTTTACCTGAAGTAAAAACCTCAATTGCCTGCTCTACAATATATCCTTCGGGGAGATATTCTAATTTTGGTTTTGCTCCTCCTGTCCCTTTTAAAATTGCTTGAGTTCCATCTTCTCCAAAAGTAACTGGAATTCTACTATTTAAATCATTCAAAAGTAATACTCTTGAAGACAAGTAGTTAGTTTCAACTATTCTCCCCACTAAATATTCCTTATCTAGCACCGGCATGCCTTTAAGTATTCCCGACTTTGAACCTCTATTGATAATTATCGATTTCAAATAAGGACTTTTTTTATCAATTAATACTTTAGATAAAACATAATTTTCTTTTTTTAGAAAAGACTCCTCGGACTCTAATATCTTTTTCAAATTTCGGTTTTGGTTAGACAAATATTCAACGTTTAACTCTTTTAATCTATAATTTCTAAGTTCCTCTTTTAGTCTTTCATTCTCTTTCTTAATATTAAATAGATTTGACACAGATCCTGTTAATTTGGGAAAAAATCTTGTCGGGGCTGATGCAACTAAGGATGTTCTATAGATACCATCATTTATAACTGATCTCACTGGTTTCATGAAACTAAATTGATAAACATCTAAAAAAAAAATTATTATCGCTAAGATAATTAATGAAATTAAAGAAAATTTTGCAGCCGCACCTCTTTGCAGAAGTGCTGATCGAATAGCTATACCAAAATCATCTCTACTTGCCGACATTTGTTATATTTCAAAATAAATTAATATTCAGAAAGCATAGTAGAAAATAATTCCTCATTTTCTAGAGCTCTGCCCGTACCAACTGCTACACAAGATAATGGATCATCAGCTATTGTAACTGGTAAACCTGTGTCTTGTGAAATTAATTTATCAATATTTTTTAACAAAGCTCCCCCTCCAGTCAAAACTAATCCCATATCAATTAAATCTGCTGATAATTCAGGAGGAGTATTTTCAAGCGCCTCTTTAATTCCTCCTAAAATTTGATTTAGAATCGGCATTAAAGCTTCGCATGCGTCTTTTTCAGTTAATTCAATTTCTTTTGGTGTTCCTGATCTTATATCTCTTCCTTTCATCAAAAAGGTATTTGGCGTAGAAGGTATAGCTGTTCCTATTTCTTTTTTAATTTTTTCAGCTGTTGAATCACCTATTAGAAGATTTAGTTTTTTTCTCATATAATCTATGATTGATCTATCTAGAGCATCACCAGCAACACGTAATGATTTTGAGTATACAACACCCCCTAAAGACATTACCGCTATTTCTGTCGTACCACCTCCAATATCTACCACCATTGATCCTGTAGCTTCAGAAATAGGCAGTCCAGCACCTATTGCAGCAGCAATTGGTTCCTCAATAAGCTGAACTTTTCTTGCTCCTGCTGCTAAAGCAGAGTCTTGAATGGCTTTTCTTTCAACTGGAGTTGAGCCGGTTGGAACACATATTAAAATTCTTGGGTTTGCAAACGCATTTTTCTTATGAACCTTTTTAATAAAGTGTTTTATCATTTCCTCTGTTACCACAAAGTCTGCGATAACTCCGTCTTTTAGAGGTCTAATTGCTGAAATATTTCCAGGTGTTCTCCCAAGCATAGTTTTTGCCTCATCACCGACTGCTAAAACTGATTTTTTACCACCGTCTTCTATTACGGCCACTACTGAAGGTTCATTTAAAACTACTCCTTTGTCTTTTAGAACTACTAAAGTATTCGCTGTCCCTAAGTCTATGGCCATATCTTGTGACCAAAGTGATGATAACCCTGTTAAACCTTTAAACATTATTTTTCTCCTTTTTTATATTTGTGCACTCAAACTTGGATCTGGTGCAGTTTTTTCCCTTTTTATTATTAATTTATTTATTGCGCTAAGATAAGCGTTAGCTGAAGCAACTAATGTATCTGTATCTGCTGCTTGGCCGACAGTTGTTTTACCCTTTTCCTCTATTCTAACGCTTACAGTAGCTTGAGCGTCAGTCCCCTCAGTTACAGCATGAACATTATAAAGTAATAACTTTACATCATGCGGATAAAGTTTTTTAATACATTTAAATATTGCATCTACTGGACCATCACCTGTATCCGATGCACTTTTTACCTCTCCAAATACATCTAGTGTCATTTCTGCTTTTTGTGGCTCTCCTGTGCCAGCGAACACTTTTAATGATTTTAACTTTATTACATTTTCTTCTGTAACTAAACTATCATCAACTATTGCGGCTATATCTTCATCATAAATATGTTTTTTTTTATCAGCTAAAACTTTAAATTTTCCAAAAGCTGTTTGAATCACATCGTCCGTAACACCTTTGTAACCTAAATCATTAAGTTTATCTTTAAAGGCATGACGGCCTGAATGCTTTCCCATAACTAAAGATGTTTTGTGCACACCAACGCTTTCTGGAGTCATTATTTCGTATGTGTTACGATTTTTAAGCATTCCATCTTGATGTATACCTGACTCATGGGCAAAAGCATTTTTTCCGACAATTGCTTTATTAAATTGCACTGGAAAGCCTGTTGCATTAGAAACAACTTTTGATGCTTTACTTAAAAGTTTAGTATTTATATTTGTAGTAAATGGCATTAAATCATTTCTAGTTCTCATGGCCATTACAACTTCTTCAAGAGCTGCATTCCCCGCTCTCTCTCCAATGCCATTAATTGTACATTCTATCTGTCTTGCGCCAGCGGCCACTCCTGCTAAAGAATTTGCAACTGCTAAACCTAAGTCATTATGACAATGCGTTGAAAGTATAGCTTTATCTATGTTTGGAACTTTATTAATGAGTGTTTCAATTATCTTTTTAAACTCGGAAGGAACAGTGTAGCCTACAGTATCCGGTATATTAATGGTTTTTGCTCCAGACTTAATTGCAAGTTCTACAGTTTTACACATATAGTCCATATCTGTTCGTGTTCCATCTTCACATGACCACTCAACATCATCAGATAATTTTCTAGCATAAGAAACACTTTCTTTTATAGCTTCTAATACTTCTTCTGGAGATTTGTTTAATTTATGCTTCATATGAAGCGGGCTAGTCGAAATAAATGTGTGTATTCTAAAATTTTTTGCGTGCTTTAAGGCCTCATGACAAGCATCAATATCTTTTTTTGTTGCTCTAGCTAAACCTGCTGGTATTGAATTTTTTAAAGTTTTACTAATTTCAGTTACAGCTTCAAAATCTCCTGGGGAAGCAATTGGAAAACCAGCTTCAATTATATCAACTCCAAGCTCATCAAATACTCTGGAGATTTGAAGTTTTTCCTCTAAACTCATTGATGCGCCAGGAGATTGTTCTCCATCACGCATAGTTGTATCAAAGATTATTATTCTATTTTTATCTGTCATATACTGAGTACGCATATTACAAGTAAAACGAGAATATGCAAATACTTATAATAAATAACTTTATTTTTTTGATCAGATTGGGCTAATTCTTGTCTTTGTCGACTAACTTATTTTTACCAATCCAGGGCATCATGGCTCGTAGTTCTTTACCTACCTTTTCAATCGGGTGGTCAGCTAATTCTTTTCTCATTTTAAGGAAATTCTTTTGTCCTGACTTATGCTCGTCCATCCATTGTTTAGTAAATTTACCTGATTGAATATCTTTAAGAACTTCTTTCATCTTTTCTTTTGTCTTGCTGTCTACAATTCTTTTGCCTGAAACATATTCTCCATACTCAGCAGTATTAGATATAGAATAATTCATGTTTGCAATTCCACCTTCGTAAATAAGATCTACGATTAATTTTACTTCATGCAGAGTTTCAAAATAAGCCATTTCAGGAGGATAGCCGGCTTCAGTTAAAGTTTCGAAACCATTTTTTATAAGTTCGACTAAACCTCCACAAAGAACTGTTTGTTCTCCGAATAAATCAGTTTCACACTCATCTTTAAAAGTTGTTTCAATAATACCTGCCTTACCTCCACCAACTGCTGACGCGTAAGATAAAGCTAGATCTTTTGCTTTTCCTGAACTGTCTTTATGAACTGCCATTAAACAAGGAACTCCACCTCCTTTTTGATACTCACTTCTTACTGTATGTCCTGGTCCTTTTGGTGCTACCATGAAGACATCTAAATCTTTTCTAGCATTAATTAAATCAAAATGAATATTTAAACCGTGGGCAAATGCTAAACTTGTACCTTCTTTCATTCTTTGCTCAATATGGTTTTTATAAATTTCAGATTGAAGTTCATCAGGA
>MDTD01101317.1_pt1 | contig 13795 bp, 10 predicted proteins | sample 811221 | NCBI WGS metagenome assembly MDTD01 (sample SAMN05326646, study PRJNA326480) | marine metagenome | isolation source: seawater | place: Pacific Ocean: South West | collected 2011
CAAAGAAATGATGAACCCCGCCGTCGTCGGTGAGGCGGTGCTAAAGAAGTTCGCCGAAATGTCTATAGTTTTGACCTTGGCTCTCGACGGTCTGCAGTCAGAGTTTAACATAGCAACTTCAGCCGGGGGAAAGTTCAATGATCAGCTAGGAGATCTTTTAAATTCTTCTATCGGAACATATGTCAGTTTTCAAACCCTGGGAGCAGTCGCCGCAGATCTCACAAACAACCTCGGCGCACTTCAGGGACAATCTGCAGAAGCATTTATGAATAATAAAGAGCTTCAGATCTCTCTCGGAACTCTCGCCGAACTGGGAATGACGGCAGAGCAGACTGGTCAAATGATGATGACTTTCGTGGGTGCATTCAACATGACATCCGCAGAAGCAGAACAGCTTACTATGAACATGGCAGGCTTAAGCCAAGAGACGGGAGCTTCGATACAACAGATCGGACAAGACCTTCAAAGGCTGATGCCGCAACTACAGGGTTTCGGCAAAGATAGTGTGAAAATTTTCGCAAACCTTGAGAGGCAGGCAAAGGCCACTGGCGCGTCTATTGACGAGCTAACAAATATTACCATGAGATTTGCGCTTAGTTTTCAAGATTCAACAACTGCCGCAGCACAACTAAACGCTATGTTTGGCACGAGCGTTGACGGGATGGAACTTTTTACGAGAGCCGCATCCGGAGACGCGATAGGGGCGTTAAACATGCTTCGCAGCCAACTCCAAGGAACAGCTTACGATGTCGAAAATATGAGCCTTACAGAAATAAATTCTCTGGCCAAGATTTTGGGGACAAATGTAGATACTGTACAAAAAGCCTTTAAGGGAGGCATCTTTCCAGACGGGGGAGATCCTCAAGGCAGAACCAGAGAAGAATTTCAGGAAATGCTGAAAAGCTCTCAGTCCTTAATGAGCAACCTAAAAGAATTGGGAATGTCTTTTGGTGCTGCACTTACACCAGTACTCCCAGTGCTGAACACTGTTGTTCAGGGTTTTACTTCGATATTGAATGCCGGTGGCATAATGCCAAAAATATTACTTGGAATAGTCGCGCCGCTCTTTATGATATATAAAGGAATCACTTCTTTATATGGTGGCTTTACAAACATAATGACTGCTATTCGCGGGGTCACTACACAAATGAGACAAATGACTGCCGAGGTAATGCGCTTTAATACTGCAGCTCGCAGCGGCGGTGCACCGATGGCTGGACAAGCAGGCTTCATCGGCCCAGTTCAGCAAGGTGGAGGAGCGGGTGCAGCACCAATTGTCTCCGGCGGAGCAGCTGCCCCCACGAAGGGAATGAAGATGGCCAAGGGAGGAGGCATCGGCGCACTTACTGGCCTTCTGAGCATTGCAACCTCTCTTATGGCGGGGGACAAAATTGACGGAAAGATGGTCGGCGGTGTACTAGGCGGTATCATTGGCGGAGCAATTGGAGCTTTGATACCAATACCGGGTATGGCCTTCATTGGTGCAATACTTGGTGATATGGCTGGTCGAGCACTGTTCCACGACGGTGGTGGCGTAGGCGGCTCAGGAGAGGTTCCAGCAACACTTAAAACAGGAGAGGCAGTCGTGCCAATCAACTCTACTCCAGCAGCGGCAAACTTTTCTGGTATGGTCGCCGATACAGTAATGACAAACTTTGCCGCTCAACAAGCTGCAGCCCAGGCTGCACAGAAAAATATTAATGTAGCTTTTGATAAAAGTGCGAAAGTTGTTTTTGATGGCGGCCAACTACAGGCAATTATAGGGACGGAAGTTAAAAATACACTGAACGGCAAGAGCCAAATGAATGGTCCTTCAAAATCTTTGAAGCTCTAGGGAGAAAGATATGCCAAAAAATTTAGATAAGAAAAAGACAAACACCAACGACCTCCCAAAGCAAGGGGGGCCCAACGACGCTTTCGCCAAACTTGGTACAGTTACTGATCCCACTGACCTAATAGCACAGCAGAAAAAACAATATATAGAGATATACCACGTTCCTAGCGGCAGGAGCGTATATTTTAAGGCATTTTTAGAAATGTTCGAAGACCAATTCTCTTCAGAATGGGAAAGGACACCTGTTTTTGGCAGGATGGACCCCCTTGTCAACTTTCAGGGAACTCAGAGAATAATGAGCCTTGGCTGGAACGTACCTTCCTTTGGCGAAGAAGATGCTGAGAGGAATTTAAAAAAATGCTCTCTTTTGATGTCTATGCTTTATCCTGTTTATGACAAGATAGACCCAGACAGCATTTCTACTTCCGCAAACACCTTGATAAGCCCCCCTGTTTTCAAAATAAAGATGATGAACCTAATAACAGATACTGCCAATGACTCTTCGGCAACAGGCGTTGGTACAGCAAAAGATTCTGGTCTTCTTGGAGTTATTAGCGGCTTTACATACTCTCCTGTTCTGGATGAGGGGGTCATAGAAAAAACAGGCACATTCAACCTGTTCCCTCAGACCATCAAGCTTCAGTGCGAGTTCACGGTTCTACACACTCATGCGCTGGGGTGGAAAACAAATCAAGAACCACAAATTAAAAAGTTTCCTTATAAGGTGGACTTTGAATAAGGAGCTAACATGTCTCGTAGAAATTTCAACAAAAGAATGCTTGTAAACACTTTGAATCTTTATAAAAAGCCACTGGATGCCAGAGGTCTAGAGGGTAGGATAACACACATGTCTACTCCAAAAATACAGCCAATAACGGAAGAAATAATAGAAAACTTAGATTTCTTTGTCCACGATTGGCGCACAGGCGATAAGTTTTATAAACTCGCTCACAAATTCTACGGAGACGCAAAGCTGTGGTGGATAATAGCGTGGTTTAATCAGAAACCAACAGACCACCACCCCAAAGTAGGAGAAGAGATTTATATCCCAAACCCAGTGTCAAGACTGATGGCAATATTGGACATATAGAAGATGGCAAAAGAAGTAACAAAAGAGGAACTGCAAAAGATAAGGCCTTCTGTTATCAACGAGCAGGCAATATTGATGCTTAACCTATCAAAAATAATGGACGACATCATATTGTTCCCGCCTACAAGAATGGGGTATGATTACTTCTCTTGCTTGTTAGACAAAGAGCCAGCTTTCCTACAAAATCATTTGTTTGGGAGTGATTTTTCTTCCTTACTAAACCTCAGGCCCTATGAGCTCTCTATTTTTACTCCGAGGTTAAGGTTCTACAAGAAGCTGTTATATAACGAAGAGTTTGTCGAATTGTCTTTTGACGCTAATATCGACGGAACCCTCGGCTCAGATCTGAAAAGATACAACCCTATAGATATACTCAATCAAGAGGCGTCCAGGGGCTCCGGTGTCGGTATTTTAGGTTTTGACTGGAAATTAAGTGGAGACATTACAGACACCCCAGAAAAGAGACTCCAGATGTATTCTGCCGACCTAAGACTCAGAGTCGAAAGGGTGGCGGATCTTTTTGTCGTTAGGAACGACTCCAGGGGCAATATATACGAGCTTTCGCATCTTTTCGCACCTGAAAGAGGAAGTAATGAAACAGTGGACGAGGAGGCGTACGAGCTGCTGGTTGAGGTAGGCTGGAACGTACTTAAAGATCAAGCTAGAGGCAACAAGATATACGATACGCTTACAGAAGAAACTCTTGAGGCAATAGAGAGAACTAAGTTGCTTTTTAGGTTGGCATTAAAAGACCATTCAATAGATTTTAATCAGGATGGCTCGCTTACTGTTACTCTCAATTACATTGCTTCTCTGGCCGCAAAATCAGGGAGCCCCATAAAATCAAACCTTATCAGGGGAGAGTATCGGAAACAAATAGAGTCACAGGTCGTTTTTGAAGCCATGGCCAAAGCTATGGAAACAGAGCTAGAAAAAACAGAGGATAATACAATAGCTCAGAAAAAACTTGACGCCCTGGAATACAAAAAGCTTGTTCAAAACTTAGGGGACAATTATAGTGATCTTAAAAGATTTTCCGATGTTAACAGCATGTCTTTGGCTGAGGCCCTGCCCGCATACGCGAAAAGGAATAGGGATGCAGAAAACCAAATAAACAGAGAGACCCTCGGTAAAATTAGTCAGATATATGCAAAATTTGCCAGAGAACACCAAGAGGAGATAGATAAGAGAATCTTGGAATATCAAGAGTTCGTGAACGTAAAGTGGATGATGAAGAACCTCTTGAATTCAAACAGAATAAAGGTTTTTCAGGTAAAGAAAGAAAACGTCCTAATGACCGATAAAATAATTTCGACGACAAAGACGAAGGCGATGGCCAAGATTTTGGGGACAGATGCGGATACTGTACAAAAAGCCTTTCAAAGCGAACTCGAATCTTCAGAAGGCATAGACACGATAAGCGAACAACTTGCGAATGCCAACTTAGAATTAGTCAGAGATGAGACCAATGCGCTTAGGGAGGTGATTCTTGTTCGTAACAAGACATTTATTTTAGACCCAACGACAGGGGTCGAGAAAGAGCAGGCCCTTACCGTCAAGAAGGTCTACCCTAGAGAAGCTGGTGCACAAGCGGTGTACCGAGTTGAAGTTTTCGCCCCAGACTCAGAGGCTCGGGTAAATACTAGAGATTTTCCTGTGAGGAAGTTTATTTCACAAGAGATTACAGAGTTCATCGCCAGGTACTCTAACGGTGAAGATTTTAACGACATAAACATAGAGGGCACAGAGGGTTATATCGCGGGCAAGACTGCCGAAAGTGATGCTGTTTTTCGCATACCAGTGGGCCTCACAGAAAGACTTGAAACTCTTGAAAAGATTGATGCAGCAGCTCAGGGAGAAAGCGAAAAGGTCCCAGGAATAAATACAGCAAGCGACACTGGAAGCGTTGTTAAGACAAGGAGCACCGCAACGGTAGAGGAAAATGACTATTTCTTAAAAGATTTAGCAAGAAGGATAGCCAAAGGCAGAGAGGTTGAAAAGGGCGGGGAATATTTTCTAAATATAAGATATATCACAGTAGGAGACATATTCGACGCCTTACTAGAAAGAGCTTATGATCAAAATAAAGATTTTAAAGATAAATTTATTTTGGGCCCAATAGTTGTAAACGAAGCAGAGGCGCTAATTGGAGATCCTCAGGGCTTTTCTATAAAATACCCAGAGTCAGATACAGAAGAACTGTCGGTGGTCATCAAAAAAGGCACAGATGGTAAGAAAAGCAAAATAACAAAAAAAAGGCTGGCAGAGAGGACAGATAGGATATACAACCTGGCAGACATCCCGGTTTCTGTTGATTCTCTTTTGTTGTGGCTACAAAAGAACGTCTCAGAAAATAGAACCAGCGTCATGACTTTTGACAGGTTCTTGTCCGGATTGTTAAAAACTTTACTGTCAGACTGCTACAGTATAAAATCTCAAGCAAGAATGTTGCTTCCAAACGTAAATTTCTCTTTTGAAATGGACAGCTTTACATTACTTCAGAAAAAAAGCAACGGGAAGTCTCGCACTGAGGTAGATATTTTTGGCATGTCTGCTCATCATCCGTATCGTAAGCGTAGCAAAGAGAGACCAAGAAGACAGGCTCGTCTTGCTACGACAAGTGATTTATCGGCAGCCTTAAAGCTGGCCCGGCCAGCAAACGTTTCTCACGATACTTTTGAAAACAAAGCAAAATTGGTGGACTATCACCTTATTACTGCAAAATGTAAATTTCCTGACAAAAGAGAGTATGATTACCTTGAAGACATGCGAGATGGAATTCCTCATTTTTTCATTGGCCAAGACTCCGGCTTAGTTAAGAACATAGAGTTTTCACAAACAGACATTCCCGGCCTCATAGAGAAAAATGTAGAAAATGCGCAAAAAGGAGCCAGAGAGGGTTCTTCGCCAGCAGGAATTTATCTGAAAAAGCCCTATAACGCAACAGTGACTCTTGTGGGAAATCCTTTCTTTTCAAGAGGTCAGATGGTTTTTATAAATCCTAGCATGGCCGGAGCAGGCTCTCTTAGGAATGGCTACTCTCATTCTGCTCGTCTCGGTCTTGGCGGTTACTACAGAGTAACAGAAATTGCCAACAGCATCGATGCCAGTGGGAAGTACGAGACCCAGCTAGAGTGCGTGTGGCAGTCTTATGGCACCGCTGCAGCTAGCACTAACGACAAGATGACAGAACCAAAGGCGCAAGAAATACATGATGATTATAATGTAAATCTAAATGCGATGGAGATGGTATCCGATCATCTTTTTTATGTGGAGAACGGAGTAAATACAACCCCGGCAACCATGGATCCGTCCTCTTATATCAACTACGATGCCGCTAAAAAGTTTCAAGGGGATGAGTGATGGCAGGTAATGACGCAAACTCAAAAGATCTGTTTTCAGAGAGAAACAGATATAAGTTCTTCTCGGGTGTGCATACAAGTAGTCCGGAGCTTCTTTTTGATGCATCCGAAGATACGACTTATGGCAAAAAAACGCCATCAGGAGAATCTATTCTATTCAATCGTGCAGCGGGCATTTTGTCTCCGGCCAACACTCAGGGCACGCTCGCTACCATAAATAATCTAGACGGCGTAGAAGCTCTTGACTTCGTTGCTACGGCGTTTATAGAAATGAGAGACTCCCTGGAGGTCAAGTTTCAAAGAAGCCCTCTATCGGAGGCCAGTGCTTACAGAGAGGCAATTCCCACTGCAGGCTGGAAAGACTATGCTACTCTTTATCGGGAATACTTAGATCAGGTCTATGATAAATTTGTATCCGAATATTTTGCAAAGCCCGGAATGGGAAACAAAATTGTGGACGTTACCTCTTTTGTTGAAGAATTCAATGTTTTTATTGGTATGGTTGCCAAGCAAGTTCCATTTATTCTATCATCTTTTGTTGGTTCGCACATATGCCCGCCACACGTCAGCGGCCTGGTCATCGATCTATCTACAGATGATTGTGGCAATGATACACTAAAGATGGAGAAGTATTTAAAAGATATAAATTACTCGTCGTTTGTAAAGCATTGCGCCGCTTATGGTTTCCGACTAGACAAGAATGTGCCTTGGAGGATACACGCAGATGTAAACTCGGAACACATGAAGCTCAAAATGGCGGAAAAACAAATATCGAATGTTGGCGAATTTTACAACTTCTATTTTAATAGAACCGAGGCAGAGGATTTTTTATCGGTGATTGAGGCCTATACCTATATTTACTCAAAGCTAGTTTCTGATTTCCCTACCTATACGAAGAAAATAGTTTGCGATAAAAAAGTCGTTTCAAAAGTGCACGAACGTCAAAAAGTAGAAACTTTTGGTCGCTCTGATGTTGTTTTTGGAGAGGGAGTAAGGGGATATCCTTATTGGCTAAGGGTGTATATATACTTGAAAATAAATGAAAATAAGTTGTCATACAGCCAAACTCAGATGGACACTTTGGTAAAGAATGCGGTTTCTATGAATTCCTACCTTGACATTTTCAAAGCATTGGTTTATACTAATGAAGTACTGCGTGAGGCAGAGGTGATCCCTGTCTCTCTAATGGAAACACTAAGGGTATAGATTGTATTTTTCAATTTTGGACAGTAGAGAGGAGTGTTTCGGCTTTTTCTTCGATGGAGAGATACACTTCACAGAGCTCCCAGAGGAAAGAACCAGAACTTGGGCTCCGACGTCATCACTATCGGGGGATAGGTATGAGTATGCCAAAGTTTTGTGCGGCGGAAAGACTCTAGAGGAGGTGTGCCCTAAGCACTTGCGGGGAGAATTTCTAAAGAGGAGAGAGAGGCTCCTGGCTTTTCGAAGAAGCTTCCACTTGTCCAAGATAAACCTCTCTGAGCATTGTTTTTATGATATGGTCCCGGTGGAAGACATAAGAAAATATTTTTTCGTTCAAGATAAGATTGTCAAGCATGTGTTCAAGACCTACGAAAAGTCGAAAAACTTTCATCATCAATGTAGGATGTTGGAGTTCTTTAACAAATTGTCGTCAAAAGAGATAAAGACTGATACTAAGGGCTTGGTGCTTAATGCGGGAACACCAAAGGTCAGAAAGTTTTTGAAAACCTTCAATACAAACTTCTCAAACAAAATAAAGTACAACTTTCTCAGAACAAAGACAGGGAGACTCACCACCGATGGCGTTTCAGATCTGGAGGGCACGCTTTTTGATGAGTTTTTTGAGCTCGGTACGCAATACAACAACAAAAAAAGATCTTTTCCTATCTTGACACTCGATGCCGATTTCCGCAGCCTAATTATTCCTGATAATGACCTCATTATGGAACTAGATTATAATGCGGCAGAATTGAGAGTCTTCTTGTCTCTCTCGGGAAAAGAACAGCCATCAGGAGATTTGCACGAATGGAACTCGACTTTCTTAAACGTGGACAGGCAACAAGCGAAGAGATCCGTCATTGCCTACATGTATGGCGACAAGAACTCCGACGTTGGAGAATTAGAAAAATTATACAACGTGAACGTCGTGAAGGAAAAGTTTTACGACGCCAAAAGAGAAATCGCAAAAACGCACTTTGGAAAAAGAATAGAGACAGATGATTTTCATGCAGTAAATCACATAGTTCAGGGTACTGCGGCCGAAATGGTCATGAGACAACTCCTTAAAATAGAAAAATTGTTGACATCCAGGAAGAGTTATGTTAAGATGTGTTTACACGATTCTGTCATAATAGACCTCTCTAGGGAGGATATGGATTTGTTTTTTGATATTGTAGAGACGTTTACAGTCACGGAGCTTGGTAAGTACCCCTGCAGGATAAAGGCAGGTAAAAATTTTGGGAACATGAAGGAAATACACATATGATAAACGTAGTTGGATTGGGAAAGACAGGATGTTTGATAGCAGAAAAGCTTCACGACATGGATGAGAAATACAAGCCATATAAAATTGGAGTAGATTTGCCAAAGACGAAAAATACCAGGGGTATTCCGAGGCAAAAAAGCCATGAAAAATACGAAGAGAAATGTCCATCATTGTCTTATTTCTTTAAGCAAGCAAGAGGAGAGAGTCTGTTTTTTGTAGACGGCTCAGAAGAGGTATCAGCAGCATCTCTGAGGGTGCTAAACGCGATGGATCACAAAAAAACTTCTGTTTTTTATATCCAGCCAGATTATGAACACATGGGAGGAGAGAGCGAGAGAAACGAGAGGGTTGTCTTCCATGTCCTCCAGGAATATGCGCGTTCGGGTGTTCTTGCAGATATTTTCCTTATTAACAAATTGAATTTAGAAGAGGCCCTTGGTCATGTGTCGCCCATTGACTATGACGAAACTATCTCATCTGCTATAGCTTCATCTATTAACTTGATAAATTATTTTTCGAAGACTGAACCTGTTGTTGGCACATCTAACTCGCCAAAGGAACACGAAAAAATAAAGACCATTGGCCTAGTGTCTTACAAAGAATCTTTAGAAAAAACATTTTTTAATCTTAATATTGTTCTCAATAAGAAGTACTATTATGGTATGCAGGAGGAGGAACTAAAAACAGATAATGAATTATTGAAAAAAATAAGAGAGCAAGTAAATAAACTGTCGGGAGATGCATCCTCCAGTTATGATGTATTTCCGACCAACTATGCAGAGCCCCATGTGTTGTGTGTATTGAGCACTTCCGTGGTACAGGAGAGAAAATGAGCATGAAAGCATATAGAGGTAAATTTGTCAAGAAAGATGGAACTTTGAGAGAAATGACTTTTATTAAGTTCGAGGACTTACCAAAAGCCTTTTTGGATGATAAAATAAAGGGAAGCGGAAAGTCCAATGTCCGAGAGGGATCAGAATTAGTTTGGGATCTCGATACTAGCGGCTTTAGGGTTTTTAACTTTAATAAGGCAGTCGGAAATTTGAAGCAACTTGACGTAGAAGAAAAACTTTTAACCAACCAGGCATAATGGGACATTTGCCTTATGTCTTTAACAAGGAGAAAATACAATGGGTATTGATTTAAATAAAATGAGAGAAAAACTTGGAAACCTGCAGAGTCGCGGAAACGGTTCAGGCGGTAGCAACTTTTGGCGTCCACAGGACGGGAAGCAGACAATTCGCATCCTACCAGCTGCCGACGGAGATCCTTTCCCATCCTACTTTTTCCACTACAATGTAGGTAAGAACTCGGGTTTTTTGTGCCCCAATAAGAACTTAGGAGAGCAGTGCCCTGTGTGTGATTTCGCTAAGTCGCTATATCGCGAAGGTGACGAGGGGAGCGTAAAGATGGCGAAAGACTTGACAGCTCGTCAACGCTTTTTCTCGGCGGTTCTCGTCCGTGGCGAAGAAATGGAAGGTCCAAAAGTGTGGGGATATGGGAAAAAAGTGTACGAAACACTCCTGAACCTCGTATTGAACCCAGATTATGGAGATATTACTGATGCCGAGACTGGTACCGATCTGGATCTTGCCTATGGCAAGCCAGCTGGTGCTAGCTTCCCTCAGACCAATATCACACCAAAGAGGAAAACTACACCTGTTTGCATCGACGCATCAGAAGACGAGTGCGAGAAACTATTAGCAAAGATTCCAGAGTTAACTAGCCTCTTTGAGCAGAAGAGCTCGGAAGAAGTTGGAGTCTTGTTGGATGAGCACTTGAATCCGCCCGATCCGACAGAGGAGCCAGCAGGAAAAGACGAAGTTGTCGTCGCCGGTGCCACAGCAGAGGCCGTAACCTCTACAAACAACAAAACTGTTGATCAAGCTTTTAATGAGCTTTTTCAATAGTAACTTTAGCGGGGGGCGTTAGCCCCCCCTTATCTTATAGGAGTTTTTAATGCCGAAGAAGAGCAAAGACTTGGGAAAGATATCCCTCAATAACATCAAAGATATACTCAACAAACAAGCCGGTATGACGGTCGCAAGACAACTAAATAGCGGCGAAAACCCAACTAATGTTAAGGAGTGGATTCCTACAGGCAGCACTTGGCTGGATGGCATTATTTGTCGAGGCAAGAATGGTGGGATCCCAGTAGGTAAGATAACAGAAATTGCTGGTCTAGAGGGCTCTGGGAAATCATATTTGGCGGCGATGATTGCAGCAAACGCAAACAAAATGGGCATTGACGTCGTATATTTTGATTCTGAGGCTGCAATTGATGAAGACTTTCTTGTTAAGATAGGTTGCCAAGAAGACAAGTTTCTATATATCACGACATACAGTGTTGAGCAAATGTTGGAAGCTATCGACTCTATCATCGCTAACGGGGCTCGAAGAACTTTGTTCATTTGGGACTCCCTGGCAAACACGCCAACCTCCACCGATGTCGAAGGAGGCTTCAACCCTCAGGAAACGATGGCCCTTAAAGCAAGAATCCTCTCTAAGGCTATGATGAAACTTGTGGTACCGCTATCGGAAACAGAAAACACTCTGTTGGTTACCAACCAATTAAAAACAAACATCCCACGACCAGGAGATCATGTCTCCGCGATGATAAACCCTTACGTTACCCCAGGCGGAAAGTCAATGCACTATGCCTCGTCTTTGCGTGTCTATTTGACAGCCCCTAAATCTAAAGCCTCATATTTTCTTGATGAAAAGGGTTTTAAGGCTGGCTCTGAAGTAAAAGTAAAGCTAAAGAAGTCTCGCTTTGGTACAGAAGGCCGCGAATGCAGGTTCAAAATTCTTTGGGGCGGAGACGATGTAAAGATCTTGGACGAAGAGAGTATTTTCACTGCTATTGAGACTACTTCAGCAGTAGAGAGGTCAGGAGCTTGGTACTCACTGAAGACGCTGGATGGCAAAACAGAAAAGTTTCAGAAAAAAACTTTTGATAAGAAAATGGAAGACCCTGCATTTCGCGAAGCGGTTATGGAAATATTTGACGAAGAGATTATTCAAAAATTTGACAAGCGCGAAGGAGACGCGAGTAAGTTTTACGACATAGAATCGGAAGACACAACCCCAGACAAAGTAGATGTCGTATAGGTCGAGACCATCCGTTACTGTCATAAGAAAGGCACCTTTTTCGGTTGTTTATAGCAAGGTGTGTGAAGATTCAGAACACGCCTATGATCACAGCAGAGAGATGGAAGAGTATTATGGACTAGACGAGTATAATATTGTATTGACTCTTGATGGTGCTTTTGATATACTGAGGTACCTAGATATTATTAATAAGGAAAAAACCTTATACATGAATTAAGAAGGAAAAAAAGGTATGGCAACAAAAGAAAAAGAAACAACTTCTCTCGCTATAGTTCCGTTACGAAATAGCGTGTTCTTTCCGGGAGCTATCATGCCCTTAACTGTGGGCAGAGAAAAGTCGGTACGCCTTATCGAAAAGGCAATAAAGAGCAATTCCTATATTGGTATCGTAAGTCAGCACAAGCCTGAAAACGACGACCCCACTGCAAAAGATATATATCGTGTTGGCACTATGGCAAAGATTATAAAGGTGGCAAAGACAGATTCTTTAGGATATAACATTGTTGTGGAAGGAGTCAGTCGCTTTACTGTAAAAAAGTTCACATCTTCTGAGCCCTTCTTCGAAGCAACCGTAGAGCTTCACGAGGAGCCAACTTTAAATGACGAAACGGTCAATGAGCTAATGCTTAACTTGCATCAACTTGCCTCAGAGGTAATGGATATGTTGCCTGACATACCCTTGATGGCCAAACAGTTACTGGAGTCCATCGAGGCCCCTGGTCACCTTGCAGACCTGATTACTGCAAATATTGATGCATCTATTGACGAGAAGCAAGAAGTCCTGGAGGCTTTCGACCTTCCCCTTCGCTTGGGGCTGGTCATCAGTCTACTGGAAAAGCAGGTAGAGGTACTAAAGATATCAGAAAAGATAAATTCTCAGGTTCGAGGCGAAATGAGCAAAACCCAGCGAGAATACTATCTTCGACAGCAAATGAAAGTCATCAGAGAGGAGCTTAACGAATATGAAGAAAGTGATGACATTACGGACACTTTTGCAGAAAAAGGGCGAAAGGCCAACCTACCAGAAGAGGCACAAAAGGCCTTGGACAAAGAGATCGAGAAACTAAGAAATATACAGCCTAGCCAAGCGGAATACAACGTAGCAAGAAACTACGTGGAGACAATTCTTGAGATGCCCTGGACTGATTCTACTTTTGACTCTGCTGATTTAGGCGAGGCGCAAGTCATTTTAGACGATGATCATTATGGCCTCGATAAAGTTAAAAAGCGCATCATTGAATACTTGGCGGTTAGAAAACTAAAAGACACAATGAAGGGTCCTATACTTTGTCTTGTGGGCCCTCCTGGTGTTGGCAAAACCTCTCTGGGCAAGTCAATATCCGAGGCTCTTGGTAGGAAGTTTCATAGGATATCTCTGGGTGGTGTCAAGGACGAATCAGAAATTCGTGGACACAGGAGGACTTATGTGGGAGCTCTCCCTGGGAGAATCCTGCAGGGACTAAGAAAAGTAGGAGTCAATAACCCGGTTTTATTACTAGACGAGATTGACAAAATGTCCTCAGACTATCGCGGTGATCCCTCTTCAGCGATGCTTGAAGTTTTGGACCCAGAACAAAATGATGCATTTAGCGATCACTATCTTGAGTTAGACTTCGATCTGTCATCTGTACTTTTTATTGCAACAGCAAATAATATGTCCGGAATACCTCTTCCACTCAGAGACAGGATGGAAATCATTGAGCTTAGCGGGTATACTCACGAGGAGAAACTTCAGATTGCTAAGAGGCACCTTATCAAGCAAGAGCTAGAAAAGCACGGTGTCACCGAAGAAGATGTAGAGATAGCAGATGGGGTCATACAAGAAATCATCGAGAAATACACAAGAGAAGCTGGTGTACGAGGTCTTAAAAGGCAGATGGCTGCAGTTGCCCGATATGTCGCCGTACAAATAGCTAAAGAGCTGGAACAAA
>MDTD01102285.1_pt1 | contig 13795 bp, 10 predicted proteins | sample 811221 | NCBI WGS metagenome assembly MDTD01 (sample SAMN05326646, study PRJNA326480) | marine metagenome | isolation source: seawater | place: Pacific Ocean: South West | collected 2011
ACCTCAATGGTACTGCGGTAGCAGAGATGGTGTTATCCAATGCATCTGATGCAGCATTTGAATTGCGCTATAACGGTGACTATACCTTCATGTTCAGCGCCGACCGGATCACTGTACCCGCTCACGGGCAAATCACCGTGCAGATCAAACCAGGTAAAAAATTGCGCACGCTCGATTTGCCCTTCGTGGTCGAGAACGCGCTGACGGCGCCAGGAAAATACGCACAACTGACATTGACAGTTGCTCGATAATTTTACCAAGGTAATATTAACCCTCTCGAGCACGATCAGGACCAGATGTACGTAACATTCAGCCCCAGCCGCCGACTGGCGCGTGGCACCCTACGCGAGGCCGCGCTGGCAGCCCACGCGCACCTGCATCAAGCGGGCGTGGTTATCTTCGATGAGAGCACATTCAGCGTCGTCGATGTCGACCTGAGTGGCAGCGCAGATGACGTCGCGCGTCGCATCGACCACTATCCACAAAGCTCGACGCCGCCCGCACGCGGCCGAGGGCGACCAAAACTTGGTGTGGTGGGCCGCGAAGTTACGCTATTACCCAGACACTGGGAGTGGTTAGCGCAACAACCCGGCGGCGCTTCGGTAACCCTGCGCAAGCTCATTTCGGCTGCGCGCAAAGATCCGGCGCGCCAGCGCGAATTCGCAAAACACCAAGCTCAACAAAAAGCCTATCGGTTTTGTCAGGCTATGGCGGGGGACCTGCCCGGCTACGAGGAAGCACTGCGCGACCTTTACGCAGGCGACCTCACAGGATTTACACAGAAGACCGAGGCTTGGCCAGAAGACATCGCTGCAGTGGCAAACACGCTGGCGCAAGCTTGCATTTAGCCGCCACCGACACAGGCACCGTAGCGGCTCATACCGCGGTCTCTTTACTAACCGCCTTCGATGCGCGGCATAAAAAACACCTCACTCGTTGGGGCCAGCCCCTCCATAAATGCGTCCTGATAAATCTGCCCATCAATAGCGACTGCGAAGCGGTCTATGGTACTCGCGAGCTCAGGCCAACGTTCGATCAGCCTCGCGCGTAGATCACGGTAATTTTCTGCCGTTATCTGCAACCTGTGCTGGCCGCCAGTAACAGCCATCCACTCGGCGGGCAGGTTCACCTGAGCCATTGCTAGCGCGACTGCTTATTCGCTGTCGATGACATCCAACACATTCGGCGGCGAGAGCGGCAGGTCGCTGAGGCGCTTGTCGATCGCGCGGGATACCGCATTGGTGGCGACCGCTAGGGGCGCAACAATGGGCGCTTCACCCACCCCGCGAACACCATAGGGGTGGCTTGGATTCGGGACTTCAACAATCGCAGTATCGATCATGGGCAGATCGGAACAAACCGGAATCCGATAGTCTAGGAAACCTGGGTTCTCTAATACTCCCGCGTCGTTAAAGATGTATTCCTCATTCAGCGCCCATCCCAATCCTTGCGCAGCGCCGCCCTGCATTTGGCCTTCGACATAAGCCGGATGAATCGCCTTGCCAGCGTCCTGCACAGCGGTATACGAGAGCACATCGACCTTTCCGGTTTCCTGATCTACACGCAGATCGCCGAAATTCACCGAAAAACTCGCACCCGCGCCTTGGGCATTGAGCGATGCTCGACCTTGAATAGGTCCACCGGTTTTAGCCGCTTTGCCCGCCAGATCAGCGAGACTTAAAGGTTTGATATCAGCGTTTACCCCGGGACCCGGCACCGCCTGTCCGTCCTCCCACTCCACCTGATCCTCGTCCAGTCCCCAGGTCATCGCCGCACGCTTTTTGCATTCCGCAATAACGTCTTCACACGCCTGAGTGACCGCCATACCCGTAGCAAAGGTCGTACGGCTGCCACCCGTAACGTTACAGAAGCCGGTGCTTTCCGTGTCGGCAACTTGAGCACGTACCCGTTCATAATCTACGCCCAATGTTTCCGCCGCCATCAAGCACATCGACGCTCGCGACCCGCCAATGTCTGGGCTGCCCTCCACCACCATCACCGTGCCATTTTCGTTGATATGAACCTCTGCACTGGACTGCATGCCCACATTAAACCAAAACCCGGCGGCGACGCCCCGACCCGCGCCTTCTGGCACCGGAGCAGAGTAATTCGGGTGAGCCTTAGCCACCTCCAGACACGCCTTGAAGCCGATGGGTGGGAATTTCGGTCCATAAGGCGCTTGGGTGCCCTCGTCCGCCGCATTGTGCAGCCGCAGATCGATGGGGTCCATATTCAACAGTTGCGCGATTTCGTCCAACGCACACTCAAAGGCATGCATAGATTGCGGTGCCCCTGGTGCACGGTAAGCAGCGACCTTAGGCTTATTGACTAAAACATCGAAGGTTTCAACCAAGAAGTTTTCCAGCTGGTATGGGGCAAAGATAGCCATCGCGCCGGGCATATACGGAGCACCGGCAAACGCGCCCGCTTCGTAGGCGATCCAGGCATGGGCGGCGGTGATGGTGCCGTCGCGCTTCGCGCCAACTTTGATTCGAGCCACCGAGGCCGAGGCCGGGCCAGTGGCGCGAAACACTTCTTCTCTGTTCAGCGCCATTTTCACGGGCCGGCCAGCTTTCTCCGACAGCATGACAGCCAAAGGCTCGAGATATACCACGGTCTTGCCGCCAAAACCTCCGCCAATTTCCATCGGCACAAACTTGAGGTCGGCAAGATCTTTACCCAGCATTTTTGAAGTTGCGGCGCGAAATTCAAAATGCCCTTGAGTAGAGCACCACACCGTACCGCGCCCCTGCTCATCGATGCTGGCGACACACGCCTGCGGCTCAATGTAGCCTTGATGCGCCATGGGGCACTTGAACTCCCGTTCCACAACCACGTCCGCCGCCAAAAAGCCCTCTTCCAGGCTGCCCCGTTCTAAGCGACCCTGATTCGCCACATTACTTGGGTGCTCAGGTTTTTTCGGTAAATTGGTGTAATTATCTTCATTCACTAACACCGCATCTGGCTGCATGGCCTGCAGCACATTCAGCACCGGGGCCAAGGGTTCGTATTCCACCTTGATCGCGTCGAGTGCCGCCTCAGCCGCCATCGGCGTTGCTGCCGCTACCGCTGCAACCGCATGGCCGTGATACAGCACTTTGTCCCGAGCCATCACATTCTTCGCCACATCATCTAACGTACCGCCGCCCTCGCCGCCAACCTCGCCTTCGATACCGCCACCGGGAAAGTCGGCACCGCTGATCGCAGCAAAAACTCCAGGAATGGCGAGCGCCTCGGTGACATCAATACTGACGATTTTGGCGTGGGCGTGTGGGCTGCGCAGAACTTTGCCATGGATCATATTGGGCAGCACGGTGTCCGCACCGAACTGCGCGCGACCCGTCACCTTATCAAGGCCATCCGGACGCACCGGTCGAGTGCCGATCTGCTTATAATCCACCGCTTCTGCCATGACTCACTCCTTATGGGCTTATAGCGCAAAATGTAGCACGCCAGCACACGGCTAGGGAACCGAGCATAGCCACAACCGGTTCGCTTCGAATGTACGAACTGATTGTCAGAGCGCTACCGAATCTTGGCGTCGCTCACTTCATGCGATAACGGATCGGCAGGGTCTTTAATCCACCGACAAAAGTAGATTGGGTGTAGCGCGGTTCGCCCGCCAATTCGATACGATCGACCCGAGCCAACAGGGCGCGATAGAGTGACGCCATTTCCATCCGCGCTAGGTGTTGGCCAAGACACACATGGGCGCCGAAACCAAACGCAATTTGCTGCGCCCCTTTACGATCTACGCGGAATTCAAACGGCGCATCAAACACCTGCTCGTCGCGGTTCGCCGAGGGGTACCAGAGGATCGCAGACTCGCCCGCGCGAATCGTTTGACCGCCCACCTCGTAATCCTTTGTTGCGGTGCGCATAAAATGCCGAACCGGCGATACCCAGCGAATCATTTCGTCGATGGCGGTGGGCACCAAGCCATCCACATTCGCGCGCAGTTTCTCCATCTGTTCCGGGTTTTCGATTAATGCCAGCAACCCCCCAGCGGTCGAGGAACTGGTGGTGTCATGGCCCGCTGTGGCGATAATCATGTAGTACCCATTGGTTTCGTGTTGCGGCAGCCGCTCACCATCGATTTGTGCATTCGCGATGACCGACGCGACGTCGTCGGTGGGATTTTGCCGGCGCGCTTCAGTCAATTCGGCAAAGTAACGTTCAAAATCCAGCACCACATTCATGAAATCCATCATATCGAAGGACCGCGCCACGTCCGGGTCGGTGCTGCCGAACAGCTCCTGGGTCAATTTCAGCATGAGTGGTTCGTCTTCTTCGGGCACCCCCAATATCGACATAATGACCCGCAGCGGAAACCAAATGGCGACGTCTTTGACAAAGTCGCATTCACCACCCATATCGCCCATCCGATCTACATAGTGCATCGCGAGTTCGTCTACCCGCTGCTGCAACTTGCGCAGATTGCCGCCCATAAACCACCCTTGGGTCAGCCGCCGGTAACCCATGTGATCAGGATCGTCCATCTGCACCAGCGAGCGCACCAAATGCTTGCGCCCACTGATCTGCTGCAGCATTTGCGTCATCATCTTTTGGCCCAGAGTCGGACGTGGATCGTTGATGAAGACCCGCCTATTGCCTTCGATGGTTTTGATGTCGGCGTAGCGCGTGACGTTCCAAAACGGATCAAAGCCTTCGGGAGAGATTTGCTTGAGCGGTTCATTGGCACGCAACCAACTGAACTGATCGTGCACCCAATCCTCGTCACCCCAGTTTGCTGGGTTAACTAACGCGTTATCTAGATCTGGCGATTGAGTAAACACAGGCATAAGACCTCCCTACTTGTGCTGTATTTCTAAGCCTGCAGAGTATACTGACTCCGCTGCTCTATTCGACAGCATCCGCAACGTGCAGCAATTAGGGAACACGACCAGTGGTCTTTCAAGAATACGTTTTTTCGCTTGGGCGCTGGCGGTTCGGCTGGACCCACGACCTCGTTTACGATAATCAGGAAGCCTATCTAGAACGTTGGATCATTTGGTGCGGCATCACGCTTAGACTGCACAAATTCCACAAGGGCGACGATGACCGCGCTTTTCATGACCATCCCTGGTGGTTTGTTACTTTACCAATGCAAAGCTACAACGAGCTGACGCCAACCGGGCAAAATCACGTTGGCGCGTGGCGCCCGCATTTTCGTTCGTCGCGTCATCGCCACATCGTGCAACTAAAACAAGAGAAACCGGTATGGACTTTTATTATTACCGGGGTAAAAAACAAAGATTGGGGGTTTTGGGAAGACGAGCAGTTCATCCATAACGAGCACTGGCTCGCCGGGCGCGAAGACCCTCAGACAGAACGCCGAGCCCCCAGCCAATTGAGCACGAGCAGCACAACCGCCAACACCGCACCAATCGAACGCACAGTGGCCTCTGGCCAGACCAATAACCCTGCAGACAGCACGGCTGCAAGACGCAAATAACTTGGCACGGTCGTCCACATAAAACCTTCCAACGCCATAGCCAGCATAACAATCAACAGTAGGGTCACCGCCCCCGCCAACACCACAATAGGCCAGCCTTGGGTGTCGGTTAACAGCAACGGCGCATAGGCCATCATCAGCGGAATTACGAAGAGGCCATTCGCCAGCTTCAGCGCCGAGACCGCAGACGCCATGGGCTGAGCGCCGGCAATCCCTGCACCGGCAAAGGCAGCCAGTGCAATCGGCGGTGTCACGTTGGAACTCTGAGCTAGCCAAAAAATAATCATATGCGCGGTGATCAGCGCAAGGCCGAGTTCCTGTAAGGCTGGGCCCGTCATCACCGCCAACACGATGTAGGCCGCCGTGGCCGGTAGCCCCATACCCAGCACCAACGCCGCAATCGCAACCAACAGTAACGCCAACCACAAGCGGCCATCGCTCAATGACACCACCGACTCGGTAAATTGCAGGCCGACACCGGTTTGCCCTATTGTGCCGACCACAATCCCTGCAACCGCACAGGCCACGGAAATGGGAACCGCAAGCGTCGCACCCTGTCTCAAACCCGCTACGATATCGCTAAACCCAATACGCGTATGCGTTCGCAATAGACTGGCTACAACCACTGCGGCACAGCCCGCTGCGCCTACCAGCAACGGCGAGTAGTTTTGCAACAACAGCACGGTAATCAGCGCCAGCGGCAGAAAGAAATGCAGCCCGTTGAGAAATATCGGCAGCACCTCAGGCCGCTCGGTGGCCGCCACGAAACCGGCCTTGGTCGCCATAAGGTGGACGTACAACAGTACCGAGAAAAAATACAGCAGCGCTGGCACCAGAGCCATCCATACGATGTCACCGTAGGGTGTCTTGGTAAATTCCGCCATTACAAAGGCGCCAGCGCCCATAATTGGCGGCATTATCTGACCACCAGTAGACGCCGCCGCCTCGATTCCGGCCGCTTGCGCCGGCTTATATCCGAGTTTTTTCATCATTGGAATGGTCAAGGCACCGGTGGTGACGGTGTTAGCGATGGCGCTGCCCGAAATCGAGCCCATCGCCGCCGAGGCCAATACCGATGCTTTGGCGGGGCCACCTTTGGACTTACCGGCAGCAGCAAAAGACAGGTCAATCAGCATTTTGCCGGCCCCCGTGACCTGCAGAAAAGCTCCGAATAAGACAAAACTAAACACCGCGCCTGCAGCAATGCCAAGTGGCGCTCCGTAGAGACCCGCGCCGGTAAAGACCTGAAACCGGATGATGCGTTCAAAACTAAAACCGCGCGTCGCCAACACATCGGGTAAAACGTTGCCAAACGCGGCATAGACAATAAACACCAAGCCAATGCCACACATCACCGGCCCGATGGATCGACGTGCGAGTTCCAGAGTTGCTGCCACAATAATCAACCCCGCCACAAAATCGGGCTGACTGAGACCATTGAGTAAATGCTCAATGCCTGAGTAATCAAATCGCAGGATCCGCAGAGTCGCCCAAAGCACCAGCAGACAAACCAAGAGATCAACCCAAGGGTATTTCGCACCGCGAATCTGCAATGGGTAAATCCACAACCCGAGACACAAAATCCAGCACAAGTGCACCGGACGAAAGTACAACGCCGGCTGCATACCGAGAACCGCTTCAAAAGGTACGGCCCCCGGCGGCACAAATCCGGCCAGCGGTTGCCACAGTTGAAACAGCGACAACAGCGCTGCCAAGAGCGTCATAACCCAAGGCCAGCGGCGCGGGCTTAGCTCTGGATCTGCAAGCTGGGGGGTCTCACTCACCAGCGCCTCCACAATCCTGGGTGGGGTCCTGAAGGTACTGTTGCGTACCCGCGTGTAATGGGACCGCCGGCAGACGATGAATGTTTTCCAAGGTCATGGCCTGTACAACCGGTGAAATCTGCAACAGCGCTTGACGCTGCTGATACACCGTGCAGGTCAGCCGAAACGCTAATTCGCTGGGCATACTTGCATGCACAACCACAGCGCTCCAAATACCCAGCGCGGTGGTCGCGGAATTCACACCGTTATAGGTCGCTGCAGGTATTTGGTAACCGCTATAGGCTGGGTAATGGCTTACCAATTGCTCCAATTCTTCGGCTTTCAAGCTGATCAAGCGCAGTGGGCGCGTCACCGCCAACTCCGTGACCGCAGCAATGCCAAGACCACCTACAATGAATCCCGCATCGACGGTTCCATCTTTTAACGCTGCAGTGGTGGCAGCGAAGTTCAGGTAGCGCGGCGCGATGGTATCGATCTGCACTCCGAGCCCGCGCAACGTGTTTGCGGCCGCGACCGCTGTCCCCGAGCCCTGCGCGCCCATAGCCACACGCTTGCCGCGCAAGTCGGCCACACTGGTGATGCCGCTGCCTTCTAGCGTCAGTATATGAACGATGTTTGGATATGCGGTAAACAGCACTCGCAGCGGCAACGGGGTGTTAAATAGACCCTCGCCGAGATAGGCGTCTGTAGTCACATCGGCCATCGCAATACCTAGATCACTTTCCAACCGTGCAACTTGAGTCACATTGGTGATGGACCCCCCCGTGACCTCGGCTTTGACATTGACATCGGCAAGCTGCGCCGACCACACCGATGCCATGCCGCCCCCAAACGGGTAATACAAGCCGGCGGGACCGCCGGTGGCAATAGACAATGTTCGATCCGCTTGAGCACAGCCGCCCAGCAGAAAACCCAACAGCCCGAACAAAACGGCGCGCGAACCGCGTATTTTTTGCGACATGCTTGCTGACAATATCACTAGTTTCCAAGCCACTTCACGTTCCAACCGTACACAGTAACGTCCGCACAGCACCTCGCCAACACCAACGCGACGCAGCCAGTTATCCAACGAACTCAAGTAGCCGCGAGACACACTGATCCACAGTCAGGACATCTGTGTCTAACCTGACCTCAGGGGTCGGCGGCGCTTCGTAAACCGAATCGATACCAGTAAAGTGTGGCAACTCACCGGCCCGCGCCTTGCGATATAAGCCCTTAGGGTCGCGTTGCTCAACAACCGACAGCGGCACATCTAAATACACTTCGATGAACTCGCCCGGCTCAAACATGTCACGAGCCATATCCCGCTCGGACCGGAACGGCGATATAAATGCGGTGATTACCACGACACCTGCGTCTAGAAGTAATTTAGCAACTTCGGCGGTACGACGGATGTTTTCAACCCGATCGGCGTCGGTAAATCCTAAATCTCGATTCAAACCGCGACGAATATTGTCGCCGTCGAGGATATACGTCAGCACCCCCCGCTGATGCAGTTGCTGTTCCAACGCATTCGCAATGGTCGACTTGCCGGAACCACTCAACCCGGTAAACCAAACCACTTTGCCCTGATGCCCTAAAAGCCGCCAACGCGCACTGCGGTCTACCTCGCTGCGTTGCGGATGGATGTTGTCCGCTCGACGCAGGGCAAAGTTAATCATTCCAGCCGCTACCGTCGCATGGGTATAACGATCTACCAACACAAAGGACCCCAGAGCACGACTGTCTTTATAGGCCGCGAAAGCAACCGCCCGGTCGAGACTCACTTCGACTCGAGCCACATCATTCAACCGCAATACCTGCGCCGGCGTGGGCTCTAACGCGTTAACGTTAAACGTATACTTAATATCTGTCAGCGAACCGTTAGCCCGATTACCGTTTAACAACAACCAATAAGAGCGCCCGACCAATCCCTCGGCTGAATCCATCCACACCAAAGTAGCGTCAAATTGATCGGCCATTGCACACGGACTGTCTGCGGCGACGATGATGTCGCCCCGAGAGACATCGAGCGCTCGATCGAGGGTCAACGTCGCGGCCTGACCTTTCGCTAGTTGTGGCAGTTCCCTGTGCCCGAGCAGAATACGTTCAATACACGCGATCTGCCCTGAGGGTAGCACTTGAACCTGATCTCCGGGTTTGCTGGTGCCTTCGGCAAGGGTGCCGCTAAACCCACGAAAATCCGCGTTCGGTCTATTCACCCACTGCACTGGAAACCGCATCGCTTGGGAGGATTGAGCAGGCGCGATGACGACATGCTCCAAGTGATGCAGCAGCGCCGGACCCTCATACCAAGGCATATTCGTTGAATACTCAACCACATTATCACCGCACAGAGCAGACACCGGAATGGCGGTAACGTCGGTAAAGTCCAAACGCTTAGCGAAGCTGTGGTACTGAGCCAGAATCTCTTCGAACACGGCTGAGTCGTAGTTCACCCGGTCCATTTTGTTAACCGCCAGAACCACGTGCCGCACGCCCAACAGCGAGGCAATAAAAGAATGCCGGCGAGTCTGATCTAAGAGACCTTGCGCAGCATCCACCAAGATAACCGCCAAGTCTGCGGTCGACGCTCCCGTCGCCATATTGCGAGTGTACTGTTCATGGCCCGGCGTGTCGGCGACGATAAATTTACGTCGCGCGGTCGAAAAAAAACGATACGCCACATCGATCGTGATACCTTGCTCACGCTCGGCCGCCAGGCCATCGACCAACAATGCAAAGTCGATGGCTCCGGCCTGAGTGCCCTGACGTTTCGACTCTTCCTTTAGTGCCTCAACCTGATCACTGAAGAGCACTTGAGCCTCGAATAACAGGCGACCAATAAGCGTGCTTTTACCGTCGTCAACCGATCCACAGGTCATAAAGCGCAGTAAGTCGAGATTACTTTGCGCCTCGAGGTACCGCTGCACCGCTGCACTCTGTTTGGTGGGCGACGGCGCAGGCATTTAGAAGTATCCCTCTTGTTTCTTTTTCTCCATCGACGACGATTCGTCAGTATCGATCGCCCGACCCTGGCGTTCGCTGGTGTGGCTTTGCAGCAACTCCAGCAAAATGTCATCCAATGTTTTGGCTGCGGACACCACTGCCCCGGTAAGTGGATAACAACCAAGGGTGCGAAAGCGCACCTGTTGCATGCGCACTTGCTCTCCGGGGTGCAACAGGAATCGATCATCATCGACCATCAGGATTAATCCATCGCGCTCGACAACCGGCCGTTTCGCAGCAAAATACAACGGCACAATGGCAATGCCCTCACGCCGGATGTATTGCCAAATATCCAATTCCGTCCAATTCGACAGCGGGAACACTCGAATGCTCTCTCCGGAGCGTTTGTAGCCGTTGTAAATATTCCACAACTCCGGCCGCTGGTTTTTTGGGTCCCAACGATGCGCTTCCGTACGGAACGAGAACACCCGCTCTTTGGCTCGGCTTTTTTCTTCATCGCGGCGTGCACCACCAAAGGCCACATCGAAAGCATGCTGCTCTAACGCCTGACGCAAGCCTTGGGTTTTCATCACATCTGTATGTACGGCGCTGCCATGATCAAAAGGATTGATATTACGCGCCACGCCCTCGGGGTTGACATGCACAATTAATGGCATGCCACTGGCTTGCGCCATGCGGTCGCGAAAATCGTACATTTGCTGGAACTTCCAGCGCGTGTCCACATGCAGGAGTGGGAACGGCGGAGGGCTTGGATAAAAGGCTTTCCGGGCAATATGCAGCATCACGGCACTGTCTTTACCAACGCTGTAGAGCATCACCGGGTTATCGGCTTGGGCTATGACCTCGCGCATTATATGAATACTCTCAGCCTCTAAACGCCCGAGATGGTCAAACTCGTTTGTTTCTGCTGCCAACTCCGGACCTCGCGCCAGACTTTCAACGGTCGCCCGAAGCGGCTGTACGTAAGCGCCTAAAGGCAGTTCTAGAGTAACTCCAGCATGAGTATGTAATTTATGATCGCCCTGCTCCGCTGCCCATTGCCGCATCCAGACTACGGCGGCGGCATGGGGCCAAAGCACAGCATCGCGACCATCTACCAGCGTCGTTAGCGCGTTACACCAACTGGATAAATCCAACCCGCCATCAATCCAGCACCAGCGACGGCTGTGCCGACCATCGTTCAACATCACCAGTGTCGAGGCGCCAACGTCCACGGTTTGTACAATCCATTGCGCTGTACGTGCGCGTTTGGCCCGCGTTTGAAACGACTCCGCTACCGTCATAACGAGACCACGGCCGTCTTCATTGCTGAGTTCGCTCACACCAAGCGTATCTGGCAGCCAGGGGAGATCGGCTAAAAAACGTTCAGTCGAACGCTTTGATCGCGCCGTGCTTGACGCCATTAATTCGTGAACCGCCGACGTATCCCAGTACCCACCACCGACTGGGTTGCGCAGCAGTTGCTGCTGTGACGCGCTTAAAAAGTCCGGCATGACGTTAGCCGCGAGGCCCTGTGTGACGAGACGCGCCTTTCGCCGACGCTGTCGCAATGTGCACATTATAATCCATAGCCTTTGATTTACGCGAAATTTATGAATTATTCCGAAAATAATTCACCGGCATAGCATATTGCGACAAATCAGAAGCCCGCGACTAGGCCTTCTTTTCGATGATCTGATCCTCCTACATAGCCATGGGCTAACCGTTGGATCAGTTGCGCGCCGCCGAAGGTACTGGTGCGTTTATCAAAGCGCACTTTGTGCCCAAGCGCGCTCAGCTGTTTGGCTACCTCGGGATCAAAGCCCGGTTCGAGACCCACACTAAAGTCCTCAAAGACGTGCCAACGCGGCGCATCGCTGGCGGCCTGCGGGTTCTGGCCATGGCCGAAAACTCGAGAGATCATTTGCACATGTCCCTGGTGTTGCATGTGTCCACCCATCACCCCGAACGCCATTTCCGGCAGACCCTTTGCGGTCACAAAGCCAGGGATGATTGTATGGAACGGCCGCTTTTTTGGGCCAACTGAATTGACGTGATCCGCATCGAGTACAAAACCGCTGCCGCGGTTCTGCATAGCGATGCCGGTTCCGGGAATTACAATTCCCGACCCAAAGGCGCGAAAGTTCGATTGAATAAACGACACCATCATGCCACTAGCGTCCGCGGTGGCGAGGTACACCGTATCGTGCCCGACCGGTAATACAGCCGGTGGCAACGTCATCGCACGCTCGGTCACGGCGGCAGCCGCCCTTCGCAAACTGGCTTCGTCCAGTAATGCTTCGACACTCACCGTCATGGCCGCAGGGTCCGCGAAGCGCTTCGCGGCCGTCGCCGTGGCAATTTTCATAGCCTCAATTTGCTGATGCACCTCTGCCACCGAGTCCAGCGCTTGATCGGGCAAATGCTGCAACAAGCCCAACGCAATTTGTGCCGCCAAACCCTGCCCATTCGGTGGAATTTCATGCAGCTCAATATGCTTATAGCGCTGGCTAATCGGCGTCACCCAGTCGACAGAGTGGTCAGCCAGATCTTGCAGGGTCAAACAACCACCTTGAGCGTCGCTTGCCGCAACAATCGCTTCAGCCAATTCTCCCTGATAAAACGCAGTGCCCTTGGACTCCGCAATCAGCCGCAGTGAACGTGCCATATCTGGACGCTTGAACAGTTCACCGGCCTTCGGCGCAGGAAGAAAATGTTCTCCGAACGCATCAAACTCTGCGTAGTGGGATTCGAGCAACTGCCAGTAGAACGCGGTTTCAGGACCGACTAAAAATCCACCCTCAGCGTAGTCAATGGCCGACTCGAACAGATCGGCGAACGCCAGTCGACCATATCTGTCGCTGAGTGCCACCCAACTACTGACCGCGCCAGGGACGGTGACGCTGTCCCAACCTAACTCCGGCATCGTGCTTAAACCGCTAAAACGATCGGTCGTCCACCCTGCAGGCGCCCGGCCTGAGGCGTTAAGCCCCACTACCGCGGTGCCGTCCCAAAGCAAGCAAAAGGCGTCGCTCCCCAGGCCATTGTTATTCGGCTCAACCACCGCCAGGGTGATGGCGGCCGCCAGCGCGGCATCCATGGCGTTACCGCCCTTGTGCATAGCCCGCAAGCCCGCCTGCACTGCCAACGGCTGAGACGTGGCAACTAAATTGGCGGCAGCAACCGGGGCGCGGGCAGAGGCATAAGGTAGATTTGGATCGTACATAACTGAGCAATTGAAGTGGGCAGTTCAGAGCAAACCACGCTCACAGAAGTGGCGCAACACCGCAGCAATAACCAACCTATCGCTCAGTCGTTTGCCTCGTCACGCCGGCAACAGAAATGTCGCCGCGCAAGCTCGTGCACCACGATCTCAACGCGCGATCAAAACGCGATTTCATCTTCCATAGTGTGCCGCGAGAATACGAATTTCCTCGTCAGTAAGGTCCTTAGCCATGCCATACATGATCGGGTTGGCACGCTTTTCTGATCGATATGCCTTCAACTGTAAACGCAAGTAGCGCTCCCATTGGCCGTTAAGATTCGGGTAGATGTCAGCAATAGCCTTACCGTCCGCACCATGACAGGCGATACAACCCTTCTCCGCAGCCAAAGCGCCACCGTCAAC